>QMCE01003138.1_pt1 | contig 10359 bp, 10 predicted proteins | sample 1821851 | NCBI WGS metagenome assembly QMCE01 (sample SAMN09453174, study PRJNA476694) | Termite gut metagenome, whole genome shotgun sequencing project. | isolation source: worker | host: Odontotermes sp. | place: South Africa:Pretoria | collected 2016-01-28
AAACTTAAAGCATAAATATCAAATTTCTTTCGGTTGGATAAGGCGCTGCCAATACTATCCGCAGGGATAGTTTGATTTATCTGCCAGCCTCCATCCTTGTTTCTTGAAATAATAAACGGCGAGGTTTTATTTCCTTCCTCTACCAGCGGCATTATATCTTTTATTATCGTTTTAAAACTTTCATCCATACGCTTCAATGCCTCCTCTCAAGTTGCTCATAACGATGGCGGGCCGAACCCATTCACGCTGGAATTTGCGCCAGTTTTCGTCCGTTTCACCGGAAGCGTCCCTGTATAGCATGGCAAAGGGCATGAAGCCCGCCGCCCATGTATCCCGCAGCCTTTTTTCGGCACTGGTAAAGGAATCGCCACGGTAGCCGATAAGCACGTAACAGGCTGCGGTATTGGAAGCGCGGGATATGCCGCCGTCACGCAGTAATTTCCCTGCGGCGAAAAGCGGTTCAAGGTCGCCGGGAGTGTCGTAAGCGAAATACATCCGCTTAACCCGCGCCTTACGCATCAATTCAACATGCCATGCTTGCAACAGCCGCGCTTCAAGCCCGCCGGTTAAGCGCGGCCTTTCTTTTTGCCGGGTAAGCATTTCAAATACCGCCCGGATGTGATTTTCGGAGCATTGGAGTAAATTATCATCCAGTAATAAATGCCCTTCGGTTATCGGCAGTTCCCGGATGCCGCCCTCGCGGGCAGGCACTAAACAAAACCAGCATGTGTTATTACAACCCCGCGAAGTAATCACGTAACCGGGTTTAAGGTACATGCCCGGTGTAAAGCCGCCGCCCCTCATGCCCGTCGCCGGTCCGCCGAATTTAACCGGGACGCCTACACGCCGCCATTCATCCGCAAGCTGTTCAGCCTTTGGTATGTCATATAGGAACGTAACCGAAACATGAATTTCATCTACATGTACTAATCCGCTGTCAAGAGCTTTTAAAAATGCCTTCGGCGGCGGTATGGTAAACGCCAGCGCGTCGTCCGGCGTCGCATTATTACGGCGCGGAAAGACGCGGGCGATATTTTGCGTATTAACTGTTATCAAGCTGCCTTCCTCCCATAAGAAACGCCGCCTGTGCGTTTTGTTCACACAGGCGGCGTTTCATTGTTAAGTGATATTTTTTGCTTCTCCAGTATCGCGGTAAGCTCATGCCGGACGCAGTTAATAGGTATGATTCTTTGAAGAAACTCTTTAAAATACTCGTCCGTCATGTTTACGGTTTCGGGGAGTACGTCCTCAATAATCAACCCGCGTTTTCCCTGCCGCTTTATCCTTTCCTTTTTCTGCTGCTCCCGCAATAATTTCATCAGCTTTTTCCGGCGCTCCCTTAATAATGCGAGCTTTGCTTCCAACACAGCTATCTTTTCATCCCATGATTTTGCCATGTATCTTCCCGTTCCTTCCTTAATATAATCCGCGTTCGGGCGGCTCGTGTCCGTCTACCGGTTCAAGGGGATACGCTTCATGTGAGGCGGCTATTCCCTTCGCGTCCTCCAAGCGGTCAAGCAGGGACTTCCGCCGCGCTTCCTCGTCGTTGGGCGGCACGTTATTGATTATCCCGTCGCCTACCATGTTATAGTTTCCCTCTACGCATATTTCCGCGTTTCGCAGATAGCCGATAACTGAAGGAAAGTCCCGGCCCTGCCGTTGGCGGGTGCGCTCATGCGGTTTCGGTAATCCCGGTTTCATTCTCCGATTTCCTTCTTTCTGTCGTTGCGCGGTGTTTTTTTCGCCGCCTGTGCAGCGTTTTGCCTGATGGCTTCGGCCTTTTTATCAAGCCTGCCAAGAAGGGAAGGCTTTTCTGCTTCCGGTGTTTTATCTTTTGATTTATCCCGGCTGCTTATTTCAGAATAAAATTCCTGAAGCGTATATTTCTTTTTGGGGTTTAATGAAAAATCTTTGCAGCCAAAATCGGTATATCCTTTTTCGCCTATGGTTAATGGCTTATTTGTTATTACCGTTCCAAATCTACTGTCTGTATTCTTCGGCCATACCTTCTCCGGCTCCATTGTTTCGCGTGAAAATGTAATATCATAGGCAAATAAGCCTTTCGGCAGGCTTTCGCGGTCTATCTGGAGTTTTGAAAATAATCCGCCGGTGTCAAGTATTTTTGCTTCAATAAACTGTACGGACTGCGCAGGCACAGGCAATATGCGCCGGTTTACCTCATTGAAGGAATCTTGAACCTTTTCCAAGCTTGAAATAATACCGCCCAACGCTGCTTTTGTATCATCGTCAGGCGTGTGCCATTCCGCGTCCATAGTTTTACAGCAAGCACCGTGCAGATATTGAAGGTTTTCGGGGGTTATCAACTGTTCCTTTGGTAAAATCCCGCTGCGGGCGACGAAGCTCAGTTTCGCGGCTGGGTAGTTGTCCATATCGAAATAAATGTTATCGCGTATGGTCTTGGTGCTTCCGCCGAATAGAGTTGGCCTGCTTCCCGTTATAAACGTACCAAATTCAAGTTCCCCAAAAATGTTGCGGGCGTTGACCGCCAGAGTGCAGCCGTTATATTCCATAATGCTCCTGTAACCCAACGAATCAACATATCCTTTCAACGGCTCGGCGGCGTCGTAAAGCATGTATAAATCCCGTAAATAGATAAATGTGTCATGCAGCTTGTAATAATCGTGTTTTATATCCTCGCGGGTGCTGTCGTCTGTTCTGACCCGCAATTTCCATTCGCCCAACTGCCGGTCGTCAAAGGTTGCGATTTTCGTTGCCCCCCGGTAAATATCTATGTTTACTTCCGAAGCTACTGACCGAGGCGGCTTTTCTTCGAGAGTAAAACCCTCCTGCCGTACTCTAAGGAGAAATTGCTTAATAAGCTTTTCATTAATTTCATCCAAAGTTAAGTCACCTGCCTTTTTATAATTCGCTGCTGTATTGCCGGACAGCAACGTCCATTTGAAACAAAAAGCCGATTGCTTTTCGGCAACCGGCCTTATACGTTATGAACGCTCATTCCCGCTTTCGTTTTTCCTTTGGGGCAAATTCCAGCTTGAAGTTAACGTACTTATCGCCCGTGTCGTCTAAAACGATAACCGCATCGTAAGTCCTGCCGGTTTTCTCGCTGTACAGGCCGGTGACAGCCGCCCGGCCATTATTAAGCAACTCGGCGGCAATGGCCTTCGTAAGTTCTTTTTTCTTGCCGGTGAAGAATTTAGTGTCGCGCCACAGCTTGAAGCCGCAGGAATTATTATCGCAGAAAAAACCTATACCGCCGCCCTCACGTACCGGTTTACCGCAGCGGGGACACACTCCTATGACCTCACCTTGCGGCTCCCTGACATATTTTATAAACAAATCAGCATTTCCCGGCGTTAATATCGCGTTATTCTTTATAAGCTCCGTTGTCATTGCCGTAATGCCGGTTAGGAACATCTCCGCAGTAGTTTCCCCGCGTTCAATCTCTTTTAACATATGCTCCCATTCGGCAGTCAGCTTCGGTGATGTCAGTTTATACGGTAAGACGGTAATAAGATTTATCCCTTTCTCCGTGGGTATGAGGTTCTTCTTTTTCCGCTCCACATAGCCCATTTTGATTATCTTTTCGATAACCCCGGCGCGTGTGGCCGGTGTGCCTAGCCCTTTGCGCTCGTACTCAGGTTCGCTACCTCCGCCGCTGGCGGCGCTCACCTTCGTACTGTTTGGCATATCCTCCGCGCCCGCGTTTTCCATTGCGGACAGCAGGGTGTCCTCGGTGTAGTGCTTGGGCGGCGCGGTAAAGCCTTCGCGTAAACTCGCGGGAACCTTTTCAAACCTCATGCCTTCGGACACATTCGGCATAACGGAGTTATCCTCGCCGTCCTCATCATCCGGTATGGCTTTTAACATAGCGCGGAACTCCTGCTCTACCGCTTTCCAGCCGTTTTCAATAATACGCTTACCCTTTGCGGTAAAGGGATTGTGCCTACATTCAACTGTTACGGTAATTGCTTCATAAACATGCCTCGGTGCGGAAGCCTCGTACAACCGCACGGCGATAAGGTGTAGGGTATCGCGTTCGCCGGAGGACAGCGCGGACAGGTCTGTGTCAAGATATGCTTTTGTGGGAATGATGGCGTGATGGTCGGTTACTTTTTTACTGTTAATAAGAGGCTCTACGTAAGCAGAACGGTACACGGCGGGCAACGAGGATTTTTCGGCGGAACGCAGGATGAAATCATCAAGCCCCTCCGCCATATCCGAAGTAAGGAAGCGTGAATCCGTGCGCGGGTAGGTAATCAATTTCTTTTCATAAAGGGATTGGGCGTAAATAAGTGTTTCCTGGGCCGTAAACCCGAACAGCCGGTTAGCTTCGCGCTGTAAGGTCGTTAAATCGTACAGCTTGGGCGGCGCGGTCGTTTTCTTTTGCCGTTCAACCTTTGTTACCGTGGCGGTTTTACCATCACAGGCGATTTGCAAGACTTCTGCGGCAGTTTCATCTTTGAACCTATTGCTTACCGCTTTAAAGCCGCCGCAATCAAGTTCTACCGTATAAAACGGTTCCTTGACGAACGCGGCAATATCGGCTTCCCGCTTTACGAGCATGGCAAGCGTAGGTGATTGCACCCGGCCAACGGAAAGCGTGACATTATAAAGCGTCGAATAGAGCCGGGTTGCGTTCAGACCCACAATCCAGTCCGCCTGCGAACGGCAAAGCGCGGAAGCGTATAGCCGTTCATATTCCGCACCGCCTTTAAGGGCGGCGAACCCATCACGAATAGCCGAATCCTCCATGCTGGAAATCCACAGGCGCTTTATTGGCTTTTCTGAACCGCACTGGCTGTAAACCAAGCGGAATATAAGCTCGCCCTCGCGCCCGGCGTCGCAGGCGTTTACCACTTCATCCACATCAGTCCGTGCTATAAGCCCGGCCAATATTTTAAGCTGCTTTGTTTTATCCTTCGGAACGGTGTATTTCCATGCTTTCGGAATGATAGGTAAGTCAGCGGTGCGCCATTTGGCGTATTTTTCATCGTAAGCGTCGGGCGGGGCCAGTTCAACCAGATGCCCATAGCACCATGACACAAGATAATCTCCGCCCGAAAAAAAACCGCCCTCACGCTTTTTTGCGTTAAGGACGGAAGAAATCGACGCGGCAACGGACGGTTTCTCACATATAATTAACTTCAAGGGGGATTCCTCCATTCAATTTTTTGGTTGTAAAACTTTCCGTGATATAATTTATTTCCAGCATGAATCGGGGGATAGCATTGGCGAAAAAGAAAAAGCCTAATAAAGCTGAACGACGGAAAATACGTTTACAAAAGGCTTTGCAATGGGTTTTGAGATATGAAGGCACGCATATGGTCCATGACTACGGTAAGCGTTTTAAAGTAGACCCTGTATGCGCTTTGAACGACATGCAGGCAATCGGCGCTTTGCAGCCGGAGAAGCTGGCCGAAATGAAACGCAACGAGGTTATTCGTCTGGAGAACAAGCGGAAAGAGCGCGAAGCGCGGCGGGCGCAGGAAACGCGGGACTTATACCCGGATTCCAACGATAGCTTCTTTTATGTTGCCGGATATACGCCGGGCGGAGCGCCGTATGGCGTAACTTGGGATGAAATGGGCATGGAGCCGTATGAGCCTCTTATGGAGCCTGCTGCCGGAAAACCGCAGAAGAAACAACCGAAACAGCAGAAGCCTCACGGCCATTACTGTAAAATTTGCGGTCAGCACAAGGCCAACGAAAAGTTCTCCGGCAAAGGCCACGCCGCTCATATTTGCAAGCAATGTGCCTCCCTGCCGGTTAAAGAGCGCAACGATGAAGTAACGCTGCGGAAAATCGAGGGCATGGCGTTCCGCTATCTCTCCGAAACGGAAATTAACTGGCTGCGCAAAAAAATGAAAGATGCCGATCCCGAAATCAGCGAAGCGGCGCGTATGGCCCATAGCATTAAATTCCCGCATTATGAGCGTAATAAAATTAAAAAGGGCCTCACGGCCTACTCGCTGGAATTTTTCCTTCATGGCGCGGTATGGGATGAATATGGTGATGAGGTCTTGGTAAATATGCGCTTCTTCGCGGATAACAGCGGAGCTATGCGGCGCGTTGACTACGACGCGCCGGAAGGTGAGCGGGAAGAATCCGTAACCGTTGAACGACGCGAAGCGGCTAAGTTCTTGAAAGCCGTCGTGCAACAGCTTAACGCGCCCTTCTGGAGCGAGGACTACGGCCTTATCGAATCGGGTGATGATCCAGATTTTGACGTAGACGATTTTGAGGACGATTACGATTTTCCTGATGAGGACGATGAGCCGGATTCGCAAGCAGATGAACGCGAGCCGGTATGGTCGCTTCGTTTGATGCTGAATGTAGGCGGGGAAAAGACGCAAGTATCATATGAGGATTATATTCAAGACGGGCCGCAGGATTTGTTCTGGTCGCTGATGGGGTGGTTCGAGCCGGATGATGTGTTTGATGATGATTTTGAGGATGAAGAACCGTAAGAATAGTGGGTGTACGCCGCTTTAGCTGTGCGCGCCGTTCATCATTACTTTATCCATAAGCAGCGATATTGAATTACAGGTGTCGTTGAACGTAATATCCTTCGCGTATTCAAACTCTTTGCGGTACTTATCCCAAAAACTGTGCATCTGCTGGCTTTCGCTTATATTTGTGATAATCTCGCGATACTGTTCCAACGTGGGCAGACTGCCGCGTTTGCGGGCCGTTTCATTAAGCGCCTGCCGCAGTATCATCATATCGCACTCAGAACCGCGCAAGGTGTAAATAATATGGATGTCGTAAAAATCCCTCGGCCTTGTATTCGCTATGTTACGGGATAAAACGGTTTCCAGTTTTTCGGCCAGTATCGTTTCAAGGTTATAAGCCAGAAGCGAAATGCTGCGGTCGTCGAACATAAGCCGGAAAGAATACTCCACTTCGCGGGGCGTAATTTTATCGCCCGTCGTAACGTCAACCGTAAGCGGCACGGCCAGCGGCGCGTAGCTTGCCGTCAGGTGTACACGCAAGCCGGGGTAAACATCGCCTTCGCGGATGTCCGTTATCTTGTTTACGGAAAAAGTTACGTCGTCCTCAATCTTTATACCGCATACCTCGTTAAACACGCCGCCTATAGATTCATGTGTGAGCGGGAAGCCCTTAATTGTGGTATCTAAATCCATTGTCGCCCGCGTATCAAGCCCGACGATTGCGGCTATCAGGAAACCGCCCTTTAGGATGAAATTCCGCTTGTACTCCGATTTGGAAATACGCTCAAGTAAACGCTCCATCATATAATTCTGCATAACAAGTTGCGCCGATATATGGTTTTCCGCTGCTTTATTCTTGATGAACGCTTTCAACTGCATAGGATTCTTGGTTGTCACAGCAATACCTCCATATACCTGAGTATTTTAGGCTTAACCCGCAGCTTTCCGGCGTAGGACAGGAGCTTCACCATATCCTTTTCCGCTGAACCCGCGTAGTCTTTCATCGCTTTATTTACCAGTTGGATGTCGCAGGTGTTATTGCCCTTCACAATATCGCAAAGCGTCCGTTCCTTATCATAAACGCGTAGGGTATTCCCGCAGGGCGACGGCATTTCCGAAACGCCCAGCCCATAGGCTTCAAGCGTCGTTATCCTTACCTTCACGCCGGATTCCTTCGCGTTCCCGGTGTTGTAGCCGTGGGGGAAGGTCATGGTGTATCTTTGCGGCGTCCTATCGGATAGCCCGTGCAGATATAAGGCCGTTTCATTAGAAAACACGCCTTTTGAAAACCGGTACTGTAAAAAATACATTTCATCTTCCCATGCTCCGGGCAGGGAATATATACCGCGCTCCGCCCGGTATATATCGCCGGACGCGATAAGCTGGCCAAGTACCCTGCGCTGTATGCCTGCCTTCGTTATTTGAGATGATGTAATGAAACCATTGTTTTCTTTGAGCATTTCCCGTACTGCTATGCTGCTGTCCACCGCAATCACCGCCTTTGAACATATATACTTCTTATTATAAAATACTGTAGCATGTCAGTTCAAGGTATAACGCCTGTAAAAATACCCGGAGTGTTTTCACTGCTTACTGTTAAGCGATATTGCGCACATCGCTTTCGACGATATTATGCCGCAGAAATTCGTGGATTGCCTCGCGGATGCTTCGCTCCTTTGGTTCCTCGCTTCCGAACGCGGCGCACAGGATTAATATGCCTGCCGGATATACGATTCGTGTCAACCGTAAAGAGCGCAATTCCCCGTAATCTTCATAGAGCGGAATGTCATTCACACGGCATAGGTAGTCCGTCATAGCCAGTAAATATAACGCTTCACGATACCAGTGCCGGTTCAGATAATCATAAATACGCTCCGAATTGATAACGTCTATAAGGAAATCAAAATCCCCCATATCTTTGACTAAGTGACATACATTGCTTTTAAACGTCTCAAACTCCGGTCGCTTCTGCGTAATGAAGCCCTTGTTTTCTTTAGAAATTTCCAGTATCTTTCCATCATTATCCATAGTAATCACCGTCACTAAAACAACTGCGCTTCATATTGTTAAACATTGTAGCATATTTGTTCTGACATATACATTCCACGTCGAAAATTTAATTAATATGACAGAAGGTTTATTCAATGGGTTTAACACGCAGCCGCCTTGAAACTCTTGAAAATGAAAACCGGCTTTATTTCGGCACTCTTGGACATCTAAATGAGCCAAACGGCATAGGCGTTTATTGGATAGATTGGGAAAATAATGCTTACTATGCTTGGGAAACGGGAAATGAACGGCTTACATCCAAAGATTTGTCAAACAGTCAGATTGAGAGTATGGTAGCCTATAAGATAAATAAGCGTTCGCCATATGAACAAGCTGGTTAGGGTAATGAATTGAAGGAGAGAGGCGCAGCATGACGAAGGACGAGCTGAGAACAGCTATTGGAGAGAATTTAAGGGCCGCAAGGGTTTCTCGCGGGCTGTCTATTAAACACCTTGCGGGCGTGATGGAAATAACGCCGGGGTATCTCGGCCTCATTGAGCATGGAAACAGAGGTTGGACGTGCCGATTTCTACGTTTTTCCCGAAGCACGAACGGGAGTAGTTAATTTCTCACGTTAAGCAGAGCAAGGGCGGTTTCCCGCCCTTATACATATTGCCGCAGTTAACGCTATATTAATTCAGTTTCGGTTTCATCCTCGGCCTCCGGTACTTCTTCGTCATCGTTAAAACCGTTTTCAACGCCGATATATAAATCCTCGTTATCCAGCCCTTTTAAGTCCAGTTCAGCGGGAACAAACCGGGTCAAGCATGAATCCAGTTTTAACTGCGCGTTACTCCTGGCCGATATGTAACCAATCGGAGTAAACTGCCCGTCTTCGTTCCGTGCGGACTGCGCCCCTAGCACCGCAGTATCTATACACTCTCTTAACCCATCCGGTAATCCAGAAAGGTTTAGCTCGCTTGCGCGAAGCCGACCTAACTGTTTCTGCGTGTATATTCCCGGTATAAGTGAAAAGCTGTCGGGGTTATAGGTATATTCGATTAATTTATCAATCGAATCAAACGCGTTGGGACTGTTCATTACCGCAGTGAGCGTTAAGACCTGCTCGTTCGTTAAAGTGTTCAAGCGCGACGCGAAATAATTCAACTTGGCAACAGTCGCTTGCTGTACTTGCACGGCGGAAAGGCCGGGAACGGTACACCGGCACTCGCTGATGATTAAGTCCTCCAGATTATCGCAGACATCGTTTACTGCCGAAGCAATCGGCTGGCGTGTTTCGCTGTTTAGCTTGATGATTTTAAGACCGGCATAGGGTTTGTTTATAAATTCCATAACCGTTTGCTTACCTGTTTTTACAACCACCGTTTTCGGGGCGGCATCTAAAATGTAACCATCCGGCGCGGCGGTTTCGCTTACGATATACGTACCCTCCGGTAAGTTAGAAACGATTATTTTACCTGTGGCATCCGTGGTATATGTGCCTATGCGCTCACCGTTGTCGCGCTCCACCAAGAAGGCTGCTCCCATCAGCGGCGCTTTCGTTTCGGCATCCAGTTTTATAATTTGAATACCGGAGTGCGGCTTGTTGGTAAATTCAACCGTTACCAGCCTGCCGGAAACAACCTCCACGTTTTTAGGCGTTTCGTCCAGCATAAAGCCGTCCGGGGCGGCGGTTTCACTTACCACATATAAACCTTCCGCAAGGTCAGGCACTAGGATTTTGCCCGACACATCAGTTTTATAGGTTCCCAGCTTTTCACCGTTGGGGCGCTGTACAACAAAGGTCGCGCCCATCAGCGGTTCTTCCGTGACAGCATTGATTTTAATAATCTCAATACCGCTGTAGGGTCTGTTGGTAAATTCCACGGTGGCCAGTCTGCCGGAAACAACCTCTACGTTTTTAGGTGTTTCGTCC
>QMCE01002382.1_pt1 | contig 10357 bp, 8 predicted proteins | sample 1821851 | NCBI WGS metagenome assembly QMCE01 (sample SAMN09453174, study PRJNA476694) | Termite gut metagenome, whole genome shotgun sequencing project. | isolation source: worker | host: Odontotermes sp. | place: South Africa:Pretoria | collected 2016-01-28
GACAGGCCGAAGCCGATGTTCTGCGCCACAGTCATGTGCGGGTAGAGGGCGTAGCTCTGGAACACCATCGCGATGCCGCGCTGCGAAGGCTCGGCGTCGGTCACGTCCTTGCCGTCGATGATGATCGTGCCGCTCGTGGCGTCTTCGAGGCCGGCGATAAGCCGGAGCAGCGTGGACTTGCCGCAGCCCGAGGGGCCGACGAAGACGATGAATTCGCCCGGCTGGATTTCGAGATCGACGGACTTGATGACGTCGACGTCGCCGAAGCTTTTGCACACGTGTTTCAGTTCGAGTCCTGTCATGGCGTCAGCCTTTCACTGCCCCGGTGGTCATGCCGGCCACAATCTGGCGGTTGAAGAAGATGAAGAGAATGAGCGGCGGAATGGTCACGAGGAGAATGTTCATGAAGAGCAGGTTGAACTGCGAGGAGAACATGCTCTGGAAGTTGTAGATGGTGAGCTGCACCGTGACGTTCTCGCTTCCCGGGAGATAGTACAGCGGGTTCGTGAAGTCGTTGAAGATGTTGATGGACTGCACGAGGATGATCGTGACCGTCACCGGCTTCAGGAGCGGGAAGATGACGCGGAAGAAAATCTGCCACGGCTTCGCCCCGTCAATGAGCGCGGCCTCGTCCAGATCCTTCGGAATCGACGCCACGAACGCCCGGTACATCATGACGCAGAACGCCATGCGGTACGACACTTCAATAAGGATCATGCCGGTCATGGTGCGGAAGAGGCCGATGCTCTGGAGCACGTGGATGGTCGGCACCACCGCCGGCGGCATCATCATGCCCATGTAGATAAGCACGCGGAACACGCTGTTGAAGCGCGATTTTCCCCGCTGGAGGACATACCCCACCATCGCCGACGCGATGACGAGAATCGCCACGGAGAACACGGTGAGCGTTATGGAATTGACGTACGCCGTCAGAAGCTGGTAGTTCCGCGCCTTGACGACCTCGACAAGGTTCTCCCAGAACAGGAACACCTGCGGGAAGGTGAAGCTGAGCCGGCTCGACTCCTGCCGGGATTTCACGGACTGCATGAAGATGAAGAGGAACGGCAGAATGAAGATGATGGACGCGCCCAGGAGCGAAGAGCCGCCGACGAAATAGGGACGGAGTTTTCTCATTGCTCCACCTCCTTCTTGTTGAACCACAGGGTCAGCGGCAGGATGATGCAGCCGATGAGAATGAAGAGGATGACGTTCCCCGCCGTGGAGAGGCCGAAGAAGCCCGCCTGGTACTGCTTGTAAATGACGGAGGCGACGACGTCGGAGGCGAAGCCGGGGCCGCCCTGGGTCATGGCCCAGACGAGGTCGAAGGACTTCAGCCCGCCGATGAGGGAGAGGGTGATGACGGTCGTCGTCGCGGGCCAGAGGAGGGGCACGGTGATGCGCCAGAACTGCTGGCGACGGGTCGCGCCGTCAATGCGCGCCGCCTCGTAGTAGTCGGTCGAGATGGTGGAGAGGCCGGCGATGTAGATGAGCGTGGCGATGCCCAGCCCCTTCCAGATGTCGACGAGGGCGACGGAATAGAGGGAGAGGGCGGGGTTGTCCAGCCAGCCGGGGCCGGGAATGCCGAAGAAGGCGAGAATGACGTTGATGATGCCGCGCGTGGGGTGCATGAGCGCGGTGAAGGTGATGCCGATGCCGACCGTCGAGACGAGGGTGGGGAAGAAGACGACAGTCCGCAGGAAGCCTCTCGCGAAGATTTTCCCCGTCAGAAGGACGGCGAGGAGCATGGCGAGGACGGTCTTCGCGCCCGAGGTCGTCACGGCGTAGATAAGCGTGTTGACGAGGCCCTGCACGAGGAAGGGCTCGGAAAAGAACTGCCGGAAATTCTCCAGGCCGATGTATTCGGCCGTCATCAAATCCCAGCGGGTGAAGCTGTAGTAGAAGGAGGTGAACATCGGCGCGAGGAAGAAAATGCAGTAGATGATGCCCGCCGGCGCGAAAAACCAGAGCCGGTACGGGGTCTTCCGTTTCCGCCGCGGTTGCGTTGGCGTCATGGCTTGATCCAATCTTCGCAAAGCCCGCGCAGTCGGCCGCCATGCGGTTGTGAAGAGCGGCCGGCTGCGCGGGGGACAAAGGGATTCACCAGCCGGGGAGGCGGAGCTGCTGCGCCTGCTTCCGGCAGTCCTCGTCGTAGAGGGCTGCGGCTGCGGCTGCGGAGCGCATGCCCGTGCCGACCTCGATGCAGATTTGTTCGAGGGCGGGCCCCTTGATGGGCGCGATGAACTCCATCGCGGGGGAGGAGCGTCCCGACTCGAAGTAGGGAATCATCTCCAGAATCGCCTGCGGCGTGGCGTCGGGCATGTGCGCGCCCTTGATGAGGCTCGGCCCCTGCGCGCCCTGGCCGGTCATGAACAGTTCCGCCCCTTCGACGCTGCCGATGAACTCCAGGAACTTTTTCACTTCCGGCAGGTTCTTCGTGGTCTTCGGGACATAGAGCGCGTTCGGGTAGAACGCGGTCACGCCGTTGACGGCCGGGTCGTCGCTGGGCTGGGCAAAGAAGCCGATGTCGGGGACGTATTCGGGGATGTCCTGGAGCATCGCCGTCATCGCGTGCGAGAGGAGGGGATAGTACAGCCCCTCGCCGGTGCCGAGCATGTAGAGGCCGTCGTTGTAGGTGGCCGCGCCCGCGTCGGGGTTGAGGAAGCCGCGGTCGTACACGTCCTGCAGGCGCTCGAAGCCCTTGAGCGCCGCGGGCGTGGTGGCGAACTTCGCCCTGTTCTGCGTGAACTCGGCCGCGAAGTCGGGGGCGATCCTGCTGAGGTTGTAGTAGTCGGCGAGCATGAGTATCTGCGCGGACCAGGTGGTGCGGTAGGTCTGGATGACGGGAATCACGCCCGCGTCCTTCGCCTTCTGGCAGTTGGCGATGAACTCCGCCCAGGTCTTCGGAATCGCGAGGCCGAGCTTTTCGTGCGCCTTCTTGTTGTAGAGCATGCCGCCGACGCGGGTGGTGCCGAAGGGGACGCCGTAGATGTTGCCGCCCGCGCTCACCGTGGGCTTGTAGGTCGCGTCGATGAGGGGCATGCATTCGAGATCGTTGAGGGGCGTCAGGGTCTGCGCGGGGTTGAGAGCCTGGAGAAGCGCGCCGGAGTTGTACATGAAGATGTCTGTCATGGTGCCGGTGGAGAGGCGGGTCTTGACGAGGTTGTCGCCCTCCGCGCCGCCCGGGCGGGACTCGACGTCGATGACGACATCGGGGTTCCGCTCCATGTAGACCCGCGCCGCGTCCTCCGCGCCGGCGACGCCGTTGCCGGTGATGGTGACGAGCATGGTGATTTTCGTCTGCGCCGCGCCGGCCGTGCCCGCCGCGAAGAGGACGGCGGCCATCACAAGGGCGAAGCCGCGTGACAGATGCGTTTTCATGGCGTGTTTCTCCTTGTCAGATTTTTGGGTCTCACCGGCTTCACCAGCCGGGGAGGCGGAGCTGCTGCGCCTGTTTGCGGACGTCTTCGTCGTACATTTGCGCCGCTTCGAGCGGGCTGCGCATGCCGCTGCCGACCTCGATGCAGATGTGCTCCAGCGCCGGGCCTTTCACGGGGGTGAAGAATTCGAGCGCGGGCGCGGCCTTGCCGGCTTCGATATAGGGAATCATGTCGTAGACGCAGGGGGCGGTGTTGGAGGGAAGCTGCGCGCCCTTGATGAGGGCGGGACCCTGCGCGCCGTTGAACTCCATGAACATTTCCGCGCCCTTGACGCTGGCGAGGAAGTTGACGAATTTCTTCGCGAGATCGACCTTCTTCGTCGTGGCGGCGATGTAGACGGCGTTGGGATAGAAGACGGTGATGCCGTGGTCGTTCGGGTTGTCGCCGGGAATGCCGAAGACGCCGATGTCCGCCTGGAGCTCGTCCGGGAAGTTCGCGTGCATCGCGGAGATGGAGTGCGAGAGAATGGGGTAGTGCGCGCCTTCGCCCATGCAGAGCATGTACAGGGCGTCGTCATAGGTCGCCGCGCCGAAATCCCTGTTTAGAAATCCCTTGTCAAACACTTCGCGCTGGTGCTCGAAGCCCTTGAGCGCCGCGGGCGTCGTCGCGTACTTCGCCTTGTTCGCCGTGTAGTCGGCGGCGAAGTTCGGCGCCAGCTGCTGGACGTTGTAGAAATCGCCCAGAACGAAGAGCTGGGACGTCCAGGTGGTGCGGTAGCTCTGGATGACGGCGACCTTGCCCGCCGCCTTGATCTTCTCGCAGTTCGCGATGAAGTCCGCCCAGGTGTGCGGAATCGACAGCCCGAGCTCGGCGTACACCTTCTTGTTGTAGAAGAGCGCGCCCACGAGCTGCGAGCCGAAGGGCACGCCGTAGGATTTGCCGCCCACCGTCACCGTGCTCCGGTACATCGGGTCGACAAGCGCCATGTTCGGCAGATCGTCGATGGGGAGGAGGGTGGAGGAGGGGTTCAGCGCCTGCAGGAGGGAGCCGGAGTTGTACATGAAGACGTCGGCCATGGTGCCTGTTGCGAGGCGCGTCTTGATCAGGTTGTCGCCTTCGCCGCCGCCGACGCGGGTCTCGATGTCGATGGTGACGCCCGGGTTCTGATCCATGAATTCCTTCGCGAGCACTTCCGTCGCCGCGACGGCGTTGCCGGCGATGGAGACGAGAACGGTGAGCGTTTCCCCCGCGCGGGCGGAGGCGGCGGTGAGGAGCGCCGCCGCAAAGAGCAGGCTGAGTGCGAATCCCGTGTTCTTTTTCATCGTGTTCTCCTTGTGTGTTCCGAACGTTACTTCGACGCCAGTTCAAACGTAATCGTATGCGTCCCGGAGCGGACGGGCGTGTCGCCGGCGACGGCCTCGCCGTCGAGAACCGGATTCACGTGCCGCAGGCCGGGGCGGAAGACGCCGGTGCAGCCTTCCGGCAGGGTGACGGTGTAGTGCGCCTTCTTTCCGTCGAGCGTCCAGCCCGCCTCGATCCTGCCCTTCGCGCAGTCGTGGTGCGCGCGGACAGGGTTCAGGTTCGGGAGGGGAGCCGGTTCAATAATGACCCGTTGAAATCCGGGAAGCTCCGGGTCGGGCGTGATGCCGGCCACGCTTTCGAACAGCCACTGGCAGACCGCGCCGTAGGCGTAGTGGTTGTAACTGTTCATGCTTGGCTCGTAGATGCTGCCGTCCGGAGCCATCGCGTCCCAGCGCTCCCAGATTGTCGTCGCGCCCTTCGTGACCTGGTAGAGCCAGCCGGGCACGTCCTGCTGGAGGAAAACCTTTTCCGCGAGATCGTCCATTCCCAGCTTCGTGAGCGCCGGGAGGAGGGCGGGGGTGCCGATGAAGCCTGTGCCGATCTTGTAGTCCGCCATTTCGACTTCGCGGCGGAAATACCACTTCGCGTCCTCCCGGTATTCTTCGGGAATGAGATCGTAGAGGAAGCCGAGGGCGTAGGAGGTCTGGTCGTTGTGGGCGAGCCGTCCGGAGGGCGCGATGAATTCGTCCGTGAACGCTTCCCTGATTTCGTCCGCGCGCTCCTGCATGCGCGCCTGCAAGTCTTTCCGCCCGAGGACGCCGGCGATGCGGGCGATGAGGGCGGTGGAGATGAAGTGGTAGATGGTGGCGGCGCAGTCGTTGCCGATTGTCGGGCGCGGCATCCTGTTGTCGCCGACGGGCTGGAGCCAGTCGCCGAAGGTGAAGCCGTTCTTGTGCCGGCTGACGGGCGGGCGGACGATGGGGCCGTCGGAAATGCCCCAGAGATAGTCTACCCAGCGGATCATGCCGGGGAGGCATTCCTCAAGAATGTCCCTGTCGCCGTAGTGGGTGTAGAGCACCCAGGGGATGACGGCGACGACGTCGCCCCAGCCTGTGGAGCCGCTGTCGCCTTCCTTGAAGCCGCTCTCCGGGTGCAGGCGCCAGATGTTGGGCGAGACGTGGGAAATCGCGCCGTCCTCGCGCTGGTCGAAGAGGACGTCTTTCATGTATTTTCTGAAAAAGGCGTGGCTGTCGGTGAGCCAGCAGGCGGTGTTCGCGAAGATCTGCGCGTCCCCCGTCCAGCCCAGGCGCTCGTCGCGCTGCGGGCAGTCTGTCGGCACTTCGATGAAGTTGCCGTAGAGGGACCAGACGGTGTTCAGGACGAGGCGGTTCACGAGCTTGTCGCCGCATTCGAAGCCGGCCTTCAGTTCCGGCATCGACGTGATCGGCACGGACGCGAGGGCGGTGATTTCCGCGTTCCCGGTTATCGTCACGCGGGCGTAGCGGTAGCCCTGGAAGGTGAACTGCGGGGCATAGGTGTATTCCCCTTCCTTGCCGAGAATGAAAATCGTGTGCGCCGCGGCGCTCCTGTAGTTCCTGTTGTCGAAGAACCTGTCGGGGCCGAGCACTTCGGAATGCTCGACGCGGACTTCCGCCCCTTCCGATCCCTTCACGGTGTAGCGGACATAGCCGGCGACGTTCTGCCCGAAGTCATGGACCGTCCGCCCCTCGGCGTCCTTCCACTGTTCGACAGGCCGGAGGGGCGTCATTTCGCGGACAGGGGCGATTTCGTGGGGGACGAGCATGTTCGTGTCGAAGTCGATTGCCCTGACGCCGTCCGTCTCGACGTGGAGCGGCACGCGGGCGTCGTAGATTTCGCCGAAATAGATGCCGTTTTTCCGGATGGGGAGGTTCCCCGCGCGCCAGCTTTCGTCTGTCGCGAGCAGGGTCTTGCCGTCGGCTGCCAGTTCGGCGATGGCGGCGATGTGGCTGCCCCAGCAGTTGTAGACCGCGCGGGCGTCCCGGGCGAACTGCCCGCGGAACCATCCGTCGCCGAGCCAGATTTCGATGCGGTTTGCGCCGGGGACGAGGAGTTCCGCGACAGGATAGACCTGGTAGGCGAGGCGGTTGTCGTAGTTTGTGAGGCCCGGGGTGAGGAGGTCGTTGCCGACGCGCCTTCCGTTGAGGTAACAGCGGTAGAGGCCGTGGGCGGAAATGGCCAGTTCCGCTCCCTGCGGGACGCTGTCGAGGGTGAATTCCTTCGCGACGAAACTGGCGGGCGTCTCATTTCCCTTGTCGCAGAGGGGCGCGATCATCCGCGCCGTCCATGTGCGGGGGGGCGTGTTTTTCGTCGCGGCGTTGCTGTTCGGGACGGGGTTCATGGCATTCTCCAGAGCGAAGACGTACAGAACGGGAAGAAATGTGCACGATACCGCAGACGTTCAGAATGGAACAGGAACAAGGAGATTGTGTCGCTTGTGTTGCAGAACGAGTTCCGTGTCGAATTATGTGCTGTTATGCGTTTAGTTGTGTTTTGCTTATGCGTTTTGCTTTGTTTCTTTATAATACCACAAAAAGGCAGTTTGTCAAACACGAATACGGGAAAAGTGGAAAAACCGGGAAAAATGCCCTTCTCCCTTGGTGGCTCCTTGCCGCCGGACGGGTTTTTCCCTATAACATTTCTGTTTCTTTCGTACCGGGCTTTTTGTTCCGAGGAGCCGCCCCATGACACGCGCAACCCGCATCCGGAAAGTGGACGCCCCCGAAAGCCCCGACTCTGTCGGCTGGGTGCGTCCGGAGCATATCCGCCTCGCAACCCCGTCCGCGCCGTTCCGCCTGGAGAGCGGCGAGGAGCTGACGGACGTCACGGTGGAATACGAGACCTACGGCGAAAGGGCGCCCGCGGGGGACAACGTCATTCTTATCGCGCACGCCCTGTCCGGCGACGCGCACGCGGCCGGCTGGGACAGTTCGGCAATGCAGAAGAGCGTGTCCGGCCGCCTCCGCCCCGCAAAGCGCGGCCACGAGCCGCCCCGGGGCTACCGCAAAAACAAGCCCGGCTGGTGGGACACGATGATCGGCCCCGGCAAGCCGATAGACACCAACCGCTTCTTCGTCGTCTGCTCGAACGTCCTCGGGAGCTGCTACGGGACGACGGGGCCGGCCAGCGTGAACCCGCTGACAGACAGGGCCTACGGCCTGGCCTTCCCCTTTGTGCGCGTCGGGGACTGGGTGCGCCTCCAGTCGCTGCTCCTGGATCGTCTGGGCGTCCGCCAGCTCTACGCCGTGATTGGCGGGTCGCTGGGCGGGCAGCAGGCGCTGGAGTGGGCGCTGGCGTATCCGGAGCGGGTGGAGAAGGCGATAGTCCTCGCGGCGAGTCCGAAGCTGTCGACGCAGGGCGTGGCGTTCAACGCGGTCGCGCGGTACTCGATCATGAACGACCCGGACTTCAACGGCGGCGACTACTACGGGAGTTCCTCTCCCCGGCACGGCCTCGCGGCCGCGCGGATGCTCGCGCACATCACCTACCTGAGCGAGGAGGGGCTGGACAGCAAGTTCGGCCGCCGCCTGCAGGACGCGGGGAAGGAGCGCCCCGTGTTCCGCTTCGGCGACGAGTTCGAGGTGGAGAGCTACCTGAACCATCAGGGCAGGGTGTTTGTGGAGCGTTTCGACGCGAATTCGTACCTCTACATTCTCCGCGCGATGGACTGCTACGACGCGGCGGAGCGCTGGGGCGGGGGAGATCTTGCCGCCGCGTGCGCGCGCCTGGAGTCGGAGCTTCTGGTGGCGAGTTTTTCGTCGGACTGGCTGTACACGCCGGACGGCTGCCGGAGCCTGGTGCACTCCATCTGCCGGAACACGAAGCCGGTGACGTACATCGACATTCCGAGCCAGTACGGCCACGACGCGTTCCTCGTGGAGACGGAGAGGGTGGGGACGCTGCTCCGGGGCGCGCTGAAGACGCGCGCGAAGCGGGCGCTGGGGTGAGTTTTTTGGAAAAGCGCTTCAGTTTTTCCGTCCGCGTCCGCAGATAGATACAACCCCAATGCTGTTTGTTTTCCCGACCGAATACGGAAAAAGGCGTCCGGACGCGGACGCCTTTTTCCGCGTTTTCCCCCTACAGCGTTTTCCACAGTTCGGCGCGGAACTCCTCCGCCATTTCGCGGCGCTTTTCGTCGGAGGCGGCGGGCACTTCGAAGAAGAATTTCCGGAGAAGGATGTCGAAGCCGACGAAGCGGAAAATCCCCTCGTCGTTCAGGGTGCGGATGGCGTCCCCGATGCCGGTTTGCGCGTATCCTTCCTTTTCCGAGCCGCCGGCCGTGTTGACGAGAATCAGTTTCTTCCCCGACAGCAGCGGCTTGATCCCCCTCGAATCGTGCCCGTAGGCGAAGCCGTAGGAGAAAACGCGGTCAATCCAGCCCTTCAGCACCGCGGGCATGCCGAACCACCAGATCGGATGGAAGAGGGCGAGGATGTCCGCGTCGGCGAGCCTGTCCTGCTGCTCCCGGATGTCGATGGGGGTCATGCCCCTGTTGAACTCCTCGAAGTCGTCGTTGGAGAGGACGGGGTTGAAGTTCTCGCGGTAGAGATCGAGGAAGTCGCACTCATGCCCCTTTTCTCCGGCGACGCCGACGAGGACGCCGACGAGATCGCGGGAGAAGGAGTGTGCGGCGGGGTGTGCGAGGAGGGAGAGAATGCGCATGCGGTGGTTCCTTTCCGTGGAGGGATTTTTTTTGCCGTTGCGGCGGGAGCGGGATCAATTATAATCGTCCCCCTCTCCGGGGCAAGAGGAGAAAGCGGGAGGGGGCGCCGGGCGCGTCCGCCGCGCGAATGCGCAAAAAACCGCTTGCATTTCTCCGCTCCCGGGGGTACACTTGTCCTTCCCGTTGCGCCCGGCTTGCCCGGGCGCGGGATTTTTATGGTGTGTCCGTTGTATCCGGTGCAGTATGTCGAGGAGCGGGTCATGAATGCGATTATTCAGGAACTTGAGAAGGAACACAGCAAGAAAGCCGTCGACGACTTCCGCGTCGGCGACACGGTGGACGTGCACGTCCGTATCATAGAAGGCGAGAAGGAACGCATCCAGATTTTCAACGGCGTCGTCATCGCCCGGAACAAGGGCGGCATCAACGAAAACTTCACCGTCCGCCGCCTGGTCGCGGGCGAGGGCGTTGAGCGCGTTTTCCCGCTCCACGCGCCCCGCGTCGAGAAGGTCGAGGTGAAGCGCCGCGGCAGGACGAAGCGCGCGAAGCTCTATTTCCTCCGCGACCGCATCGGCAAGGCGACGCGTCTGAAGGAAGAGACGCGCCCGTCCCGCGCGCTGGCGAAAAAAGCCGCGTCGAAATAACCATGCCGCGCCGGTGGATCCCTGCCGCCGTGTTTCTTCTCTCCTGCATTCTCGCCGCTCCGACGGCGGGAGCGGGTGAAGCAGGAAGCGGGGGGGAGAGCAGGGGGGGGAGCGGGGGGAGCGGAGAAGAGCAAAACGCCGCCGCGGCGGCGGAATGGCTGTCCCGCGCCGCCGACGCCCGCCTCGACGCCCGCTACAGGGAATACGCAGCGCGGAGACTTCTCATGCTTGCCGACTCGTCGGCAAGCATTCTTATTGCCGCGCTCCGGGGAGAGGACGGAAGCGACAGCGCCCTCCGCCGCCAGGTCGCCGCGACCCTTCTCGGGGAAATG
>QMCE01002384.1_pt1 | contig 10356 bp, 8 predicted proteins | sample 1821851 | NCBI WGS metagenome assembly QMCE01 (sample SAMN09453174, study PRJNA476694) | Termite gut metagenome, whole genome shotgun sequencing project. | isolation source: worker | host: Odontotermes sp. | place: South Africa:Pretoria | collected 2016-01-28
ATTTGAAAAGAAAGAAAAAACCTTTGTATTATGCCTTGATTGAGGTAGAAAAAGATGATCAAAAATTAATTGATGATTTAGTTACTGTGTTTAAACTTCTTCTAGCAATGGACCTTGAAGAAATCAAAAATTTGCGTACTGATTATGTTGCGTATGTTGAACATAAAGAAGCTTTATTGGAGTTTGTTGAAACAGTTTATAACTATTGGCGTTCTTTAGAAAGATATGCTTTAGTTTTTAATAATAAAGCACAGCGTGGCATTCAAAACACTCAGTTTATTAAGTCACATAATGATTTTGAAAATTTAATTTTAGAAACTTATCGTAAGATTTCAGAAACATTACAAGGGAAGAAAAACAGAATTTATCGTCAGTTAATAGCTGGGGTTAATGCAGGAATAATAGTAAATGAATATTGTTTGAACTATGAAACAGGTATTTATGATGTTTTGAGAGCAGTTCGATTAAATATGATCGAAGAGTATGTTGTGCAGAATGAAACAGTGACTTTGGATGAGCTGCGCAGCGTCTTCCGCGTTTCGCTGAATACAATCCGGAGAGACTTGGACGAGCTGGTGCAGCGCCAGACCGTACAAAAGGTCTATGGAGGGGTTACCGCGCTTAAGCGGGGAGCCCTGGTACCATCGCCGATTCGCAACACCCTCAATCTTGAGGGCAAGGCTCAGATAGGCGAGCTTGCCGCGCAGCTGATAGACGACAACGATTTCATTTTCATCGATTCAGGCTCGACAACGGAGAATCTCGTTCGCAATATCGCCGACAAAAAGAATATTACAATCATATCACACAGCTTGGCGGCGATATACGAAGCGTCGAAAAACTCGTCGCTGAATCTGATTTCCGTAGGCGGAGTATACAATTACAGCACCGATTCCTTTGTTGGCATTTCCGCTATCGACGCTATTAAAGGCGTTACTATTAAAGTCGCTTTTATGGGCGCGACAGGCATTTCAATGGAAAACGGCGTGAGCAATACGACGTATTATGAAGCCGAAATCAAGCGCGCAGTCATCAAGCGCGCCCAAAAGGTCGTGCTTATGGCAGACAGAACGAAATTCGATAAGGACGCGCTGCTTCCGTTTTGCCGTATCGCCGATTTGGAGGCCGTCGTAACCGATCAATGCCCGCCGCCGCACTATGAGCGCCTTTTTGAGGACGAAGGCGTCCGCCTGCTCTATCCGGGATATGACAGCGCAGTTGTAAAATGATAATATCGTGGACAGCATAAGCTTCCGCAATACAGGAATTCCATCCACATTCTAGAACATGATCATTATGGTAATAGAATTCATTAAGTTATCGACATTTAGCTAAATATTGATCGATAAACGGGCTAAATGCGTCTAAATACTATAATATACCCATAAGAGCATCACAACAGTCCAAATTTATCATAAACAAGTGATTGACGAAATGCTGAACGGGCTGTATAATATAAAAACGCTAGAGGCCGCTATATGTATCATTATCGCACCTTGTACGCTTGATCTAAGCGAAATTCAGCCGGCTTGCCTCTTCGCTCAGCTGTGCGGTACGTTTTCGTATATAATTTATTCCTTTTCATTATTTAAGGTATGCCAAAATAAAAACAAAGGAGAAGTAGACGGATGAGAACAAAAGACAAGAAATTGGGCACATTGTTGGTTGCGCTGTTGTTAGTTGGTTCTATGTTGATGCTCATTGCAGGATGTGGGCAGCCGGCGCAGACCGCACCGGCAGCAGCGGCTCCGGCAGCGGCGGCGCCGGCAGCAGCGGCTCCGGCGGCGGAGGCTCCGGCAGCGGCGGCGCCGGCAGCAGCGGCTCCGGCAGCGGAGGCTCCGGCAGCTGCGGAAGTTGCGCCAATAAAGATTGGGGTTTACTGTTCAATCAGCGGTGTAAACTCCGAATCCGGCCGTCAGGCGACATTGGCATGCGAAGCCGCAGCAAAATATGTTAACGAGAACGGCGGAATAAAATCCATGGGCGGCGCTCCCGTCGAGCTGGTCTATATCGACAGCACCAGCGACGCGGCGCAAGGCGCGCTGCCGCTGGAGAGAGCACTTTCCGCAGGCGGGATTTCGGCGATTGTGGGCTCCGCCCAATCGGCGTTCGCGCTGATATCGCTGCCGATTATCCAGAAGTATCAGGTACCGGCTGTTGTGGCCTCGGCCGCTAACGGCACGATCACTACCCAAGGCTGCGAATTCGTATTCCAGCCCGGATGCAAATCGGCGCAGTTCGCGCAGCAGCAGCTGGAGTTCCTCCAATATCTAGCGGATCTGCTCGGCAAGCCCTTTGATGATCTGAAGGTCGGCATTGTGTACGAGAACTCCGCATGGGGCGAAGAAAGCGCCGCGAACGGCCGCAAGGACATTGAGGCCGCCGGATTGCAGATCGCCGTTGATGAAAACTACGAGGCCGGTAAGCTGACGGACGCCAGCCCTATCGTAACCAGGCTTAAGAACAACGAAGTAGACGTACTGTTCCCGCATTGCTACGCGAACGACGCGAAGCTGCTGGTTACGGCCATGAACAGCATGCAGTACAAGCCCATCATCATCGCCAGCGGCTCGGGCTTCACGTGGCCCTCGCTGCTCAACGACCTGGGCAAAGACGTTAATGGCATTATGTCTTCGGACGGCTGGATTTGGGACTGCAAAACCACGATGAACGAGCCGGAATTCGTCAAGATTATGGAGCGCTACGAGCAGGAAAACGGCGAATTCATCCCCGGCCAGGGCGGCCCGAACCTTCTTTCCTTCATGATGGTGTGCGACGCGCTGGAGAACGGCGCTTCCGCCGATCCGATCACCGTCCGGGACGAGCTGCGCAAGCTTACCGGCCAGAACAGCAAATGGTTTGCCTGCTTTAACGACGGAAACGGCACATTCGACGAAAACGGCTTCAACGCCAACTCGAAGCCGCTTCTGCTCCAGTGGCAGGATGAGAAACCGCGCACCGTATTCCCTCTGGAGGCGGCTTCCTCGCCCCTCAACAACCCGCTGACCAACGAACCGTTCTAAACGCGCGAGAATTATAGCTCAAGGCGCGGGAATGCGATTGGCATAGAGTCATAAGGCGCGGCTTCGGCCTGTCGGGTATATCCGAAGCCGCCCTTATGGCTTTATAGAAAGGAAGTAGTCTTCACATGCTCCAGACCATTTTTAATGGCTTGCTGATTGGTGGGCTATATGCGCTGATCACCGTAGGCTTGTCCATCATCCAAGGCGTCATGAAGATAGTAAATTTTGCTCAAGGCGAATTTCTTGCTGTCGGCATGTATTTTTCGTATATGTTTTATGTGCTGATGCCGGAGGGCGCCCTGCCTTATTGGCTGCTCATCCCCGTCGCCATGTTGATGTTTGTTTTAGGAACCGTCGTATATCGCACGTCCATCTCGCGAGTCCTCGGTAAAGGCGACAGCAATTACATATTGCTTACGCTTGGATTGTCATATTTGATTCAGAACCTTCTGCAGCTTATTTTCGGGCCGAATTATTACAGCTTGGACGTATCCAACGAGCTGAAATTCGGTTCGGTTATTTTAGGTCAAAACGCGGAGCTGATCCTGGCCACGCCACGTATTATTGCGCTTGCAGGCGCGGTTGTCTTCGTTGTAATCGTCACATTATTCCTGAACCGTACCGATCTGGGCCGCGCAATGCGCGCCACCGCAGAAAGCACGGTTGTAGCCAACACGCTGGGTATTAATGTAAAGCTGGTATATACGATAGCGTTCTCCCTGGGAACTGTACTGGCCGGTATTTCCGGCCTGCTGTTAACGCCTATGTTTTTGATATCACCGCAGGTAGGCACAACGTTTTCCACTATCGCCATGTGCGCGATGGTTATGGGAGGGCTGGGCAATCTGAAGGGAGCGATGGTGGGCGGCATTATCATAGGCCTTGTAGAATCCTTTACCAGCAACTATATAGGGCTTGACATCGCTCCTATCGTCATCAACACCGTGCTGATGCTGGTGCTCGTCTTCAGGCCGTACGGCATATTTGGGAAAGGAGCCAGAAGAGCATGAAAAGGTTTAATACGCTTGGCTTCGTAAAAACGCATCCCATCGCTATCGTTTTCATCCTGATCTGTTTCGCCGTCCCGGCCTTTGTAAAGACCGAGTATATTTTACGCGTGTTCGTCGAAGTGTTTTTCTTTGCGGCTATGGGCTGCGCATGGAACATAATCGGCGGCTTCGGCAAACAGATTTCGTGGGCGTCTGCCGTATTTTTAGCGGTTGGCGCATATACGAGCATGCTTATGTTCCTTAATCTCGGAGTATCGCCCTGGATAAGCATATTTGTCGGAATGGCGCTCTCCGCTTTTCTCGCCGTGCTTATCGGCATGCCGTGCTTCCGCTTGAACGGCGTATTCTTCGCGATAGCCACTATAGCCTGCACGTCCATTATAAGGCAGCTTTTGATCTATTTCAAAGGCTTTACCGGCGGTACGCTGGGCCTCACTTTCAAGATTACGTCGACGGAAAGCTTTATAGATTTAACGTTCATGAGGGAAGGGCCGTTTTACTATATCGCGCTCGTTTGGATGCTTATCGCGATCGGCATAACGATTTTGGTTGAACGGTCTAAGCTGGGCTACTACCTTAAAGCGATAAGCGAAAACGAGGACGCGGCGCTATCCCTTGGCGTCCGCGCGCACAGAATGAAGCTCCTTGCGTTTGTCATCAGCTCAATGGTACTGGCGGCGACGGGCACGTTCTACGCGTTCAAGCTCAGGTATATCGATCCAAACCTGATAGCCTCCCACGATATTTCCGTGCGTATCGGCGTTATCGTTATTTTGGGCGGCATCGGGATGAAGTGGGGCCCTGTGCTGGGGGCGCTTATCTGTGTCCCGATGCTGGAGCTGTCGAACTATTATCTGTCCGACATAGGCGGCGGAGGCGCGGGCTTCGCCATGTACGGCCTGCTGATAGTGCTCGTCGTGCTCTTCAAGCCGAACGGAATCATCTCCTTGTATGACGACGCCAAGAGATATGTACAAAAGCGAATCGCCTTGAAGAAAGCCGCGCTGCCCGAAGCGGACGGGGGAAACGTATTATGAACGTATTGCTGCAACTGCTCGATGTTGACAAGTCGTTTGGCGGAGTACACGCGATAAATCATCTGAGCTTTGATATTTATGAAGGCGAGCTGCTCGGCCTTATCGGCCCGAACGGCTCGGGGAAATCCACCTGCGTCAATCTGATCTGCGGCGTGTATGCCCAAGACAGCGGGGACATAGTGTTTGACGGAAAGACGCTTTTGCGGCAATCCATACCAGATCGCGCGTTTATGGGGTTGGGGCGCACGTTTCAATCGCCAAAGCCGTTTGAACAGATGACCGTTTGGGACAGCGTCTATACCGCCGCTATGCTTTACAACAAGAAGATGAGCGACGCCGCGAAAGCCGCAGACGAAATACTCGAATTCACGGGATTTGAGCACATGCGCGACCTACCTTCGGCAAAGCTGCCGATCGAAAAACGCAAGTGGCTCGATATGGCCCGCGTGCTCGCCATGCGCCCCAAGCTTTTAATGCTGGACGAATGCCTCGCAGGCCTTACGCCCAGCGAGATGGACGAGAGCATAGCGCTCGTAAAAAGGATCAATCAAACCGGCGTTACCGTGCTTTTTATCGAGCACGTCATGTCGGCGGTAACAAAGCTCTGTTCGCGCGTGGTCGTACTAAACGAGGGTTCGCTTCTCAGCCAAGGCGATCCGCAGATGGTTATGCGTGAAGAGGCGGTAATAAAAGCATATCTGGGGGAGGATTATAATAATGTTGGCGATTAAGGGATTAAACGCCGGTTATGGCGACCTCAAGGTGCTTTTTGATATCGACGTCGAAGTTGGCGAGGGCGAGGCCGTTGCTTTGCTGGGCTCCAACGGCGCTGGAAAAACGACGCTGCTGCGCGCGATATCCGGCCTTATCCCTATTACGGCCGGTACAATCGAGCTCGAAGGCGGCAGCATCGTAAAGACGCCCGCGCATAAACGCGCGGCAATGGGCATCGCTCATATACTGCAGGGCAGGGGCATTCTCGCATCCATCTCGATTCAGGATAATTTGATTCTAGGCTCCTATACCAAGCGTACAAAGCATAAGAGGGCGGAGCTGTTGGAGCGGGTATTCGAAACGTTCCCGATTCTGAAGGAGCGTATGCATCAGCCTGCGGGCAATCTAAGCGGCGGCCAGCAGCAGATGCTGGCGATTGGCCGCGCCATGATGATGGAGCCGAAGCTGCTCATACTGGACGAGCCTTCGCTGGGCCTGGCGCCTATCGTCGTCGACGAGGTATTTGGTATTCTGCGCAAGCTCAAGGAGATAGGAACATCTATGCTCATTATCGAGCAGAATCTGATCAAAGCGCTCCAGGTGGCGGATCGCGCTTACGTTTTGGAAACGGGCAGGGTAGAGCTTAAGGGGACGAGCGACGAGATATTGCATAATCCCAACGTGCGCAAGGCGTATCTGGGCGTAATTTAGCAGCAAAGCCCTATGGTCAGAGATAGATCAAAACTGTATTCAAAAATAGAAAAAAGGAGACATTTTGATGGGACGTAAAATTGGTGGCTCGTACATTCTGGCGAAGACGCTGAAAAAGGAGGGAGTGAAGACAGTTTTCACCCTCTCCGGCGGGCATACGATGTCCATGTACTATGCCTGCCTGGACGAAGGCATAGAAGTTATCGACTGCCGCAGCGAGGCCGATGCGGTAATGGCTGCCGACGCTTACGCAAAGGCCACGGGAGGCCCCGGCGTGCTTATAACGACGGCGGGCCCCGGCGTAACCAACACGATGACGGGCATGCTTGAAGCCCAGGTTGGCAGGACGCCGATAGTACATATTGGCGGAGGATGCCCGCTCTCTACGCAAGGCACCGGCGATATGCAGGATGTCGATAACCTCAGCCTGATGCAATCCTGCTGCAAATGGGCCAAGAAAGTATATAATACCAGCCGCATTGGAGAGCAGGTGGACGACGCTTTCCGCTACGCTATGTCCGGATTGCCGGGCCCTGTTTATGTTGAAATTGCGGCGGATATTCTGATGGATGTCGTTGACGAGGACGATGTGAGCATCACCACTACACGCTCGCGGACAAACGCGCTTCCATACGGCGATCCCGCTTATATCGAAAAAGCGGCGGCGCTTTTGGCCGAAGCCAAGCGGCCTGTCATGGTAATCGGAAACTCGGCGCGTTACTCGGCGGAGCCCGAAGGCGCCGTCCGCGAACTGGCGGAATACATGGGCATGCCCGTAGTATGCGCGACGGTAGCCAGGGGCGTGTTCCTGGACGAGGACAATCCGCTGATAAAGGCGGGCCCCTCCGCGACGGCGGACGCCGATGTGATTTTAGCGCTGGGCACGGAAAACGATCTCCCGTTGTCAAGGCTTCAGCCTCCGACATATTCAGCCGCCGCGAAGCTGATCATGGTAAGCACGGATTCCTTTAAAATCGGCTTCAACCGTGAAGTGGACGTCGGTATTGTCGCGGGCGCGGCTGCTGCCGCGAAGCAGCTGCTAAAGGCCCTGAAAAACACTGGCGTGAAACAGGAGCGGGCGGAATATCTGGCCGAACTGCTTAAAAAGGCCGACGAAAAAACGGAAAAGGACAACGAATCCATCTACGCGGAAGCCGAGCTGGTTCGGCCCGCTAGATGCGCTGCGGAGGTCTGTAAATTCCTGGCCGAAGACGGCAGGGACTGGTCGATCGTACCGGACGGCGGCGACAGCGGCCGCTGGATGAATACGCTCTCTAAGGTGCATCGCCCCGCGCAGGTGCTCGGGCTGATCGGCAACGGCTCCATCGGCCTGGCGCCCGGCACGGCGCTCGGCGCTTGGTATGGCGCGAAAAAGCCCGTATTGCTGTATACCGGCGACGGCTCCTTTGGCTATAACTGCATGGAGTTCTCCAACTACGTCAAGCGCAATATCCCCATTATCGTGGTTGTTGCCAACGATTCCGCATGGGGAATGGTCAAGGGGTTTGAGTGGGTTGTCCGGCCGGAAGTATATACGAAGTACGAGAACGCCCACTACGACTACGTGCCAACCAACCTGCCGTTTGTCCATTACGAAAAGTTTGCGGAAATTCTGGGAGGATATGGAGAGCTGGTAGAAAAAGCAGAGGATATCATCCCAGCGCTTAAGCGTGCCGCAGCGGCAGGCAAGCCGGCCATCATCAATGTTCGCGTAGAGGATATTACCGAAGGCGGATACAGCGCCGGAACGGAAAGCGTAGCAAAAGCCTTTGCGGTATTTGCCAAGGATTACGCATAAAAATTGCGTTAAGCGCTATCTGTAAAGCGTGTCTTTGACTCAGCCTCATAACCAAACGCAACCTAGCGCTGCGCTATGCTTCTGTTTGACGCATAGCGCAGCACGCGTTATTCATGAACTTCATAGGAGGCCCATCATGAGCTATGGCCCGGCGATTCAACACATGACTTCGACAATGAGCGGATTAATCGCTCTCGTGAGCAAAAAGCTGCCGGACGACGTGGAGCAAAAGCTGGCGGAGCTTCGCGAAAAGGAAACCGGCGGCCTCGCAAAGATTATCTACGACACGATGTTTGAGAATCAAAGGCTTGCGATGGAGCTGAACCGCCCATGCTGCCAGGATACCGGTGTATTGCAGTTCTTCGTGAAATGCGGCGAACGCTTCCCTCTTTTGGGCAAGCTGGAAGGAATCCTCACCGACGCCGTACGGGAAGCGACGGCGGAAGTTCCCCTTCGCCATAACAGCGTGGAAACCTTTGATGAATACAACACAGGCCAAAACGTCGGCAAGGGTACGCCCAGTATATTTTGGGAGATTGCCCCCGATAAAGACGATGTGGAAATCTACGTATATATGGCCGGCGGCGGCTGTACGCTGCCCGGTAAGGCGATGGTGCTGATGCCCGGCGCGGGCTATGAAGGCGTGACCCAATTTGTCCTTGACGTAATGACGAGCTACGGGCTGAACGCCTGCCCGCCGCTGCTGGTGGGCGTAGGCGTGGCGACCTCGGTGGAAACTGCCGCGCTGCTCTCAAAGAAAGCGCTGATGCGTCCAATCGGCTCGCCGAACCCCAACGAACGCGCGGCCAAGCTCGAAAAGCTGCTGGATGACGGCATCAACAAGATCGGTATCGGCCCGCAAGGGATGTCCGGCAATTTCTCCGTCATGGGAGTAAATATCGAACATACGGCCCGCCATCCGTCGACGATCGGAGTCGCCGTAAATGTAGGCTGCTGGTCGCACCGCAGGGGGCATATCCGCTTCGACCGCGCGCTGAATTATACGATTACCACCCACAAGGAGGCTGTGCTGTAATGGTAAAGAGGATTCTAACCACGCCGGTCAAGGCTGAGGATTTGCGGCATATAGAAATAGGGGACATCATCTATCTGAGCGGCCATATCGTCACCTGCCGGGACGTTGCCCACCGCCGGCTAGTCGAGCAAAGGATGGAGCTGCCCGTAAATATCGAGGGCGGGGCGATCTTTCACGCGGGGCCTATTGTCAGGCCGCTGGACGGCGGCAGATTCGAGATGGTATCGATCGGCCCGACGACATCCATGCGCATGGAGAAGTTTGAAAAGGAGTTCGTGGAGAAAACCGGCGTGAAGATTATCGTTGGCAAGGGCGGCATGGGAGCCAATACGGAGGCCGCGTGCAAAGAGCAAAAAGCGCTGCATGTGGTTTTTCCGGCGGGATGCGCCGTACTAGCGGCGACGCAGGTGGAGGAGATCGAACAGGCGCACTGGCGCGATCTTGGTATGCCGGAAACCCTCTGGGTATGCCGTGTAAAAGAATTTGGCCCGCTGATCGTCTCCATAGACGCTAAGGGGCGCAATCTATTCGAGGAAAACAAAGCTGTCTTCAACAGGCGCAAGGACGAAGTGTATAATGAAATCTCCCGTCAGGTTGGCTTCATCAAATGAAAAAGCGCAATCAAGTCCGGCATTTCAATACTTCAAATAAACCTTTGATACGCTTTGTATTCTGACGGTAAAAAGCGTTGACGCGCGTTTGCGCTTTTGTTATAGTTGTTGCCAGCAATATTAAGGCAGACTGAAATGAAAACCATAAATCCGGCGCACATCGCCGCTCTGCTGAATCTAATCAACAGCGGGCCGTATTTTCGCTTGCTGGGAATGAAGGTGCTGGAGCTTTCGCCGGGCCATTCGAAGGTTGAGCTTGACCTCGATAGAAAGCACCTAAACCCATTCGGCGCTGTCCACGGCGGCGTCTATTCCTCATTGATCGATACCGCCGCTTATTGGGCCGCTTACTGCGAGCTGGACGAGGGCGTTGGGTACACCTCGCTGGACGTCACTGTCGATAACCTAGCGATGGC
>QMCE01004471.1_pt1 | contig 10356 bp, 9 predicted proteins | sample 1821851 | NCBI WGS metagenome assembly QMCE01 (sample SAMN09453174, study PRJNA476694) | Termite gut metagenome, whole genome shotgun sequencing project. | isolation source: worker | host: Odontotermes sp. | place: South Africa:Pretoria | collected 2016-01-28
ATAAAAATCCCCGGACGCAAGCATCTGGGGTAAAGAGCGGCGGCCCGCGATTTATCTCGCGAGCAGCCATCAACTTCCGTTAGGCGACAGACGTATCTTCCGTCTTTTCATTCCGGCGACGGGCATATTCGCGCTTGTACCTTCGCTCGATATCGTTGCGCTCCTGCCTTACGCGCTCCGCTTCGATTTCCTCCTGCGAGCGCATATCCGGGACATCGAACGTGCCGATGTATTTGAGATACACTTCGAACTTTTGTGTTCTTGTGCCAATGCCGCGCCCGGTTTTGGGATTCCGGCCCTCCGACCATTCGCCCTCATGGACGATTATCTTGTCCACGAACTCGTTTAGCATAACGGGCGTTAACTCGTCGAAATCCGTATACCGGCGCACAAGCTCGATGAACTTATCCGCCTTCACGCTGTCGGCACTCCAAGCATCCAGCTCGGTACGCAGCGCGACGGTCTGCTCCTTTAGCTCCGCCTGCTCCAGCTCGTACCCGGAGCTCATCTCCTCAAAGCGTTCGCCGCTGATTTTTCCGAGAGCCTTGTCCTCGTAGAGACTGCGGAATATCTTCTCCAACTCAGCTATGCGGCGCTCATTCGCGACGATGCGTTTGGTATGCGCTTTGGCTGCCGCGCCTGTTTTGAGAGATGTTTTCTCGCGGATATACTCTACGAACTCGGCCTCATGCTCCCGAACATATCCGTTTGTTGATCGGAGCAGGTCGAGAATAACCTGCCGGACCAGCTCGGTGCTGATGAAATGCTGCGTGCACTTCGAATCGTATCTCGCGCTCGTCCGTTTGAAGGTAGAGCAGACGTAGAAGTTCTGCGGTTTGGAATAATATACCTTATTACCTCTTTGCTGCGGCGACGATGTGGAACGACGATGGTTGAACATCTTTCCGCCGCAGTCCGCGCACCACAGCAGGCCGGTCAGAGGGTTGGCCTCGCCAAGTGTATCATTCCTCCGCCGTGTTCCACGGAGTTTTTGCACCAGCTCCCACATATCCTCTGTGACAATCGCTTCGTGCGTGTTTTCGAAGGTCAGCCAATCCTCCTTGGGGCGGGGAACATACTTGGTGCTTTTGAAATTTGGCTTTTCACCCTTGAAGTTGACCGTGTATCCGCAGTATTCCTTTTTCGCTAGAATCTGAGTGATGGTGGAGAAATTCCACGAATACGGATGCTCCATATCGCATGTGTTCTTATAGCGTCCCAAGCCGCGCTGCGCGAGATAATATGACGGACGCTCCACCTTTTCATCATGAAGCTTGGTGGCTATAACACGCGGCCCCATGCCCTCAATGGTCATTTCAAAGATGCGCTTTACCACGGCGGCGGCTTCGGGATCGACCAGCCATTTGTTCTTGTCTTGCGGGTCTTTGACGTACCCATACGGCGGGATATTGGCCAGCGGCTTGCCCGACTTGCCCTTCGACGCGAATACGGATTTGATTTTCTTGGACGTATCGCGGGCGTAATATTCCGCCATTATTTCGCGAAACGGCATGAAATCGTCCTCGCCGCGTGCGCTGTCGAAGTTGTCGTTTATGGCGATAAGGCGCACGCCCTTCTCGCGCAGCAGTTCGCGGAACAGCCCGACGCGAAGGTAGTCACGGCCAAGGCGCGTGCCGTCTTTAATACAGATGCACTGCGCCTCGCCGGACTCGACCATCGCAACAAGCTCTTTCCAGCCCGGCCTGTCCCAATGCGTACCGGAATAGCCGTCGTCTTGGATATGCAGGAACGGAGCCAGTCCGTTCCGCATAGCGTACTCCTCCAACAGCTGCCGCTGGTTGATAATGGAGTTCGAAGGGCCCTGCAGCTCATCGTCCACCGAGAGCCGTTCGTATAGGATCGTTACCTTCTGCTTATTCATGCTTGCCTCTTTCTAGCGGAGCGGGCATTTGCGGCACATTTGCGTCAGGCACTCTTTTCCACCTCGCGCTCGATCAGCCTGCGGACGATATCCGCCATAGTCTCCTTTCGAGTTTTGCTGAAGTGGAACGCGACCTCAACGGTCGTGGAGCCAACCCGCCGCAGCAACTTTACCGGCTCGCCCTCCGCGCGCTCGCGTGGGTTCCTAGCCGCGCCTGTACCATGCAGTAGTCTGATTGCGGTTGTTCGGTTCATAGATTAGCTCCTCATAAAAATATAATGTGGAATTCCGGCTTTCGGCCTGTAACGGCCTCCCCCCTTTTTGCTCGACTGCAGGCGGGGTGTATCGGTCCGCTCGCGGGACGGATTGCGACATTTCCTGTTTCGCTGTCCTCCGTCAGGTTCCTGCGTTGAGCCTTGCGTGACTATGGCGCGTTATCGCGCGGCTGCCTCGTGCCGTTCCCGCGAACGACGGCAGGCGCAGGTTTCAGCCGCGATATCTACCCGGAAGCGTAATGAAGTTTTCAATGTGCGTTCGTGAATGCTTCGATATCTCATTCACGAATGACAGCATGATATCGGACACGATCACCGCTGTCAATATATTACAACAATGTTAGACGGCGCATGTGATAGCCACTATTGACCGCTCACATTTGTTTTGTTATCATTTATATATGACAGCATGGAGGTTATCACAATGGACGTCGCCGATCTTAGACATGTTTTCGCAACCAGAATCCGCAAACTCCGCGAGGGGAAGATGAATCAAGGCGAATTTGCCGACAGCGTAGGCGTCTCGCGCGGCGCGATGAGCTACTACGAGCAGGAAGCCCGAACGCCGGATATCGGGGTGCTTCGCGCTATTTGCGAGAAGTATAAAATTCCCGCCGACTATCTGCTCGGCCTTACCGCCGATCCGAATCCGGCCATCGCTGACGTCTGCCGTGAAACGGGTTTGACGGCCGAAGCGGCGCGGCGCTTAAATATAATGGCGCGGCTTATCAGCACGGAGTACGACTCCACAATACATATGCTGAACGAATTCGATAAAGATTTTCGCGATGCGCTGATTCTAATACCGTATGCGCGGAGCTCGACAACGGCGGGCAAGGGGTTCCGAAGATCAAGATAAAGTCCGCTTCCCGCAACTGCGAGCTTTCCCTGCCGATTGAAAATATCACCGCCGCGCTATGGGTCAACATCCAAGAAGAAACCGCGACGCTGCGCGATAAGCTGAAAAGCAATGACCCGAAGCCCAACAGAAACGAAGATTAACCCGGCAGGCCGATGAAGATGGAAGGGGGTATAATTGGGATGGCACTGCCAGGAGAACATCTCCCACGCCGCCCGCGCCCCAAGAGTGTAGCGGGTTTTAAACTGCCGGTGATGTGCCGTACTTAAATATGAGGTTTCCAAGGTGCGACTGCCCGCCGCCGATGATGCGGGAGGAAGGAAGATTCGGCGTCACCCATTTGTGCCGCAAATGCCCGCGCCGCCTTGCTTTTTTCTAGGTGCTCTATCTACACCCTTTTGAGCATAGCAGGGACAGCCAGCGCGAAGAATCCATCGAAGGGCAAATTCGAGAGTGCAAGGAATTTGCCGAGCGCAACGGCATCACCATCCTCACCAGCTATATCGACCGCGCGCTGTCGGCCAAGAGCGATAACCGCCCGGAATTTCAGCGGATGATAAAGGACAGCGCGAAACGTCTTTTCGATGTGGTTATCGTCTGGAAGCTCGACCGGTTCGCGCGAAACCGCTATGATTCCGCGCATTATAAGACGATCCTGCGCAAGAACAGCGTAAAGCTGTTATCGGCAAAAGAAGTGATCGCGGAGGATTCCTCGGGCATACTGCTTGAATCCATGCTTGAAGGAATGGCGGAATATTACAGCGCGGAACTGGCCGAGAAGGTGGTTCGCGGCATGACGGAGAACGCGCTGAAAAACAAATTCAACGGCGGAGGCCGCACGGTCGGTTACGTCATCGACAGCGACCGGCATTTTCAGATCGACCCCGTCACAGCGCCGGTCATTTTGGAAACCTTCAAGCGGTACGACGAAGGCGCGACTATCGCCGAGCTTGTGAGCTGGCACAGGGAGCAGGATTTTCGCTCCGGCAGCGGGAAGCCCATGCGCATCGACTGCGTACAGCGGCTTTTGAAGAATCGCCGGTATATAGGCGAATACCGATATCGCGAGGTCGTACAGCCCGACGGCATCCCGCCCATCGTCCCTCTCGAATTGTTCGAGCGCGTACAGGCGAGGATGGAGAAGAACAAGAAAGCGCCCGCCCGGTTCAAGGCCGTAAACGAGCTGTATCTTTTGAGCACCAAGCTCTATTGCGGAAAATGCGGCGCTTTCATGGTGGGCGAAAGCGGGACGGGCCGAGGCGGTATATTTCATCAGTATTACAAGTGCGTCACGGTCAAGCGCAAGAAGGGCTGTACGAAAAAGAGCGTAAAGAAGGACTGGATCGAAAACCTTGTTGTCGGCGGCATAATGGACATGCTGTTCACCGACGGTATGATTCATTACCTGACGGATACGGTTCTGGAACTGCAAAAGCGGGAGAACCTGACCATTCCCGTAATCAAGCAGCAGCTTGCCGAGGCCGAGCGCGGCATTGAAAACATGCTGAACGCCATTCAACAGGGGATTTTTACGTCCTCGACCAAGCAGCGGCTAGAAGCATTGGAGGAAACGAAAAGTAACTTAGAGGTAAGCTTGCTTCAAGAGGAATTGCAGCGCCCGCTTTTGACGCGGGAGCAAATCACCTTCTGGTTGCATAAATACCGCGAAACCGACGTGACGAATCCCGAACAGCGGCAGCGGCTTGTCGATGGGTTCATCAACGCGATTTACCTGTATGACGATAAGATTGTGATTACGTTCAACTACAAGGACGGCGCGAAAACCATTACGCTGGACGAGGTGAACGGTTCGGATTTGACTGCGGCTGGGGCACCATTCCGATGCCGGCTACCGCAACAAGGATCTGGACAAGCCCATGATAGGCGTTGTGAACTCGCGGACCGACGTAAACCCCAGCCATAAGCCGCTGTGCGGCATGAACCATATTCTGCCCACACGCGCCCTCAACAATTACAAGAACAACATCTGTTACTCCTTCGGGACGCACTCGATGTACGGTGCGGCCAATACAATGAGCGTCTTTTGCGAGGCGATAGGCATAGCGCCCGTCGGCTCGACGACGCTGCCCTCCTGCTCGGCGGCTAAGCAACGGCAAGCCCGGGACGCGGACGAGCGCGCGGTGGAGCTCGCGCTCACGGGAAAGAGCTTCCGCGCGTTTGTTACCCAGCCCGCCTTCGAAAACGGCATACGGCACGCGTCGGCTACGGGCGGCTCCACGAATTTCGCGCTGCACGCCGTGTCGCTAAGCCGCGTTCTGGGCTTCCCCATCAATCTAAGGGAGTGCGACCGCATTCAGGCTCTGGCTCCGGTCATCGCCAAATTCAAGCCTCGTTCGGCTATAATCTCTCGGACCGATATTTCGGTCGGCAGGAGCGGCCAAATGGACAACGATCTTCTTTGTGAGAAGGAGCTCTCCCCCACGACGATACGCAATATCAACGGTGTGCTGCACGGTGCGCTGGAACAGGCGATAGCTTGCGGCCATATCCGAGTGAACCCGTTTCGAGGGTTGAAGCCGCCGGAAGTGAAGAATCCCTCCATTCATCCGTTTATGGACGAGGAGATGGACGCTTTTCTCGCCGCCATCAAGGGCAACGAATACGAAGCTCTATTCGACGTCACGCTGCATACGGGGCTCCGGCAGTCTGAGGTCATGGGCTTGTCGTGGGATAGGGTGGACTTTAAGAAGGGGACGCTCTTGATCGACCGTCAGCTCATCCACGAGAAGAAGAAGGGCGGCGCGTATAAGTTTGCCCCGCCCAAGAACGACGAGGAGCGTACACTCACTCCAGCGCCGTCTGTGATGGAGCTCCTACGGGCCGTTAAGCGTCGTCAGGGCGAGCGCCGCCTCCGCTGCGGCTCGGACTGGGATAATAGCATGGGCCTAGTATTTACGAATGAGCTCGGAGCGCATTACTGCCATACGACGATAGCTCATAACTTCAATCGCGTCGTCGAGGGTATGGGCCTTACTGATCGCAGGTTTCACGATTTAAGGCATTTCTACGCCGTGATGCAGCTCCAAGCGGGCGTCGATCCCAAGACGGTATCTAAGGCGCTCGGACACGCGACGGTGGCGTTCACATTGGACGTATACGGCCACGTAAGCAAGAAGATGGACTAGGACGCCGCCGCCCGGATGGAAGCCGTTATACAGGGCCGTAAGCGGAACAAATAGCGCTCCTGTTTCGCCTCTATAGCACGTCTGTTTCGCGTCTGTTTCGCATAAATCCGCGCCAGTTGTGGTCAAGATTGTGGTTAATCGCCTGTTTTGAGGCATAAAGAAAAGCCCGTTTCCTTAGAGAGATGGGGCTTTTTTACGTGGCAGGGGTAGAAGGACTCGAACCCTCAAGAACGGTTTTGGAGACCGTCATGTTACCATTACATCATACCCCTAAACGAGCAAAGTGATTATACTATCTCTTCGCAAAAAAGTCAAACAATTGTATATTTTGTCGCGCCGCATTGCGCGCCAGCCTAAATGAATTTTAAAAATCTGCGCATACTATCCATAAAATAAGAATATGGAGGCTTTAAAAATGAATAATCCCGGATTGAATTGCAGCGTAAAAAGCTGTAAGTACAACAGGCACGGCAACGATTGTTCCCTGCAAAAGATCAGCGTCGCTCCGTGCAAAAACTGCTCGAGCGGCGTGCCAGGCGAGGAAAGCATGTGCGGCAGCTACAAGCAGGGATAATGCCGTAATTCGATAATCTTCGAGGCGCGGCGTTCGTCGCGCCGGACGCAATTTACGGGCGGCCAAAAGGCCGTCCTTTGTGAACTTTCTGGCGGCAATGTTGCGCAATCTGACGAATTTGGATATACTGTCCTTAGCATTATCGGATAGATTTACCTGTGAGGATGGATAGAATGCGCTGTAAAGCTTGCGGAACCGAAAATGAAAGCTATATGGAATTTTGCCGGAAGTGCGCCGAGGAATTGCCCCGCGAGAATCCTACGGCTGTTCAAACGCCCTCGGCTCCGGTTCAGCCAAACAATATGCCCAATATAGCCTTTGACGAATTCGAACCCCAGCCCTACGACTATCGCCTGCCCTACCGGCCAAGCCGGGGTTTTCCCGAAGGCTACGAGCGGCCGAAGGCATCCGAGAATGCGCCGCGCCGCGCCGCCGAAGCGCCGCCGCGCCCTTCTCCCTCCTACGAGCCGCCCGTGCGGCCCGTACCGCGTATGAGCGCGCAGCTGCCGCCCATCCCCGAGCCGCAGGAACGCACGTTTGAAGCGCCTATCGTACGCATTTCCGATGTTTACGTTCCTCAACAACAACCCGTTCAACAGCCCGTTCAGCAACCGGCCCCGCCGGTTCAGCAGCCCGTTCAGCCGGTTCAATACGAGGCCTCTCAAAAGCTTCCCGTGCCGGTTCCGCTGCCTGCGGTCCCACAAACGATCGCCGAGCCGTCCGAAGCCGTCAATGATAAGGACGAGGAGCTCACGGCTTTGAGCGGCGAGCGCAGGCACAAAAAAAGGCGGCAGGGGCCGCCCAGTCCGCCTAAAAAATCCCGCCGCCAGCGCGATTACGACGACGATTACGAGGATGACGACGATTATGACGAGCGGCCCCAAAAGGGCGGCGCGCTTATGGTCGTGCTCTATATCTCGATCGCGGTGCTGCTGCTCGCGGCCGTCTGGTTTGCCGGCAACTATATCAATACCGAATACGGCAGCGTCGCGAATTTTATCGACGACGTTTTTGGGACAGGCGAGCCGGAAGATCCAACCGCTTCGCCGCTCGACACTTTCCGCGTCGAGGTGCAGCCCGGTACGCACGAGGGCCAGCCGGTACAAGAAATTACCTTCTACGGCAAGAGCGGGCAGACGATCGAACTGCCCAACATAGGCGTCCAGCAATTAAGCCAGACGTTCAAAATAGACGAGGGCGCCTCCTATGTCCCGATCAAGGCTCCTAATGTTCTGTTTATCCCGGAGGAGCCGGCCGAGGATACCCCCGAGGGGATCCCCGTCAAGCTAGAGGCGAACCTCATCGACGTCGATGGGCAGATTTATCCGCTCGACGTGCCGGAATTTACCGTGCCGGTTCCGCAGGCGACGCTGACGCTGTCCCAGCCCGCCGCCGCCGCCGTAACGCTCGAGGAGCCGACGCTCACGCTCGCCGGCAAGGTCTCAACGGACGCGCGCCTTTTTATAGACGGCTCGGACGCGAGCGGCATTATCGACCAGCTGGGCAACTTTAACTATGCTATGGAGATTCCCGAATACGGCGACCGCACGATCGTCCTCGAGGTCAAGGCTCTGTATCAGCGGCCCCAAAAGATAACGCTCGAGGTCAGCTATCCGAAGCGCGAGGTGCCCATCACGGTCGAGGGCGCGGTGCCTAGCGCCGCTGATCCGTACATGGGCGTACTCGAAGGCACACAGGACGAAACGATAGAGGTGCGCGGAACATTTGAGGCCGGAGCGCAGGTCACGATCGAAGGGGCGCTCGAGGACGAACCGTCGATAGATTCCGGCAGCGGCGTGTTCTCGTTCACAGGCCTGCTCGAAAGCACCGGCTTGAACGCCTTTACCATCAGGGCCGCAAAGGACGGCGCGGAGTCGGGCTTCCGGGTGAGCGTCGAAAAGAAGCCGGACTTAGATGAATATACCGGTTCGGCCCGCACGATGGATTACGAATCGCTCAGCGAGCACGCCGAGGATCAAATCGAGCGGATATATATCTGCAAAGGCACGATAACGGAATTCATCCAGGATGCGCCGTATCCGATATTCATCTTTAACGTCGGCGACGAAGATGGACCCCAAAATATCGTGATGGAATACTACGGCACGATTGCGCTAGATACGACGCAGGAATACCGCATGTATGGCGACGTCGCCGGCATGGATGCCGAGCGCGGGCTTCCGAAGCTCTTTGTGCGGTTCATTTACGAGGAATGAGCGAGCATCTCGTACACGTATACTTCGGCAACGGCAAAGGGAAAACCACTGCGGCCCTTGGCTTGGCTCTGCGCGCCGCCGGGCGCGATAAAAGGGTCGTCGTCGTGCAGTTCCTGAAAGGCTGGCAAACCGGCGAGCTCGGCCCGCTTTCCGCGCTCGGGAACGTCGCCGTTTTGCGCGGGCAGGCGGGAAAGCGCTTTTCGAAGGATATGACAAACGAAGAGCGCGAACAGACCCGCCTTGTACACGACGGCAACCTAAAAAAGGCCGCCGCGATGATCGGCGACGGCGATTGCGATTTGCTCGTGCTGGACGAAGCGCTGGACGCCCTTCAACTGGGCTTGCTGGGCGAAGCGCCCCTGCGGAGCTTGCTGGAGCAAAGCCCGCTGCGCGCGGAAATCGTCATCACCGGGCACAAGCCCACCGACTGGATTATAGACCGCGCGGATTACGTCACCGAGATGGTGAAGCTAAAGCATCCTTACGATAAGGGCGTTAAGGCTAGGGCTGGGATAGAGTATTGATGTAGGGACGCCATATATGGCGTCCGCGATTAACACGGACACGATGTATCGTGTCCCTACACACTGACACGAACATCGTGTCCCTACACATTGACAAAAACAATATGCTATGGCATATTATTACCAGAACATTCGATTGGAGTTGAAAGGATGCGCAATACTTCTTGCTGACCCATATTGGGCGCCGAAGGCAAACCGGGGTTAATACTGAGGTTTGTTTTTCGCGTCGGCAAGAAGAGCGTCCCCTCCGTCCATAATCAGCCTCCGCGTCCGTTTGGGCGCGCATAAGGCGCCGCGAGGAATCTTCTTGCGGTGTTTTTGTTTTTCAGGAGGTTTTTTATGGCATTAATCGACATTTCGCATCTAACGTTCGCCTACGACGGCGCGTACGACAATATCTTCGAGGACGTATCCTTCCAAATCGATACGGATTGGCGGCTGGGCTTCACGGGGCGCAACGGGCGCGGCAAGACGACGTTTTTGAACCTGCTCATGGGGAAATACGAGTACAAGGGCGTCATATCCTCGCCGGTGAGCTTCGAATACTTCCCGTTCGCCGTGCGCGATCCGTCTAGGGACACGCTGGCGTGCCTGTATGAAGCAAACCCCGATTTCGAGCTGTGGGAGATGAACCGCGAGCTCTCGCTCATGAATATGGATGAAGGCGCGCTCTACCGCCCTTTCAACACGCTCTCGAACGGCGAGCGCACGAAGGCGCTGCTCGCCGCGCTCACGCTCAAGGAAAACCGCTTCCTGCTCATCGACGAGCCGACGAACCACCTGGACTTAAACGCGCGCGGGCTCGTAAGCGACTACTTGAAGCGCAAGAGGGGCTTCATCCTCGTCTCGCACGACCGGGCGTTCCTGGACAACTGCGCCG
>QMCE01770453.1_pt1 | contig 10356 bp, 8 predicted proteins | sample 1821851 | NCBI WGS metagenome assembly QMCE01 (sample SAMN09453174, study PRJNA476694) | Termite gut metagenome, whole genome shotgun sequencing project. | isolation source: worker | host: Odontotermes sp. | place: South Africa:Pretoria | collected 2016-01-28
TTTCCTCTTGACATTTTTCCTAAAAAAAGATATATTCAACTGTCATGAAAAGAGCTTTTGCTCCCGCTTAACAATATTCTATTGCATTCCAATCTTTTCATTAAATCCTACATAAGGTTAAAAATACAACTTGCGTTCTAAGAATCTATATGTTATCATATCGATATATTTCAAGTCTCTTTATTTAGAAATAGAAAGGTTAAATAAGTAATCATCAAGATTTTTTCTTATTGGCTGTTTTATTTTTATTTAGAGAGGGTGTATATGAGTATCAGTAAACGGCTTTCCATTTTAATTGGAGCTCTTGTGTTGGTGGTGTCGCTGTTTTTGGGCCTTTTTTCGACGAACTCTGTCATGAACATGATAGATAACAATACTGCCGAATGGATGATCGATGAGGCGGAAATCGGAGCTGAACTGGTCGCGTTGAGTATTGAGAGTAATCAGCATATTTTGCAGGCGATAGCGGCAATGCCCGTGGTGAAAACGATGGACCGTGATCTCCAGGGACCCGCCATCCTGCCGCTCATTGAACAAATGGGGTTTGATGACATTGCGGTTATTGACCCTGAGGGTAACGCGTGGCACATAAAAGGCGGCAATATTCCGAATCTTGCGGGACGTGATTATGTGCAGGTAGCGCTCGCAGGCGGTTTGGGGCTTTCGGAAATCATGACATCCGCCCAAAGTGCGGTTCCCATCGCTTTCCCCATTCTCAACTACACGGTACCTATTAGGGACAATAGATGGTCGTGGATTCTCGGCGGGATTTTAGCCCGGACAAACGCCCTGGCTTTCAGCGATCTTATGAAATCGATTAAGGTGCGGGCCGGCGGTTATGCCTATATGATCAACGGAGCGGGAACCATTATCGCTCACGCGGTGAATCCCGAAATGGTGGATGCCGGAACCAACTTTATCGAACAAGCGAAAACCGACCCTTCCGTTCAGTCTATAGCCAACGCGTTTCAGACAATCATGCGGGAAAAGCATGGTTCCATCGTCTACGACTATCAGGGGAAAACGCGGCTCTGCGGCTTTACTGAGGTTCCCGGACAGAACATGTACATTGTGGTAAGTTCCGAAAGGAGCGCGCTGTTGGCCGCGGTATACGCGATGCGCACCGTTCTGTTTATTATCATGGGAGCCGCCGCGGCGTTAGGAGTCGGAGCAGGTATCATTCTTGCGCGTTCTATCGCGCGTCCGATTCAGCATTTACGGGACGTTATGCAGTATCTCGGCGAAGGGGATTTGACGCATACCACTGACATCGCATCCAAAGACGAAGTAGGCGATCTTGCGCGGTATTTCAACGAAACGGTGTCCAATTTGAAAAATCTGGTAATGATGATCAAGCAGCAGGCGGGATCATTGTCCGAAATCGGGGTCGATCTTTCTTCCAACATGACGGAAACCGCGGCTGCGGTAAACCAGATTACGGCAAATCTTCAAGGTATCAAAACGCGGGTAATCAACCAGAGTGCGAGCGTTACCGAAACGAACGCAACGATGGAGCAGATTACGGTGAACATCGATAAGCTCAATATGCATGTGGAAAAGCAAACGGACAGTGTGACGCAGTCGTCATCCGCGATAGAGGAAATGCTGGCGAATATTCAGTCGGTAACGCAGACATTGATGAAGAATGCCGAAAATGTCAGTGAACTCACACAATCGTCGGAAACGGGGCATGAAGGCTTGCAGGATGTTGCCTCCGATATACAGGAGATTGCGCGAGAATCGGAAGGACTGTTGGAAATCAATTCGGTGATGGAAAATATCGCGAGCCAAACGAATCTGTTGTCGATGAACGCGGCGATTGAGGCGGCGCACGCGGGCGAAGCGGGGAAAGGCTTTGCGGTAGTGGCGGATGAAATCCGCAAGCTGGCCGAGAATTCAAGCGAACAATCCAAGACGATCAGCACAGTGTTGAAGAAGATAAAAGCATCGATTGACAAGATTTCACAGTCAACAGATAACGTGTTGAAAAAATTTGAGGATATTGACAAAAAAATCGGGGTTGTGGCGGAACAGGAAGAAAACATCCGGAACGCTATGGAAGAACAGGGCCAGGGAAGCAAGCAGATACTTGAAGCGATTGGTTTCCTGAACGAGGTAACACAGCAGGTAAAGGGCGGATCGGTGGAAATGCTGGAAGGATCGACAGAAGTTATCAGCGAGAGCAAAAACCTGGAACTGATAACGCAGGAAATATCGGGCGGGATGAACGAAATGGCAGCAGGAGCGGATCAAATCATTATAGCGGTGAATCATGTAAACGAAATCAGCGTCAAGAACCGCGAGAATATCGAAGTGTTGGTGGAGGGCATCGCCCGCTTTAAGGTCGAATAAGGAAAAAGTATTAAGCATAAAGAGCAAAGTGAAGTCCTTTCTCTTTGCTCTTTTTTCTTTGGCAGTAAGGTTCTTGCCTGTTATTCTCTAATACGGTATTGTAATGATATCTCATTATGGAAAGTAAAGAGTTTATCAAAGGAGAAATAATTTTCCGCGAAGGCGATCTTGGGGATGTAATGTATATTCTCCAGGAAGGCATGGTCGATCTTAAAAAGAAAGTCGAAAAAGGTGAGGTTGTCCTTAAAACAATCTCCAAGTCCAGCGAATTCTTTGGAGAAATGGCCCTTATCGATGGAAGTCCCCGTTCCGCGTCCGCTGTGGCGATGGCTCCCACCAAGGTGCTTGTTATAGACGGCAAATCTTTTGAAAAAATGATCCTGACGAACGGAAACTTTGCCCTCAAAATAATCAAGATACTTTCCAGCCGGATTAGAAATACGAATCAGCAGTTAGAAGCATTAATTGTTACATCTCCCCGCGACAGAATCTTGTCCGGTATGGCGCGCTTCGCTGCCGAGTTTGGGGAAAAGCTCCCCAATGGACATTATAAAATTTCCGTAAGAGAACTTCGGATATGGATAAACAGTAACATGGGAATTCCCCATGATGATATTGATGCTTGGATTGGAAAATTTTTATCCATGCGGATTATTGTGTACGCCGGAACCAGCCGGGACCATTTCATTTTTTCACAAAATTTCGTCGGAAAATATGATAAAAAATAAATCTTCGTGTTCAATGTGAGTGATGGTGTATGATGAAAAGACAATTCCTTGTTTGTGCGGTATTGCTGTTTACGTTTTTTTTAGCTTTTGCCTGTACAAAACAAGCGGCGCCGGAGGAAAATTTCTCCGGGACGATTGAGGCTCTGCCGATGAATGATGATACAAATAATTCCTCTGAGGAAACGGTTTTTAATCTCCAATTGCGGGAAATCCTTTCCCGCGCGGGCCTGCCGGAAGCTATGGCAAAATCAATCCATGATAATGCCGGCGCCGATCCTTCTTTTATCATGGATCTTTTAGCCGTGCTGCAGGAAGATCCGTATTTGTATGTACTCGTTGATAAACAACATCCGCTTCCTTCGGATTACGCGCCAAACGATTTGATTCAGCTGTCCGAAATAAAAGATGATGTGTCTTATTTATTGAACCGCGGTGATTTAAGCCTTCGCAAAGCCGCCGCGGACGCCTTGGAAGAAATGGCTGCCGCTGCCGGAGCGGACGGAATAACGCTGCTGGTTTCATCGACGTATCGGTCGTTTGCGTATCAAAAACAGGTTTACGCAAGAAATGCCGCGGAATTGGGAGAACTTGAAGCAAACAGAGTTTCCGCAAAACCCGGTGAAAGCCAGCATCAGCTTGGTCTTGCTGCGGATTTCGGTTCCATCACAAATGATTTTGCCGAAAGCAAGGCCGGTTTGTGGATGGCCGAAAACGCAAGCGCTTACGGTTGGAGTCTTTCCTTTCCCAAAGATTTTGAAGATGTAACAGGTTATTCCTGGGAGAGCTGGCATTTCAGATATGTGGGAAAAAATCTGTCATATTTTATTGATGCTTACTTTGACGGCATTCAGCAGTATGCCCTGCAGTTTATCAATGAGTGGTTAAAACAATAACGCCGCGTTGATTGGAATATATGTATATAAGAAAATCGTTAGTCAGAATGCTATGTTCGATTATTCTCAGTCTTGGTTTTGGCTATCTTTTGATATGGTATTTTTCCGGTCCCCGTTTGGGCTTTGTGTACGATTTTCTTATGTCCCGCAGAAAGGTTCCCGCGATTTCATCCGAACTTGTGTTGATTGATACCGCCCAGGGATTCGGTTCCGCCAACATCGCGGATCCCGCGCTTATCGCTTCGGTACTCATGACTCTTACCGAAGTTAATGCCGGGCCGGCGCTTATTCAAACTTCCGTGTTGGGGATTTCCTCCGGCGGACCGGAAAGAGACAGGGAAATTATCTCGCAGGTAACCGCGGAATTCAGCAGGATTGAAGATAACATCGGTAATTTATTCCAGGGAATCCGCACCGGATCGATTTCGCCTTTGGAATCGGAATCTTACGTAGACGAACTTATCGCCTTGATTGACCGGGGAAAAGACCGGCTTGTGTATTCGGTTTCTGAACAGGAATTAGCAGGCGTCCGTTTTTTTGAAGACGCGGTCCGAATCAAACCCGATGTTTTGATGGGAGAGAATGTTCGTGTTGCCGTGTATCAATCTCAAGATGATGAAGAGACCGTTTCAGAGCCGTTTCAAACAAACCGGTATAGCACATATCATCCCGATTCGGACGGAGTACTGCGCAGAATCGCTCCTGTTATTCAACATGAAAACGGAAGCGAATCAACGTATTTGATGTACGACGCAATAAAAGCCAGGCTGAATCCGCGTGAAGTTCAGTTCACCGATTTTGGCTTGTTGTTTACAAGAATGCGGGGACGGGGTTTTGAAAACAGAGACATGTTTTTTCCGGCGGATAAAAACGGAGCTTTGCTCCTGGATGGCCTCGAAAAAGATCTTGAGTTCCGGCGCTTCCGTTTAAATGATTTCATCAAATACGATGAACTGGATAAGCTTCTTTTTCAAAAGTTCGAAGAAATGGAAACGCTGGGATATTATGATCAACTTGAACCGGAAAAACATCCTACCGCGTTATATCGATATGCCAACGCAATGAAAGATGATCTTTTCAGAGAACCGGGCCCCGAAACAACCCAGGCCTGGATTGATGCCCGCAATGACTATTTTGACGGCGTAAATGATTTTTTTCATAGCGGTGTTGAAACAAATCTTGTTACACAATACGAGGAATTAATCGCGTTAGAAGAGCTGGAGGAATCCGCCAAAGCAGAGCTTGTTTCCATGAGAAATGCTTTGATAAAAACATTTCAGAAATGCCGTGACGCTTATAACAATGTTTCTGAATACAGAAAAAACCTTGAAAAGGAATTGGGCGGCGCATTCTATATTGGGTCCCCTTGGATCAAGACTTTCTTCATGGGGCAGAGGCGCTTCCGGAAACCCGGGAGAACCCGAAGCGGCGGCACATTTTGCCAATATCTTTTTGACCGGAAACACCATTACCCCGGTAGATGATATGCAGATAATCTTTTGGATTTTTCTTTGGATCTTTTTCCTTTCTTTTTTTATCCGGGACACCAACACAATCGTAACGATATTATTGGGAATTCTTGCCGCCGTTTTAAGCGTCATTTTTTTCTCATCGCTCTTTGTTTACTGGAATTTGTGGATACATCCCGTAATTCCCGCGGGAACGCTTTTGTTTACTTCGTTTATTTCTGTGATGATGGGCTTGATAAACAAACGCCGGCTTGCCTTGGACCTGCACCGTGCTTATAGTCCCTATGTTTCATCCGCGGCACTGAAAAAGATTATCAAGAGGACCGGCCCCGAACCCTGGGAAACAATTACTTCGTATTCGGCAATAACGGCTGTCAGAAGCCGCTCGGTGAACACAGCCGAAAGCAAGGATAGTCCCATTATGGCGGCGCTGGCTGTTCGTAAATTCCGGGATGAAGTTTCCCGCCTGTTTAAGGATGCCGGAGCCGTAATTATCGGGGGCGATGGCGATTTGGTTCTGGCGGCCTTTGGCTCTCCGCTGGAAAGATCGGCTTTGTGGAACGCGGGTGTTTCTCATCAGTACATGAACAATCCCAATGATGATGGAAAAGTTAATCCCGCGAATAAAGCCATTTCCGCTGTAACAGAAATCATGAAACGAAAAGCTGATGTTGAGAACTGGAACTTCGGCATCGACTGCGGTGAGTGCGCTTTTACGTATTCCGATGCGTCGGGATATTCCGCTTTTGGCCACGCGGTTGTGAAGGCAAGATTGTTATCAAGCCTTTCACATAAATATGAAGCAAAAGTTCTGATCAGTGAAAATTTGAAAGAACAGGCAGGAATATCAATAGAACCCCGCCGATTGGATATGCTCATCGAAAGGGAATTAGGAACAAAAGAAACGTTTTTCGAGTTAAAGGTCTAAGCGTTTGAACCAAATGAAAAAACCCCGAAAGCACTGCTATCGGGGTTGGAGTTTTACAAGAGGCTCTTTTTACTTACCATAAATCAGAAAAATAGCTCCATGTATCGTTCCCCGCATAGATATACAGTCCCGCTTTTTTCTCGATATCGTAGACCGCACGGAAAGAAGAACCATTTGTGCCAAAAGCGGTATCGTCTTCGATAGTAACACCGGCCCCGATTGTTATCTGACTAAGATCATTTTCATGAAAAGCACCTATCCCTATCGTTGTAATGCTGTCAGGAATAGTTATAGTCATTAACTCATTAAAGGCAAATGCATACGAAGATATACTCTGTAAATTGGTTTCAGCCGAGAACGTAATTTTTTTCAAACTATTATTGCTAAAAGCATTTATTCCGATAGTTTCAACGGAAGAAGGAATAACCACAAGAGTAATATCGTTATAAGCAAATGTTCCAATACCGATGTGTTTCAAATTTTTCTGTAAAACCACTTCCGATATGGATACATTATCGAAAACACTGTTGCCAATACTGGTAACCGGTTTACCTTGCAGCGTTTCCGGAATGACAACAGACCCAGCACCATACCTAAACCCTGTATACCCGGTAATTTTCGCTTCGTTGTTTTCTATTTTGAACTCAAACGGACCATCAAGACCATCGTCCCAAATGGGATATAGATTAATGTCCATCCATTGCATAGTAATTTGATTTCCAGGACTGAGAATAGTGTTTGTGTAATCATATTGAGAATCATACCGCCATCCCAAAAAATTATAATCATTTTTTTCAAGTGTTCCGCGGCCAAGAAGCATTACAGAATCACCCGAATGATATTTCTCAGAATCCGACGGCGGTTGACCGCTCGTTGCTTCACCGCTGTGATAATAAACCCGGTATGTATCCTGATAATACTCCACACACCCCGTAAGTAGTAATACTGCCAAAAAAATGTAACAATACTTCATATTGCTATATCTCCTTCGTAACAAGTATATCATACTTTGTTCCTAAAAACACATCCGTTAAAAAAAATTTATCATTAGTTATAAAACAAAGAAAAATGTATACTACATTCTTTTTAATGGGCGGGGAGTGCCCTAATAAGAATACATATCCTGCAATTGCCTTTTTGTATCTTTTAAATGCTGACCGCCCATCACGATGAATATTTTATCACAATGAGTTTTTTGTTGTACCAGTTCTACAAGATACATATTCCTATAACTTGTAATATCATCGTATATCGTATGAATGATACCTTTGTTTTTTGCATATATTTGATAAACTTTCAGGCCGCGCCAATTCTGGTCATTGATCGGTTCCGGTAAAAACCGGTTGAGTGTTGCCAAAATATTACCAGTGTTTACATTTTGATAATTCAGTCCGTTCTCGATTAAAAAATATGTCATGTTTTCCAGATTGTCACAGAAATTAATATTGTGTTCTTCCTGCATCAAAGATTCTGAACCTATCTGCCGGAGCAAGTACATTGCAAGTATTGCATCGGGATCATATTTTGTTTGAAGATATGCAATTTGTTTTGCAAACGGCGGTTCAATGTCCTCAACAAGTATTCCATTCTGTTTGGCAATATATGCCGCAAAAGCGGATTCCCCTTCGGCAATTGCGGTTTCCCTGCTTCCCTGAAATGTATTATATCCGCCTTCTACTAAAACCAAATCAGGCTCGTTTTCTGTTAACAATGATTCCAAATCCTTGAACATTATATCGCGGGGATTATTTGAATGAACAACATCAAACCAAAATAATGATGTATGCCCGTTTGATAATTCAAGATGATCAGCCGCAAAGATGCGGTATTTATAGTTTTTCCATACATGTGTAACATTCAATATAACGATTAAAATGATTATAACAAGCGATGCCGCTATGACGGAAAAAACTATTTTATTCTTTTTCATTTTTGTTCTTCCTCTGTAAGGCGTATGTCATCTCGATGATGTTCGCTCCGACATCTTCAGGACAATGCGCGTCGGAAGCTGTTACTATCTGTACTTTATGCTTTTTCTTGTGAAAATGATGGTCTATGACCGAATAATTTTATGCTGTCCGGATGAGCAATACCATCGAAAATGCCGCTCTTTGCAAGTTCAATTGATACATCAAAATATCGTCTGAAAATCGTATCCACATCAACCGTGTTCCAATGTTCTCTTTTGTGGTCAAAAGCAAAATTGTCAACAAAATGAACACTCCCAACAATAAAGTCAAGTTCTAAATTCTTTGTGTGTTGATAAACGAATTCTTCAAATTGATGAAAATAGCAGACTTCAAGTCCAAAATTAATCTTCATTGCGGGATTTGAATTTCTTATTTCGTCAATCAATCTTAAATAATCGGAAAGTTCAAGAACGCCGGCTGTTTCACGAAACCAATGATCGATGTATCTGCTGTAGTTACATACACCATCGTACATTGGGACAAATTCACGAAACCGATAGCAATGCTCTAAAATCCAAATCTCATCGAGATTCATATAAAGAGCTTGTCTCACAAAATGATCAATCCACTCTTTTGTATATGGACCTCTTTCAATGTGAATATGCGCGTCTATCATGCAAATAAGAATGCGATGAGAGTTTATATTTGTCAAGGATTTTTTTGGTACTTGTCAAGTGAAAGTAGAAATGTCCCCTATCATGCAACATCTATCGAGTGAATGGCTTTATAAGTATTGGTAATCTCCTTAACAAGGAGTTTCGTGTTGTTCCAATAAAAGTGAATTGAACCATCAAGTAATACCCGAACGAGAATCGTATCTTGCGTTCCGGGAAGTATGGGATTCGTTTTCAGGATTTGGAAAAGACTGTTCTGAAAGCGAATTACATAATCGTTGCTCGTCTTTCGCTCATACTCAAAACAGAATATATCGGTGAGCGATACTTCTCCCAAAGGGACATGAGCATCATCTCTTTCAGCCGAAGGACGAGAGAACTTTTCATTCATTTTGGGAAGATAATATGTTTCGAGAAAACGATTTGCATCTTCTATGCTCGATATACCTGCAAGACGCAGTTCTTTTACCAGCCGGTCTTGGTCTGTCCCATGATTCCGTTCAACTCTTCCTTTCGCTTGAGGACTGTTTGCCGCGATCACCTCGACACCTAGTTTCTCACAGGAGCGTCCAAAATGACTTTTGGGTTCCGTGATCCCTTTGAGCAATTCCGCGTCAGTCGGTTCCCGCGTTAACACAAACGCGTTTTTCTTATCACAATACAGGGCTTCCGGAATACCGTATTTCTTTATCCAACTTGAAAATACTGTCATAGCTCCCACGATCGTCTCTTGTTCAAACATTTGAGCATACCGAATATTCGTTGCGTCATCGATCATCGTTATCAGACAACATTTTGATCTTCGCCCTTCAAACCAATCATGATGGCTCCCATCAAACTGGATGAGTTCCCCAAATCGTGCCCTTCTTTCACGTCTGCTCCGATAACTCTTGCTCCGCCGTTTCCTCTGCCAGTCTCCGCTTTCCATGAGAATATTCCTGAGAGTCGCTGCATTCACTACGATCTTTTCCTCTTCTGCCATTTTCTCTGATGCAAAGGTCGGGCCAAAATCACAATATTTTGCTCGATATACTTCTATGATCTTTCTCCGCTTTTCTTCTGCTATCCGATTATTTGATGCTTTCCCATTATTCCCATGCATGAGTCCCGCGTCTCCTCTTTCGCGATATGCTTTATACAACCGCTTCCCTTGTCGGTAGCTTACTCCCATACTTTCCGATGCTGCTTTCAATGTTTTATTCCCTTCTCGTACCATTTCAAGTTGCTTGATCCGATGCCGTTCTCTCTCTTCCATCGACAATCTCCACGCCATCTCTTCCTCCAAGGATACTTTAGCATGGGGGTCATTTCTACTTTTTTCTATAGGGGACATTATCGCTTTTTTTCAACAGACTGATGACAGACGGGATTAATATTGATTTCGGCGTTATGAAAAAAAAGA
>QMCE01769536.1_pt2 | contig 10355 bp, 8 predicted proteins | sample 1821851 | NCBI WGS metagenome assembly QMCE01 (sample SAMN09453174, study PRJNA476694) | Termite gut metagenome, whole genome shotgun sequencing project. | isolation source: worker | host: Odontotermes sp. | place: South Africa:Pretoria | collected 2016-01-28
TAATCGCGAACAATCGTACTTTTGTCTTTTTCTATCAACGATTGCAACGTGGGCAAAACAGAAGAAATAATATCCGGAATTTTCTCCGCAATGAATGATAACGTATGAGCCGCCTCCCAGCGCGTCTTGGTTTCTTTACTGTACAACAATGGAAGAACATTGTCGGCATAAGGAACAACCAACTCAGGTTTCACTTCCGAAACGAGCGTGAAAACTTCTATACAATCCGATTGCAGTTTTTTGTCCTTATCTTCCAATCCAACCGCAATTTCAGCGAGGAGCTTTGGATTAGCAATACATTTTTCAGCAACAAGCTTGTTTGAAATTTCTGTTTTGTCGCCTTTTTGAGATGATAATTGATTCCAGATTTCCATAAATTAGAATGCGATTTGTAGTATTGCTACAAAGATAACGATATTTTCCGGAACCGAAAACAAAGATTTTCAACTTTTTTTCAGTTTTTATCCGTACCTTTGAAAAAAAATGAAACGGACATGAAAATCCTGATTGTCGAAGACGAACCATCGCTGAGGGAAATCACGCAGCGTTTTCTCGAAAAGGAACGCTATGTGGTGGAAACAGCCTCGACATTTAACGAGGCGATGGACAAAATATTGTTATACAATTATGACTGTATTTTACTCGATATTATGTTGCCCGACGGCAACGGGCTTACGTTATTGCAGGAACTCAAGAAACTGAATAAACGGGAAAACGTGATCATTGTATCGGCAAAAGACTCCGTGGATGACAAGGTGGAAGGATTGGAACTGGGCGCCGACGACTACCTCGCCAAGCCTTTCCACCTGTCCGAATTGAGCGCACGCATCAAAAGCCTCATCCGCCGCAACCGGCACAATGGAGAAGCCGCTGTCGAAGCCGGCAATGTAAAAATTATTCCCGACAAATTTGAAGTATATGTCAATGGACAAGCACTTGAACTGAGCCGGAAAGAATACGACATCCTGCATTATTTCATCACCCGTCCGGATCGCTTGGTAGATAAAGCTGCTTTAGCCGAAGCCGTGTGGGGCGACCACATCGACCGGGTAGATAATTACGATTTCATGTATGCGCAAATTAAGAACCTGCGAAAAAGAATGAATGAGGCAGGCGCCGACATTGAGATCAAAGCGGTGTACGGGTTCGGCTATAAACTTACGGGGGACAGCCTATGAAATTAGCTTATCGCATAACCTCGCGTATTTCGCTGGCGCTGCTAGTGCTCATGGCCGTTTGGGCAACGCTGTTTTACTTTATTATCGTGGAAGAAATCAACGATGAAACAGATGAATCGCTCGAAGAATATTCGGAATACATCATTACCCGTACATTGGCAGGCGAGCCCTTACCCTCAGTAAACAACGGAACAAACAACAGTTACCACATCACGGAAGTAACGTCCGGCTACGCCGCACAATATCCGGCCATTCGTTACTACGACAAAATGGTTCGCGAATACTCGACAAACGACACCGATCCCGCACGTATCCTGACAACCATTTTCAGCGATTCGGAAAACAACTATTATGAACTGACGGTGTCCACTCCAACCATTGAAAAATCGGATTTGCAGGAAGCCATTTTATACTGGATCATCTTTCTGTACATAAGCTTACTGATTGTCATCATCGGGCTGAACTGGATCATACTGCAACGTAATTTCAAACCGCTGTATAAATTATTGAACTGGTTGGACGGCTTCAACGTGGGGAAAACGTTCACCGCCCCCGCCATTCAAACAAAAACCACTGAATTTCAAAAATTGAACGAAGCTATTGTCCGGAGCGCACAACGCAATATCGAAACCTACGAACAACAAAAATCATTTATCGGCAATGCTTCACACGAACTGCAAACACCATTGGCCGTTTGCCTCAATCGCTTGGAAATATTAGCCGAAGACCCTGCATTAACCGAGAAACAATTGGAGGAGATCTTAAAGACAAAACAATCGCTCGACCATGCCGTGAAACTCAATAAAACACTGCTGTTGCTGACAAAGATCGAAAACAACCAATTTCCCGGTAAAAAAGAAATACTCCTCAATGCGTTGATAAAAAAACTGGCGGACGATTATTCGGAAGTATACGCCAACCGTAATATATCCGATGCGCTTCACGACAAAGTACAGGTGAACGTGGAGATGAACGAGACACTGGCGTCCGTGCTATTCGGCAACCTGCTGAAAAATGCCTTCATCCACAATCATAATAACGGCAGCATTGACATTTCCATTACCAATACCAATATTAGTATTGCCAATAGCGGAGGGGACGAAACATTGAACCCCGATTTCATTTTCAACCGTTTCTACCGGGGTTCGAAAAAAGAGGGCTCAACCGGACTTGGCCTTGCATTGGCAAAATCCGTTTGCGGGCTTTACGGAATGACTATTCGCTATCATTTTTCAGCCGGAAAACATATTTTTTCGATTTTTTTTCGCTGATTTCAGTTACTTTTCAGTTTCATGCCGTTACTTTGTACCATGAAATTTAAAAACAATACTATTATGAAACGAATTATCTTATCATTAACCGCCTTAATTATGGCCGCCGGCGTAGCGTTCGCCGACAACGACAAACCCATTACGGTTGACCAACTTCCGGCTACGGCCAAGCAATTCATAACCGACTATTTTCCGGATGTAAAAGTTTCCTACGCCAAAATTGACAAGGAAATTTTTAGTAAGAGCTACGAAGTTATTTTTACCAACGGGAACAAGGTAGAATTTGATGCTAAAGGGGAATGGAAAGAGGTGGATTGCAAGTTCACACAGGTGCCCGAAGGCGTTATTCCGCAACAAATCAATAGCTATGTGAGCACCAACTATCAGGACGTGAAAATCGTGAAGATAGACCGCGACCGGCGCGACTACGAAGTAAAACTGAGCAACCGCCTCGAACTGAAATTCGACTTGAAGTTTAATCTCATAGAAATTGATGATTAAAAGATCTCCTCGAACAAGCGGTCGATGTCGCGGCGGTCTTTCTTGGTAGGACGGCCGGCGCCGGGATCACGTTGCACAAAAACGCCGATAGGGCGTTTTTCTAATTTAGCCAGCGTATGGGTATGTGAGCGTGGGCCGCAAAGCATTCTGCGCTGAAGTATTTCCAAAACAAGTAGCCTTTATGGATTGTTAGTAAACCACCGGAGGCTTACGCAGGGTGATCACATCGCCGGCCTTCACATCGCGAGAGGCTTTCACCTCTACCCCATTCACTTTCACCCTGTTGCTCTTACAGGCCTCGGCAGCCTCACTGCGCGTTTTAAACAGGCGCACCGCCCACAGGTACTTGTCTATCCGTATTGTTTCCATAAATTATTGGCAAAGATGAAAAAAATTTGTATATTTGCTGACTTTTAACCTGAAAAATATGAAAAAATTAACAATACTGGCTATTTTTTTCGGAATAATATCTTTGCATGCTACTCAGGCACAAGAGGCGCTGCCCTATTGGCAAGACGTGAAAGTGACTGCGGTGAATAAACAAGCGCCCAGAACTACCTTTATGAGTTACGACAATGCAGCCAATGCAGCGGCGTTGCAATATGAAAAAAGCCCGTACTACTATTTGCTGAACGGCACCTGGAAATTTTATTTTGTTGATTCATACCGGAACCTTCCTGCCAACATCACGGATGTCAATGAAAATACGGCCGGCTGGTCGGATATCCGCGTTCCCGGAAACTGGGAATTGCAGGGACACGGCACGGCGATTTATGTCAACCATCCTTATGAATTCAACACGCATAACCCCGTACCGCCCGTGTTACCCGAAGACAATCCGGTGGGAGTTTTCCGGCGGGATATTGAAATTCCTGCCGACTGGATGAGTCGGGATATTTTCCTGCATATTGCGGGTGCAAAATCGGGCGTTTATGTTTACCTGAACGGCAAGGAAGTGGGCTATAGCGAGGATTCCAAAGACCCTGCGGAATTTTTGATCAATCCTTATATTCAACCGGGGAAAAATGTGCTTACGCTGAAAATTTTCCGCTGGAGTACAGGTTCCTGGCTGGAATGTCAGGATTTTTTCCGCCTGAGCGGCATTGAGCGCGATGTATTTATCTGGTCGCAACCTAAAGTGGCAGTGCAGGATTTCCGGGTAGTGTCTACCTTGGATGACACTTACAAAAACGGTATTTTCAAACTCGGCGTAGAAGTGAAAAATACTTCCGCTGCAACAAAAAACGTAGCGGTGAAGTACGAATTGATGGAGGCAGGAGAGAAAGTGGTCGCCACTGCCACACAATCTTTATCTGCGGCGCCAAATGTGAAAAACACGGCGAATTTTGACTACACGCTGAATAATGTGCAAACATGGACTTCGGAGCATCCGAATTTATATACGCTAAGAATTACCATAGAAGAAAACGGGCAACCTGTAGAAGTGGTGCCGTTCCGCGTGGGTTTCCGCAAAATTGAAATCAAAGAAAGCGATTACATCGTGAAGACCAAGGACCGCGCCGGCAGGGATGTGGAACAAAAAGCCCGCCTGTTCTATGTGAACGGACAGCCCATTAAACTGAAAGGCGTAAATATTCACGAAACCAGCCTCGACGGGCATTATGTTTCGCCCGAACAGATGAAACGGAATTTTGAATTGATGAAATTGAATAACGTCAATTCCGTTCGTTTATCACATTATCCGCAAGACCGGAAGTTTTATGAAATGTGCGACCGGTACGGTTTATATGTGTATGACGAAGCCAACATTGAGTCTCACGGCGTGTACTACACCATTCATCAGGACGATATGCGGAAAGGCGCGCTGGGCCATGAAGACGGCCGTAAGAAAGGTACGCTCGGCCATAATCCCGACTACCTGGAAAGTCACTTGTCGCGTTTGCGGAATATGTTTGAACGCAACAAGAATTACCCATCTGTCACTATTTGGTCATTGGGTAATGAGGCCGGCAACGGATTTAATTTCTACAACGGATACACCCTGCTGAAGGAATTAGACAGTGAATTGATGCGCCGTCCCGTATGCTACGAAAGGGCATTGAGCGAATGGAATACCGATATGATTGTACCACAGTACCCGTCGACCCAGGAGTTTCAACGACGGGGTGAAAGCTTGTGGGACCGCCCGTACGTGCCTTCGGAATATTCGCACGCCATGGGCAATTCCAACGGAAATTTATCCGATCAGTGGGAACAAATTTACCGCTATCCGAATTTGCAGGGTGGCTATATCTGGGAATGGATGGACCATGCCGTAACAGCGAAAGATAAAAACGGCAAAGAATTTTGGGCTTACGGCGGCGATTTCGGCGTTGACCAGCCTTCGGACGGTAATTTTGTTGCCGACGGGGTGATTGGGCCCGACCAGCAACCGCACCCGGCAATAGCTGAGGTCAAATATGTACACCAAAATGTGGCTTTCGAAGCGGTAGATTTAGATAAGGGAGATTTCAAGATCATCAACCGGTTTTACTTTTCCAACCTGAAAGATTACACCGTGCGATATAAAATTTTGGAAAACGGAAAAGTTATTCAAACGGCTGTTCTCGGAGTAAACGTAGAGCCTCAGCAATCGCAGATGGTCAACCTTCCGGTGAAGAAAATAAAAGTTAAAGCAGCATCCGAATATTTTATCAATTTTGAAGTGTTATCTAAAAAAGCGGAATTGCTGGTACCTGCCGGACATGTGGTGGCTATGGAGCAATTTCAATTGCCGTTGGCAGGAAAAAAGAAACCATACAAAACTTCCGGCCCGAAATTGTCGGTATCCTCAACCGGTAACGCTACGGTAGTGTCGTCTTCCAAAGTGCATTTTGAACTGAATGAAACATCGGGCATCGTTACTTCTTATCGCGTAGACGGACAAGAATACTTTAACGAAGGATTTGGCATTCAACCGAACTTCTGGCGTGCACCGACCGACAATGATTATGGCAACAAAATGCCATACCGCCTGCAAATTTGGAAAGAGGCGAGTAAAAACTTCCAAAAGATAGCCACCGAAACTATACAAGAAGGAAATAATATCCGGTTGAATGTGGCTTACCGTCTACCTTTGGGCAATCCTTTCGAGGTGAGTTACCTGATTCGTCCTTCCGGCGTAGTGCATGTAGAAGCCTCCTATCTTCCTGTTGATGCAAAGGCTTTACAGACGGAAGAAAGCGAAGATGAGAAAACCGCTACGGAATCGGCCAGTGGCGCCTTAGCCCGCGCCCGGCGCGCCGACACACGCTTGGAAATTCCACGCATAGGCGTGCGCTTCCGCATACCGGCAACCATGAATCAGGTGCAATACCTGGGAAGAGGGCCGGAGGAAAATTATGCAGATCGTAAAAAAGGAACATTCATCGGCTTGTACTCCACCACTGTCATGTATGTGCCGTATGTGCGCCCACAGGAAAACGGGCACCGCACTGACACACGCTGGCTGGCGTTAAACATCAAAGGTGGAAAAGGCTTGATGATTGAGGCTGATAGTACGATGGAATTTAATGCCCTGCGCAATTCCATTGAAGATTTTGACAGTGAAGAATCCAATGCGGACTATCAATGGGGCAATAAGTCGCCGCAATCCATAGCCAATAAAGACTACGCCCAGGCCAAAGATAACCTGCCGAAACAAACACATGAAACAGACATTCAATTCCGGAATTTTGTGGAAGTGTGTGTTGACATGCGCCAAAGCGGCGTGGCAGGCTTTAACAGCTGGGGCGATAAACCGCAACCTAAATATTCACTGTACGCCAATCAAAAATATAGTTGGGGATTTACTTTAATCCCGCTTACAAAACCTGTTATTTAACGAAATTCTAAACAATAAATGAAGACTACAGCTTTTACACAATTTCACATCGACTTGGGCGCCAAAATGGTTCCCTTTGCCGGTTATAACATGCCTATTGAATACGTGGGAATTAATGAAGAACACCAAACCGTCCGCGAAAAGGTGGGCGTTTTTGACGTTAGCCACATGGGCGAAGTGTGGGTGAAAGGCCCCAATGCACTGGCTTTTGTGCAGCATGTTACTTCCAACGATGCGGCGGTGTTAACGCCCGGAAAGGTACAATACTCCTGCTATCCCAACGGAAAAGGCGGTATTGTAGACGACTTGCTGGTGTACTGCATTGACAAGGAAACTTACCTGCTGGTGATTAATGCGGCGAATGTGCAAAAGGACTGGGACCACATGTGCGCCATTGCGCCGAAATTCGGCCTCACACCCGGTAAAGAGCTGTACAACGCTTCCGACGAGATTTGTCAACTGGCCGTACAAGGGCCATTAGCGCTGAAAGCCATGCAGAAAATCTGCGACCAACCGGTAGAAGATATGGAATACTACACGTTCAAAAAAATGACGGTGGCCGGCATTCCCAACGTGATCTTTTCCATCACCGGCTACACAGGTTCCGGCGGATGCGAAATTTATGTAGACAATAAAGACGGCGCCAAACTGTGGAAGGCCGTATTTGAAGCCGGTGCGGAATTCGGCATCAAACCTATAGGGCTGGGCGCCCGCGACACGCTGCGCCTCGAAATGGGCTTCTGCCTGTATGGCAACGACATTGACGACACCACCTCTCCCATTGAAGCCGGACTGGGCTGGATTACCAAATTCAGCGAGGCCAAAGGCGATTTCATCGATAAAGATTTTTTATTGAAACAAAAAACCGACGGTGTTACCCGCAAGCTCGTGGGTTTTGAAATGGTGGACAAAGGTATTCCCCGCCACGATTACGAACTGGCCGACGCTTCAGGTAACGTTATCGGAAAAGTAACGTCCGGCACCATGTCGCCCTCCATGAAAATAGGTATAGGTATGGGCTACGTGCAACCTGCCTTCGCCAAAGCTGACACAGAAATTTTTGTCAAAGTGCGCGACCGCCTGCTGAAAGCGAAGGTGGTGAAAACACCTTTCTACAAACGTTAAGCGTTAGATGTAAAGCGTTAAACGAATTAGCATCTGCTCTTAACGCCTCACGCTTTACACTTCACAAAATAATAAACAAATAAACAAGTATATAATGAGCAAAAAAGAAAAGAAATTCATCACCTGTGATGGTAACTATGCCGCAGCACACATTGCTTACATGTTCAGCGAAGCAGCTGCCATTTATCCGATCACCCCGTCATCAACCATGGCCGAATATGTAGACGAATGGTCTGCCTACGGAAAGAAAAACCTCTGGGGCGAAACCGTGAAAGTAGTGGAAATGCAAAGCGAAGGCGGCGCTGCCGGTGCAGTGCATGGCTCGTTGCAGGCCGGCGCCCTTACAACTACTTTTACCGCATCGCAAGGCTTATTGCTGATGGTTCCCAATATGTACAAAATTGCCGGTGAATTGCTGCCCGCCGTGTTCCACGTGTCGGCACGCGCACTGGCATCACAGGCGCTTTCTATTTTCGGCGATCATCAGGACGTAATGGCTACCCGCCAAACCGGCTTTGCCATGCTGGCCTCCGGTGGTGTGCAGGAAGTAATGGATCTGTCGGCAGTGGCTCACTTAGCCGCGCTGAAATCACGCGTTCCGTTCCTGAATTTCTTCGACGGCTTCCGCACTTCACACGAAATTCAAAAGATTGAGGTGATTGATGCCGAAGACCTCAAAGGTATGGTGAGCGATAAAGCGCTGAACGCTTTCCGTCAACGCGCACTCAATCCCAACAAGCCGGTAACTCGCGGAACGGCACAAAATCCCGACGTGTATTTCCAGGCACGCGAGGCTGCCAATCCCTTCTACGATGCAGTGCCCGATATCGTTGCCCGCTACATGGGTGAAATCAGCGAACTCACCGGCCGTCATTACCTGCCTTTCACCTATTACGGCGCCGCCGATGCCGACCGCGTAATCATCGCCATGGGCTCGGTATGCGATACCATCAAAGAAACGGTTGACCACCTGAATGCCAAAGGTGAAAAAACAGGGGTAATCACCGTTCACCTCTACCGTCCGTTCTCCGCCAAATATTTCCTGCGTGTGTTACCCGCCACAGTTAAACGCATTGCCGTGCTTGACCGCACCAAGGAACCCGGCGCCAACGGCGAACCGCTCTACCTCGATGTTAAAGACGTGCTCTACGGGAAAGAAAACGCCCCTATGGTAGTGGGTGGCCGCTATGGCCTTTCTTCCAAAGATACCACGCCGGCACAAATTATTTCGGTATACGAAAATCTTGCTCTCAACGAGCCTAAGAACGGATTTACCGTAGGTATTGTTGACGACGTGTCGTTCAAATCACTGCCTGCAAAACCGGAAATCAGCCTGGCGAAAAAAGGCACTTACGAATGTAAGTTCTATGGCTTAGGCTCTGACGGCACAGTGGGCGCCAACAAAAATACGATCAAAATTATCGGGGAAACCACCCCGAAATATTGTCAGGCGTATTTCGCTTATGACTCCAAGAAATCAGGCGGCTTCACCTGCTCGCACTTGCGCTTCGGCGATAACCCGATTACTTCTCCCTACCTCGTATCTACGCCCGACTTCGTGGCCTGCCACGTGTTCTCTTACCTGCGCAAATACGATGTGCTGAGAGGCATCAAGCAAGGCGGCACCTTCCTGTTGAACAGCATGTACAATGTGGAAGATACGAAAAAACACCTGCCCGACTTCGTAAAACGCACGCTGGCCGAAAAGAAAATTAATTTCTACATTATTGACGCTACCGAAATTGCCGATAAAATTGGTTTGGGCAACCGCACCAACACTATCCTGCAATCTGCTTTCTTCAAAATCGCCAATGTAATTGATTACACACAGGCGGTGAAAGAAATGAAGAAAGCCATCGACAAGAGTTACGGCAAAAAAGGCGAAGACATTGTGAAGATGAACTACGCAGCCGTTGACGCCGGTGATAAAGCAGTGAGAGTAGATATCCCTGCTGAATGGTCGAGCCTGCCCGGCAAGTTTGAAGCCGACACCCACCAACGTCTTGCACCCGAATGGGTGAAGCACGTAGCCGACGTGGTGAATGCGCAAAACGGCGACGACCTTCCGGTGAGCGCTTTCCTGAACTACGAAGACGGCACCATGCCTTGCGGTTCCGCTGCTTTTGAAAAACGCGGCATCGCCACCAACGTGCCCGAATGGGTGCCCGCCAACTGTATACAGTGTAACCAATGCTCTTATGTGTGTCCCCACGCTGCTATCCGCCCCTTCCTGCTCACTGATGAAGAAGCGAAAGCCGTTCCCGGCGGAGTGGAAACCATACAGGGCGCGGCCGTATTCAAAGAATACAAATTCCGCATGCAGGTAACACCGCTCGACTGCTCGGGTTGCGGCAACTGCGCCGACGTGTGTCCTTCCAAGACCAAGGCTTTGGTGATGAAACCGCTGGATTCGCAAACCACAGTTTTCGGCGTACATCTCGGAAATCTGTAGTCGTC
>QMCE01008168.1_pt1 | contig 10348 bp, 10 predicted proteins | sample 1821851 | NCBI WGS metagenome assembly QMCE01 (sample SAMN09453174, study PRJNA476694) | Termite gut metagenome, whole genome shotgun sequencing project. | isolation source: worker | host: Odontotermes sp. | place: South Africa:Pretoria | collected 2016-01-28
CGAATCGCCGGCAATCTGCGTCGTGTCATTGTAAGTATTATCATATATCCATTTATTTTTACCTTCCATCAGATAAACGGGATGTATCTGGGGGTATACTTCATAGATGACTTCCGGATTCAGCGTATCCGTACCGAAAAATATGCTGTCGCGTTTTTTTCCGTCCCTGATGTACCGGTCTATGGACGGAAAGTAGCTGTCATAGTCGGTTTCAAAACAGAGTGTATTTTCAAGTGTTTGTGGAAAATTATCCGTACATATCATCACCTGGCTTCCCGCGTGGATCAATTTATAAAGATATTCAATATCCGTATCATGGAAATAAGGGTGACTTTCGGTGAGCAGGAATGCGCGTGGACAGGAGGAGGAGTCTTCCTGTATGATCTGGTAAAAGGTCTGGTTCGTTACCGTATAGTTATCAACGGAGGAAGAGACGACATCGTCAAACACATAACTGCCGAAAGGTTCTTTGTCATTCTTGTCGAAAGTAGGTTTCCAGGTAAACTGGTGTGGCGACATGTATTCGAACAGGAACACAAGCACAAGGAATATGCCCAGAAAAATCATATATAGTCTGCTACCTTTCATTCCCCCCTCCTTCTATTATTCCTTTTATTTGTTCCCGGATGTCAAGCATGGTTTCGTACAACTCAATCGATGCATTGTAGTTACCGTAACGTATCTGCAGAAAATGATTGGTCAGTTTGCGGAAGGGAGGCTTTAAATCCTTGTTGTTTATTTCGTAAAGATATTCTGTCGGCGTTTTGTGTATTTGCCAATCAATGAGCTTATTGTCCGACAGTATACGAAGTGTATGCAGATAGATCAGCCGTATTGCCAGGCGGTAGTTTCCACTATCCAACGCTGCGGAAATCTCCTTTTTGAAGTCAATTCCGTGAATGTTTTCTTCTTCGATATCATACGCCAGGGGACGCGTTTTTTTAGAACGCATGAAAAGTTCCGGCCGTTTCTTGTATAGAAAGAGCAGTACGGCGAGTAATACAATCAGGAAAAGTATGATCATGACAGGGGTCGTATACTTTTCTTCAAACCTTCCGCTGAAAATAGAATTGATCAGGCGGTTGAACCACCGGGATACCATCTCGAACCATGTATATTCCGCTATGTTTAACTGCGAATTATAATCAAAACGGCTGTCCGCCTGATAATTCGCAATTTTCTGTGTATCATAGATGATGGTGTCCGTCCGGAATGTCATGTCAATCTGCGCAAAGCGTATTAAAGTTGGTTGAAGTTGGAAATATTGGACTCTATGGTAACGCCTTCCACTTTTTCGCGGGCGTGAAAATACTGGAATGCCAGCCCTATGACTCCGATGATGGAGGAGACATATATTCCGTATGATTGTAACAGTCCTAAGATATAGATGGCAAATTTATAAATAACGGATTGGCTGATGCCGGATTCGGATGTCAGTGTCATCATACTTCCGATGACGATGGTGATATACCATGGTAACATGGTGACCGTTTGTATGACGGATGCGATGATATTGAGGACGATCATGAGCCCAATCATACCTCCAAGTGTTGATGTGCCTAATTTCCAGGATTTTTTTATCGCATCGAAGAAACTGATGTCGTGTTCGAAAATATATACGGGGATAAGCATCATGAGAGGGATAAGGCATAGCATAAATATCAGTAATATGGGAATCGTTATGAGCAGCGAGTAGATTGATACCAGAATCGCTAAAAGGCCTGCAAAAACAGCGATTACAATATAAATGAAGATCAGGAAAAGTGAGATAATCAGGCATTTCCATGTGTTTTTGACAAGGCGTTCCTTAAAGTCATCGAGTGTAATATTTTGCAGCCTGTTTTCACGTGTCGCGTACGTTTGCATCATAGCATACACCAGGCCGGACAGAATAGCCGAGCCGATCAGCGCACAAAACAGCAGAATTCCGTAATTGGTCATAAAGCTATACACGGAATTACCGAAATAGCTGCCGCCGCCCAACGACATGACAAGATCTAAATATCCGCCTATGAACGCGTTCATGGCAAAGGTTTGTACCAAACAGACCGGCATAATAAGGTAAAATGTGTATTTTAACAGGGGTCTCCAATTTTCCCGTATAAAATCGAAGGTCGCGTTCAGTTTTTCGGAAAAAGTGCGCCGGCGATAAAATTCAATTCTGTTTTTTTGATTTTCCATTATGTCTTAATTGAGGTAAAATGATATAATAGCAGATAACACATATCAGTGAAAATAAAATGATAGATAGACGGATAAACACAGGGTATTCGGTATGACGTGTCAGGTAGCTTTCGATAAATCCGGCAACGATGAATACGGGTATCAGCCCGGTAATGATCTTAAGTCCGCGTTTTGCACCTTGCAGGAACGCGTATTTACGGGAATAGGTGCCGGGGAAAAGCCAACCGTTACCTAAAGCAAAGCCCGCGGCCCCGGCTATGATAATGGCGGAAATCTCAAATGTTCCATGCAGCCAGATGGTAAGGACGGATTCCCAGCCTACCTGGTGTTGGAAAAAGAATGTCTGGAATGAACCAACCATTACACCGTTGAAAAACAAGATAAAACCGGTGCCGAAACCGGTCAATATACCCATAGCGAAAGCGCGGAAGGATACGCCGATGTTATTGAACACGATTCTCAGAAACATCGGAAGTTCGCCGGAAGTATCGTATACACCCATCGGATCTCCGCTTTCAATATTGTTTAATGTCATATCTACGTAGCCGTTGCCAAGAATCAGGCGTACGAACGATTCGTCATTCACGGCTGACAGGACTCCGATCAATACGCTTAACGTAAATACTAAAAACGAATAAAGTAATTCGCGTTGCGAGCGGTACATGACTTCGGGGATCTCATGCGTCCAGAAAGTGATGAAACGTGAATATTTTTCCTTTTTATTTTTATATAGCTGGTTGTGGAGGGCGGATGCAAGGTTATTCAGGTAAATGGTAATGCGTGACTTCGGGTAGTGGGCGCGTGAAAATGACAAGTCTGTCGTGATTTCCGTATATGCGTCAGCTAACTCGCCGGGATTATGGGCGGATGCATGATCCACTATTTTTTCCAGCGATTTCCATTTTTCGATATTTTGGCGTATAAAGGAAACTTCTTTCATCTGTTTTCTAAAAAGTTTTCGCAAAAATAATATTTTTTATCGGATAAATGTATAATTCTGTTTCGGGAATACAAAAACAAGTTTCCAAACATTTTGTATCTTTGGCTTCGGAAAAAAAAATCAAAATGCGAAATTGAATCTGAATGAAGCTATTAACCGTCCCGAAAGGGCATAAGAAAGGAGAAATGAGTTACATAAAGTTAAACAAAAAAGTTGAGAGGAGTTTTTTGATCGTGACAAAGGAAGAGCAAGCCGAACCTTTGAAGACGACAAATGAATCGGATTATATGAAAGTGATATTTCAACACAAATTTGTACAAGGAACCTTTAATAGTAAACTTCCGGCGAAAAAGGCGATGGTTATATTATTCTTTCTCGTGCTGACAACCGCCTGCGACGGGCGGGTGCAGGGGAAGCGGCAGCAAACGGCTGAAACCACGACGAAAGCTCCGAAAAGCGGTTTTGCAGCCCGGCTTTCCGCCGCTGCGCTCGAACTGACGAAGGATTTTGTCATCTATGATCCTGCTTATTTCAGGATCTCTTACCCCGGCGGTGATGTTCCGGCGAATAAAGGCGTTTGTACTGATGTGGTGATCCGGGCCTACCGCAAATTGGGCATTGATCTTCAGAAAGAGGTACACGAGGATATGAAGGCTAATTTTTCGAAATACCCCAAGAATTGGGGCCTTACGCGGCCCGACCCCAACATTGACCATCGCCGCGTACCCAATCTGATGGTATTTTTCGCCCGCCACGGGCGCGAGTTGCCCATCACGGAAAATGCGGCGGATTACGCGCCCGGCGATATCGTTTGTTGGCGGCTCGACAATGGCGCGACACACATCGGTATCGTTGTCGATCGTCAGACCATTCTCTCGAAGCGTAACAAAATCGTCCACAATATCGGTTTCGGCCAGAATCTGGCAGACTGTCTGTTCGATTGGAATATCATCGGTCATTATCGCTATGCGAAGTAAGACAATTATTTTTTCTATCGCTATTCAATGATTATTTATTCCGGAAAAATAAGATGAAAACAGAAAGAGATATTAATAAAGCGCTCCCTGAAAAGGAACCTTCTATGTTTGAAAATGTCATGGAAACTTCTCCTCAGAAAAATGAAAACAAGCGTATTGTCAATATTGCTTATCTTGAAACCGATTTGGGATTGATGGTTGCCGCTGCAACCGACAAAGGAATCTGTATGTTTGAGTTTGCAGACTACAAATTGATAGATTTGGAACTCAGGCAATTGGTCGAGGAGTTTAAAGCGCCGCTTGTACAGAGCGGTAACCCGTATTTTGATATGCTTGAGAAGCAATTAGGCGAATATTTCAGAGGGGAACGCAAAAATTTCGACATTCCGTTGGAATTAGTCGGTACGGAATTTCAAAAAACGGTGTGGCTTAGTTTGTTGCAGATACCATATGGTTGCACGACAACCTATGGAAAACAGGCCGGGCTCATAGGTAAACCCTCTTCCGTAAGAGCGGTTGCCAATGCCAACGGAAAGAATAAAATATCCATTATTCTGCCTTGTCACAGAGTGATAGGTGCTGACGGTTCTCTTACAGGTTATGGCGGAGGCATATGGAGGAAAAAGAAACTGTTGGAGTTAGAAAAGGAGAATGTCGCAATGCGTTGAATGAAATCGGTAAACACAATACAAAAATAAAGTATGGGAACATTTTTTAAAATCAGTGTAGTTCTGACCGTTTTTTTAGGTTTGATTGTCGCTTGTCAAAGCGAGACGAGTCGAAAAGTACAAAATATTGAAACTTTTGCCCGACTCTATGGCTATACCCGATGGTTTCATCCAAGTGATGAAGCGCAGGAAATAGATTGGAACAAGTTTGCTGTACTTGGCGTTCAAAAAGTTGAAAACATCAAATCAAGTGAAGAACTTCGTGATACGCTATATCAACTTTTCTCGCCCGTAGTGCAAGGGTTACAGATTTATGAAACAAGAAAACCTGAAGTATTCAATTCAGATTTTCTCTTATCCCCCGATCCTGATGCGAAGTTGGTAGCTTGGCAGCATTATGGAGTTTATTTGAATGATGAGCGCTTTAACATCTACGCAAGCGTAAGAACCAATAGAAGTAGGCTAAATATAAATAGCGATGCCGCAGTTATGTGCAAGGTTTTGATGAACTCAACTTTACAGGGAAAAAAAGTTAAACTTTCCGCCTTTGCCAAAAGCCATAGCCAAAACAAAGAAGGTGCAAAGTTGTTTGTTCAATATATTCTTCAAAATGATAATAAGATACATGATGTTCTCATAGAATCTCAAAGATTGGAAAAAATACGAACTTACAGTAACAATACCGGAGAATGCCGTTACGGTAGCCTATGGATTGTGGATCACAGATAATAGTGAAGTTTGGGCGGATGATTTTGATTTTCTTGTAAATAATGGAGGTAAATGGGAATCAGCAGATACGGTAAATATGGGATTTGAAAGTGGCAGGATTGACGAAGGTCGAGTCGACGATTGGAAAATGATGAATATGAAATATTGCACGTTTGAAGTAACTGACGAAGATCCTTATTCCGGAAAATACGGTTTCGAATTAACTTTTAATTTTACAGGAAAAATGTTTGATCGAATACCTCAGTTCGGAGAAGTTATCAATGAGCCAATCGGCAGAGGTTTGACTTGTGTAGTTCCATTAGTATTACTGACAAATGATACTGTTACTTATCCCCAAACGGAAATGTCGTTATTGGCCCGCCTGAAAACTGAGATTGGTAATATTAAATATGGAAACGAATTCGATCCGCAAGCGAATATGGCGAGTGTAGTGATTGCATGGAATGTATTGCAACACTTTTTTCCGTATTTCGATGTAATTGATGCGGATTGGAATAAAGTGTTGGGTGAAACATTGAAAAGTACGCTTGAAAATATGCGAAAGAAAGACTTCTTTGTAACATTGAGTCAAATGTTTTCCAAAATTGATGACGGACATGGAGTAGTTTACAGTGAACCAATGTATTCTTTACCAATACAGGCAGAATTCATCGAAAATAAAATTGTCATTACCGCCTCAGGTGACACATTGTTGAAAAGAGGTGATATTATTAAGAAAATGGACGGTAAATCGGTCATGACAGCATTGGACGAAAAAGAGAAAATTATATCAGGATCGCCACAATTACGAAGACACAGGGCCTTGAATATTCTGGGTAGTAAATTTGATCGGGGCGAGACGGACCTTGTGATTGTGCGGGATGGCAGGGAACAAAATGTCACAGTTCCAAATTCAAATCGTGGAAATATATTTTTCAACTCTCTTGATGTTCGTAAATACGGATTAGATACGATTGTTGAGATTGAACCCGGAATATTTTACATCAACATGGCTAATTGTACAGAAAATGATTTTGACGAAAAAATTGATGTATTAGCAAATGCAAAAGCAGTGATTTACGACCAAAGAGGAGGAAGCAGGTTAAGCTTTTTTCATATTCTGCCTTACTTGATTGAAGAGCCGGTATCTTCTACATGGTGGAATATTCCGCAAACTATTTATCCCGACCGAAAAGATGTAGAATTCGATAAATCCAATTGGGATGTTCAACCCAAACAGCCATTGTTCAAATCTAAAGCTATCATTATCAATGTGCCTTCTGTTGTAAGTTCCGGCGAAACGATGATGGGTATTATTGACCATTATAATCTGGCTACAACCGTTGGAGAGCCAACAGCAGGTTGTAATGGTAATATCAATACAATAAACTTACCTTGCGGATACAATGCTTGGTTTACAGGAATGAAAGTATTAAAACATGATGGCAGTCAACTTTATATAAAAGGATTTCAACCCGACCACCCTGTAAACAAGACTATTCAAGCAATCAGGGAAGGGAGGGATGAATATTTGGAAAAGGCATTGGAAATAGCAAAACGCGAATAAATTGAGAGGATGAGTATTAATCTGTTTTGCTTATTAAACCTTCTGTTTTTTTTTCGGTCAAATTTCACAAATGAGAGGATGAAACCCTATTATTAACACTTTAAATTTTGCGGCTATGAAAAAGTTAATGCTTATCTTAGGTTTAGGGTTGATGATTGGAATGGTCAATGTCAACAGTGCGAATGCTCAGGTTCATGTGAGTGTCAATATAAATATTCAACCGGCTTGGGGACCTTCCGGATATGATTATGCTGAGTTCTATTACATTCCGGAAATAAATGTCTACTATGATATCGTTCATCAGTTATTTTATTATCATCACAGGGGGCGTTGGATGTCCGCTTTGTTTCTTCCGGTAATGTATAGCCATTACGATTTTTACTCTCTTTATAAAGTAGTTCTTAACGGAGATCTTTATCCCTGGAAATATAATAACAGGCACCGAAGAATCTACAATAGGTATTGCCGTAATTATGCGCAGGTTCCGATATTTTATATGAAGGAATCCCGTTATCATCGCGCAAGAACTAATTTTCACGGATGGGTTGAGCCGCGTCACATGCCGAAAAACAACGGACGTCCCCACAGTTATGAATATTCAAAAAATACACGTAACGGACGTATCAGTAGTGATAATCGTTCATCAGGCAATATGAACAGGCCGGCTGATAATAAGCGGAAGGAAGCCGTAAATAAACGGAATGATGCGTCTGCCCGTAGCAGTGCAAGAGTGAGCAGCCGGAGTACCGGAAATGATAATCAGAAGAATCCGGCGACTGCCCCACGCAATAGCAGTAGTAGCCGTAGCAGCGCCAATGTACGTCGCAGCAATCCTTCCACAGATAATAATGCAGCGGTAAACAGCCGGAGTTCTTCCGAAAGAAGCGCTACCCGTAGCAGTGGAACTAAATCTTCCCGGTCTGAAAGTGCAAAGAAACCGGACCGTTCGGAGAGAGGCAGACCGGCGAGGTAATAATGAAAAGAAAAGAAATCTTTACAAGGGCGTCTTGGAAGGGCGCCTTTTTTAATGATAAATATACATGTGAAACAAAAGTTTAAAAATAGTTATTGTTTTGTCGTGAAAATAACTTATCTTTGCGGACGATTACGGGTGATAGTGTCCGGAGTAAGAATAAAAAAAAATTTGATATGAAAAGAGTTTTATGTTTTCTATTTATTTGTTTTATCGCACAAGTTGTGTCGAAAAATGTGTGTGCGCAAAATACGGCTGTTTATGAAGGACTTACATATTACCTGGATAAACAGGAAGCATTTGAGGCCGCGACAACGCAAAATAAACGGGTTTTTTTGTTTTGGGGAAGTAATTCCTGTACCCGGTGTGACGGCGTAAAAAGGAATCTGGCGACAAAATCGGTAAAAGCTATATTGGATGAACATTATATCTTGTGGTTTTGTGACGCAACGGTATATCCTTGGTCATCTCCGGAAGTATCCGATTATTTTGCCTTATTTAGCGGTAATCCTCCTTATCCTGTTTTGTGTATTATTGATACTATGGACAGAAGATATGGATTGGTGAGCGGTGACCAAAGTGCGAGAGCTTTGCAGGCCATGTTGAACAACGATGTCGCTAATGATCATGTAGACGGTTCTGAAAAATCGCATAACGCATATATATCGCACAATAACTTAATAGTGAATAGCGCTACAGATGAAGATATCTGTGTATATGCCATAACCGGTTCGCTTGTCGACCGATTCCGGAAAGTGGCTTATCATTCCGTAACACGGGATGCTTCATCGTATCCTGCCGGAATCTTTCTTGTCACGGGGAGTTCCGGATGGACGCAGAAAGTGGTTTTGATGAAGAAATAAAATCAAGATTATTCAACCCTCATAGCCATTATATAGTCGTTCATGTAAAATCCGTTACCGATATCATGGTCGCGTGTGGCGATTTTTCTCATGCCTATGTGTTCGTAAAAACCGATTGCGGGATTTTCACGGTTAACGTACAGTTCCATTGTAAAAGGCGATGGATGGATGGTTTTAATATAAGCAATCCCTTGTTCTATCAGGTAGCGTCCGAGACCTTTCCCGTGTAATTCGGGCAATACGTATATTTTTTGGAAAATAAATGTGTCATCCGGTTTTTTCTCAATAGAAATGTAGCCTGCCGGATTGTCATCCGTATACACAATGAAATAGAGGTGTCCTGATTCCGTCATCTGCCGTTCGATATGTTCAACAGAATACATCATTTCGAACATATAGCTTAATTGCTCTTTGGATAGTATAGAGCCATAAGTAGGTTCCCAGATCCGCGAGGCAAGCTCGCGAATCCGGGAACAATCATTGATGGTTGCTTTTCTGAAAGAAAGGTTCATTTTTCGTTACTGATCATGCATGTACATGCGTGTGTTCCAACCCTTGTCCGTGGCAGTTTTTATATTTTTTGCCGCTTCCGCACGGGCAAGGCTCATTGCGTCCGACGCGTTTTTCCACCCGCACCGGCTCTTTCGGTTGTTGTTGGGGGCCGATGGGCGGACGTTGTCCCTGTGGATACACATTGTCTCCTCCTCCGCCTCTGTTTCCTCCTCCTCGTACAATGTCGTCTTTCTGCGTACGGTAACGGCTGAGGTCCGTACGGCGTTCCGGTGCAGCCTGCCTTACCTGTACCCGCTGTTCTTCCGACTCTTCTCGTACAGGTATCTGTCCGCGCATCAGTATGGAAACCGTTTTGCGGTTCATGTTTTCAACCATCGACTTGAACAGATTGTATGCCTCCAGCTTGTAAATCAGCAACGGATCTTTGTTTTCATAGCTTGCATTCTGAACGGAGTGACGCAAATCATCCATTTCACGCAGGTGCTCTTTCCATGATTCGTCAATCATATGGAGAATAATAGACTTCTGAAACGATTTCGCGATGGCTTTCGATTCCGTTTCGTATGCTTCTTTCAGGTTGCATGAGATATTGTACATTTTCTTTCCGTCCGTGATCGGTATCAGAATGTTTTCATACATGGCGCCCTGGTTTTCATATACCTGTTTGATCACCGGATTGGCGGTCTGCGCCATGCGGTCCATATGACGTTTGAAAAGTTCCAGTACACCGTTGAATACACTGTCCGTCAGTTTTTCAACTTTCATACCTTTAAATTCCTCCTGTGTCACCGGGCTATCTAAAGCGAACGTACGGAAAAGATCCATTTTGAATGATTCGTAATCACCGTCTTCGTTTTGTTCGGCGATGGTGCCGGACGCATCATAAAGCGTGTTCATTACGTCAAGTCCGATACGTTCTCCCATCAGGGCGTGCCGGCGGCGCGTATAGACCACG
>QMCE01004489.1_pt1 | contig 10342 bp, 8 predicted proteins | sample 1821851 | NCBI WGS metagenome assembly QMCE01 (sample SAMN09453174, study PRJNA476694) | Termite gut metagenome, whole genome shotgun sequencing project. | isolation source: worker | host: Odontotermes sp. | place: South Africa:Pretoria | collected 2016-01-28
CTCTTTTCCTTGATCCGAACCTCAAAATCCGCCTCAGGTTTCAACACATCGGTCATCGTTATGACCGGATTCAGTACAGACTCTTTATTCGTTGCAAATACGGGCATTACCCCATACATGCGGATCGGAAGATCTCCCGAAGAGGCATGAGGCTGCAATAAGGAGATATGAACATATATGTTCGGAGCCATTTTTTCCGTCACCCTGAATGTATATTTTGTATCCTCTCCGGCCGTCAGATTGACCCATTCCCGCCGAAGTACTTCCGTACCATTTTCAAGGGCAACCAAAGCACGCCCTTCGGCAGCCGTTGCCGGAATCGTAACCACCGCCTCCTCGCCCATCTCATAAGATTCTTTATCAAGAGAGAACGCAAGCATTTTAATACCGTTCGGATCCTGTTTATTAGAACGTCCGCGCCAGGATGGCCAATCTACCAACACAGCTCCCCCGGTAGCGTGTCCGCTCGACATATCTTTCACAAAGACCAGATAACGGCCCCATTCCGGATAATTAATGCGGAATTTTATCTGTCCTTTGCCGTTTACCGTATTTATTTTTCCCGAATAAACCGGCTTGTAGTTCGAGTTATTTATGTAGGAATCAAACGATTCATTATTATGTTCCCACCACCAACTCCAACCGATACGATACACTTTGTATTCAACGTCATTACGGCTGACAGGTTTTCCTTCCGGACTCAGGGTGACTACATCAAAAACATGATCTTCGTCTGTAAACAGGTAATACTGATCTTTTTTCTGGTTGAAGTTTATCCCCACATACGAAGCATAAGGAGAGAAAGACACGGCCTGCGAGAATATACTTGCATCGCCTCCCGGTTCGAATACACGGCAGGTAACATTGGCCCGGAGCATACCCGGCGCATTTTCTGCCGAAGGAACCTTCATCTCAAACCTCACATCACCCGTCTCATTTAACTTTCCGTCGAATACATCCGTCTGACTGGAAGAGAACCGGGTAGCCGGATTATTGAACGTATAATTTTCGTAACCTTTAAACTGCGTGGATACCCTGCTAAGCACCAGTTCCATCTTTGCGTCCAGATTGCGCGCCGTTGCACCCGTCAGCCACTGCGAATGGATACCTGCCGGAACCGTTCCTTTGGACGCATCGATAAGATCCGGTAAATCCAGATTGATCTTCAACCGGTTCGGCTTGATCGTTTCGATACGTAATCCTTTATGAAATGTAGCGCCTCCGATTTTCACATAGCCGTTCCATAACCCCGTCGGATCATCCGCTTTAGTAGGTATATTGAATGTATAGAGTCCATTGGCTCCGGAAGAAGATATCATTTTTTTGTAGAATTGTCCCTGCGGATTGTATATCTCAATCGAAACCGGATGATTTTCAGGAATCTTCTTCTCACGGTCTTCTATCATAAATGCCACGTGCAACGTATCGCCGGGGCGCCATACGCCACGTTCCCCGTATATATATCCCTTCAGGCCTTTCTTCAACTCCACGCCTCCGACATCAAAACGGCTCAACATATTTTCTTCACCATCCACCATTCGCAGATACGCTTTTTGTTCTCCTGATTCCGCAACCAGTATAAACGGCTTATTCCTGAGCGATAAAACGGCAAAACCATTCTCGTCGGTAATGCCCGAACCGACCGGTTGCAATTGATAGTTATAGGCGGTTACTTTTGCTCCCGATACCGATTTTGTATCAAGCAGATTCGTTACCGCCGCCCATACCGTATGATTGTCATTACTCTTTGCCAGCAATCCGAGATCGGAAGCCAGCACATTTGTGACCGCCTTGCGTTTGGTCTGCATATAATAAGTATATTCGCACGGGTTTTCCGTTTCCGACCAGTCATAGTAATCCCAGTCTATGTACATATCATAGCTGTCATAATAATAAGCGTCGGGAGTATCCCAGTACTTTTCATCCTCTTCGCTTATGTTATTTTCTTCTGTCAGCATTTTGGTAAGATCCGTAGCGCCACGAAGCGCATCCTCGCGTTCTTCTTCGCTTTCGCATTCATACGAAGCGTATTCTCTCTTAAAAGATAACTCCACACGGTAAATGGCTCCGGGCTGTTGCTTAATAAGGCCGGTCAGATCTATGGAATAATTTTCCCACAGGGATACATCTTTTGTCGGATCGGCATCAAGGCGTAGTGTCTGCTTATGCACAAGGCGTCCTGCACGACGCATCTGATTCGACGAATACTGTGCAAGTCTGTTATTCTGGAGAAACATCAGTACATTACTCTCAAATATGCGGATAATCTTCAGATCTACGGCATGAAGCGCTACCGCACGGAAAGGGAGTATCAGATTGCCTGAATTCGGCAGGATCGCTCCCGTTGTCAATAGTTCCACCTGCGGTTTGAGCATTTCCAACGAAACGGTCAACTCTTTTGTTTCGCCAAACGCATCCCCCATCTGGTTTTTCAACCCCTGATCAATTGTAAATTGAAGTTCGGTCATGTTTGCCACACGCGTGAAGTAGACCATCACCTGATTAGCCTGCACCTGCATTGTATAACCGGATACATTTTTCAACGCGATCAGCCCTTTGAGGTCCTGCGATTCCGATACCAGATCCGAGAAAGTCAGACGCAATCCGTATTCCGGCGAACTGACAATCTCATATTCAAATAGTTGAAATTTATCTTTGGCCGGTATGTTTACGGATAATGTTTCACTTCGGTCTATTTTCACGGACGTCCCGTCTATAGACACGATTAATTGCTGATTCTCACCGGTCCGGTTGATGCCGCTGACGGTAAACTGAAACACACGCGCATGATCCTGCCCTTCCGCCGCAACTTCAACTTTACTGCTTCCGAGTTTGGCAGAAAGCATCTTCTTCACGTCATCAAGCGTCATCACATCGCTGAAGGTCAATTCGCCACGAACCGTAACCGTATTATCCAACTGTATTTCGATCGGTTTGGTAGTTGCCTTAAACGTATGGTCTTCCACACGGAATGAAAAGTCAAATCTGGAAAATTTCTTTTCTACTTCTATTACTTTCCCCAGGGAAAACGAAGCATTATACAAAATACCCGACTTCATTTCGCCTTCTTCCGGAACAAATTCAATCGTTTTGTTGTTCAACCAGTGCGCCGTTCCTTTAACAGCAGGAGAAAAGGAAAATAACTTTTCGTCAATATCTTTTTTCCAGACATCTTCCGGTTGCTCTTGTGTCAATTCAATAACAACATTTGAGCCTGAATACACCATCCCTCCCGTATATGCAGATATATAGGGGGCAAAATCCGTCGAAGGCACAATCTCCTTCGCCTGCTTGCAGGAATAAAACAAGCAACACGTCACCAACATCGTAACTATTGCAAATATAGAATACACACGTTTCATTATGATCAATTTAAATGATTAACATACACTTCTAAATATTTCACAAATATAGTGCATATCGAATGCAATGACAATAGAATACGTGTTTTCTTTTAGCTTTGTCGAGATGCTATCCGCATTCTTATATTTTATGTGATTTTATTTTGATACCTTAACTATCTAACCGGCAAATCCATTTACCGGTTAATAATAAACGCTTTTATATACAACAGATATATTCCTGTAACATAAATCCACAATAAAGTGAGAGAAACAATATTTATTTCTCAGTTTATTTCGCTACTTTTGCATCTGAAAATTTAGAGACGACTATGAAGACATTAGAACAAATTATTGCAGAAAAACTACTGCAGATCAAAGCTATCAAATTACAACCGGCCAACCCGTTCATCTGGGCCTCGGGCTGGAAATCGCCGATTTACTGTGATAACAGAAAAACCCTATCATATCCTTCTATCAGAAATACGATTAAAATCGAACTTGCCCGCGTAATATGCGAAAATTATCCGGATGCGACGGCTATTGCAGGCGTCGCGACAGGAGCCATTGCGCAGGGTGCACTGGTGGCCGACTTATTGGGATTGCCATTCGTCTACATACGTTCGGCGCCCAAAGATCACGGACTGGAAAACCTGATCGAAGGAGAACTGAAACCGGACTCCAAAGTAGTTATTATTGAGGATTTGGTTTCTACCGGAGGCAGTAGCCTCAAGGCAGTTAACGCAGTACGCAATTTCGGATGCGACGTAGTTGGTATGGTTGCTATTTTCACGCATGGATTTTCCGTATCCGAAAAGCGGTTTAAAGACGCGAAAGTACCCCTCATAACGCTCTCCAATTACAACGCGGTCATTGAAGAGGCCGTACGTACGGACTACATTACGGAAGAAGACGTAGCGATCCTGCAGGAATGGCGTAAAGATCCTGAAAACTGGGATCCGGACAAATAAAATCTTATATATGGCAGATTTCACAAGCGAAGTAAAAACAATACCGCATAACGATGACATTATTTTCGCCATGTTGTCCGATATGTCTAACCTGGAACGTATAAAAGATCGTATTCCCCAGGATAAAATCAAAGACTTCACATTCGACCGTGATACCTGTAGTTTTACGGTTGATCCGGTAGGCTCCGTAATGTTTCAGATTGTAGAAAGGGAACCGAACAAAACCATCAAGTTTTCAACCACCAATTCCCCGATCCCGTTGCTGATGTGGATACAACTGAAACAGGTCGCGGAAAAAGATACCAAGTTGAAAATGACGGTTCGTGCGGATCTGAACCCGTTCCTCAAACCGATGGTATCCAAACCGCTACAGGAAGCCATTGATAAAATATCGGAAATCGTGGCTTGTCTTCCTTACGAATAAATATAAAAGGAGTAATAACTGCTTTACCGGAATAAAAATTAAAATATGGCACAGAAACTTTGGGAAAAGGATACACAGATTGATAAGGATATAGAACGCTTCACGGTCGGGAAAGACCGTGAGATGGATTTATACCTGGCAAAGTATGACGTGCTTGGTTCTATGGCCCATATTACAATGCTTGAGTCGGTAGGATTACTTGAAAAAAAGGAACTGCGGCCGCTGCTGGAAGAATTAAATAAAATATACCGGCAAGCGGATAAGGGTCAATTCGTCATTGAAGAAGGGGTGGAAGATGTACATTCGCAGGTAGAGTTGTTACTTACACGTACATTGGGCGATACGGGAAAAAAAATCCATAGCGGACGTTCACGCAACGACCAGGTACTACTTGACCTGAAACTCTTCACACGCGCCCGGATTCAGGAATTAGTTTCCCTTCTGTCGGATTTATTCGAAGTATTAATAGAGCAGAGTAACCGTTATAAGGATATCCTGCTCCCCGGATATACACACCTGCAAATTGCAATGCCGTCGTCTTTCGGATTATGGTTCGGCGCCTATGCGGAAAGCCTGACCGACGATTTGCAGTTATTGCAGGCCGCCTACAAAATATGCAATCGTAATCCGCTGGGTTCGGCAGCCGGTTATGGCTCCTCATTCCCGTTAAACCGCAAAATGACGACAGATCTTCTCGGCTTTGACTCCATGAACTACAATGTTGTGTATGCACAGATGGGCCGGGGGAAAATGGAACGCACCGTTGCGTTCGCCATGGCAGGTGTCGCAGCTACAATCTCCAAACTTGCATTTGACGCCTGTATGTTCAACAGCCAGAATTTCGGATTCATCAAACTACCGGACGCATACACTACAGGCTCAAGCATCATGCCTCATAAGAAAAATCCGGATGTGTTTGAGCTGACACGGGCCAAATGTAATAAAGTCCAGGGCGTACCTCAGCAGATCACGCTGATATGCAACAACCTGCCGTCAGGGTATTTCCGCGACCTCCAGATCATAAAAGAAATATTCCTTCCGTCGTTCGACGAATTGAAAGACTGCCTGATCATGACAACACGCATGATGAACGAAATCAAAGTGAACGAACATATTCTGGACGACGAAAAATATGCGCCGATATTCAGTGTGGAAGAAGTCAACCGTCTTGTATCCGAAGGTACGCCGTTCCGTGATGCCTATAAACAGGTAGGCCTGGACATTGAAGCCGGCAGATTCACCCCGGACAAAAACATCCGCCACACACACGAAGGCAGTATCGGACATTTGTGTAACGATGAAATAACGGCGTTGGAACAACAAATAATCAGCGAATTCAACTTCCACAAAGTGAACGATGCCGAACAAAAGCTCTTAAATTCATAAGTTAAGTTATAATATACGCCTTCATATATCGTTTTATTCTATAAAAGAATGCTTATGAAACGTATATTAATTTTTTGTTGCATCCTCCTGTCTCATCTCTCATGTACCGACGAATATGATAACCCTATACCCGTAGCCCCTGTACGTTTGAATCTGAATCTTACGTATGAAGACAAAGAACTTAAAGCAATTCCCTCATACAAGGAATATACAGATAAAAATATCAACCCTATACAAGGAGAAAGGAGAGGTTTTGGCGGCATACTGGTCGTCCATACATACGATGGTAAATTCGTTGCTTTCGATCGCGCATGTCCCTACGAGGTACGGGCGAATGTGACGGTTGAAGTTGACAATGCAGTATTGTATGCTACCTGCCCTGAATGCGGATCAAAGTATGAAATCGGATTCGGTACCGGAAGCCGGAGCGAAGGAGTAACGACCCATGGACTACGTCCGTACAGTACGACAGTAAGCGGCAGTACTCTTATTGTGAAAAACTAATAAAGTTACACCCCCAAAAACCTGATTTTTTTCAAAAAAAACACGCAATCATTTTCCGTTTTTATTTTTTTTTATTACCTTTGCAACCGTTATCGGGAAAGCGATCCGGGTATTTCAAATGATGCGAAAGTAGCTCAGTTGGTAGAGCATAACCTTGCCAAGGTTAGGGTCGCGGGTTCGAGTCCCGTCTTTCGCTCATACGCTAAAGGACACTTTAGAGAAAATCAGAGACAATACCTTTCAAGCCAGCAGTTTGGGAGGTATTTTTTTTATATTCAACCCCATCTAAAAAACGAAAAAAATCCATACCGGGATAGCAAATAGGTACCTGTTCTAAAAAAAACAAAAACTGGTACCGATTTTCATCATAAGTCATTTATCTGTAATACAATTGCAGGCGCGTGTTTATCCATTCTTCCGAATATCAAAGTTATCTGTAATCGCGCATTGCCTGCTCAATAGACAGTTCGGGGTCTTGTATCTGGTCGAGTCGCTGTTTGGCAACCTGCGCCATCCATTGTTTAAACGGCTCTGCCTTTGGTGAGGGAATAGATTGAATAAGACGAAATAACTGTGTTTCGTTGGCAACATCAGTCATTCTCATTTTGCCGTCAGCAGCGAGCAATTTCAAAGTACTACAAATTGTAGTACCTTCATTTATCTCTTTCTTAATACGGGTTTTCAATCACGTCATATCAACAATCTGACAGAAAAAAACCCCATGAAAGGTTGACAAATTTAAAATAAATCCGTATATTTGTCAACCAAATATAGACAATCTTTGTTATTACATTAGAATGTCTTAATAATAAAAGCAAGGAACTTATTTTCAGAACGATTTAAATCTGCTCGTATCTTAAATGGATTCTCATTACAAGATTTAGCGGATGCTCTCAGTAACAAAATATCTCGTCAAGCGCTACATAAATATGAAAAAGGAGAGGTCATCCCTGATAGTGAGATGATCAGTCATTTAAGCAAGGCACTTCATGTGCAACCCGACTTCTTTTTCAGGGATACAAAAGTTGAATTAGGGAACTTGGAGTTTAGAAAACTAACAAAATTACCCGTAAAAGAACAAAATAAAATAATCGAACACACCAAGGATGTGTTGTCAAGATATTTAGAGTTGGAAAAAATACTGGGAATTGGAACCAATTTTGAAAACCCATTGAATGAATTCCCTGTAATTTCCTCTATTGAAGATATTGAAGAAGCTGCATTGCAAGTGAGAAATTCTTGGAATTTAGGATTAGACCCTATTTATAACACGATTGAATTATTGGAAAATAATCACATTAAAGTTGTCTTAATTAATTCGGAAGATAGTTTTGACGGTATGCAAACTTGGCTCAATCAAACTATTCCCGTTATTGTAATAAATGAGAATAAATTAAAATCAGCTGACAGAATCCGGTTTACAGTATTACATGAATTAGCTCATTTGCTACTTCCGTTAGGGGAACTTCCTGATAAAGTAAAAGAAACATATTGTAATCAGTTTGCCGCAGCAATGTTAATTCCTAAAGCAACTATTCAAAAGGAATTAGGAATATATCGAAAGAAGCTGTTTATCCAAGAATTGGGAGAGCTGAAGAAGCAATATGGCATTTCAATTCAGGCATTAATGTACAGATGCAAAGACCTTAAAATTATCTCAGATAGCCATCTGAATCAATTAGTATATATAATTACTCACAATGATTGGAAAATCATAGAACCTGTACAATACACTGGACTGGAAAAGTCGAGCCGTTTTATTCAGTTGCTATTCAGAGCATTAGCAGAAGAACTCATATCCATGAATAAGGCTGCCGTATTAAACAACCAGTCTCTGATTGATTTTCATAAACAAATTACTACGGTACAATGAGAATCGCTATTACGGATGCCTGTATTTTTATAGATTTGCATAACCTGAAACTAACCAATCTTCTATTCTCTTTGGATGTGGAGATACACACTTCTTTGGATGTTTTTAATGAATTATATCCTCAACAGCAAGATATTTTATCTGCATTTCACTCTGTTGGGAAATTGACCATTCATAATCTGCCGGCAGAGGATAGAATAAAAATGCAAGAGAAAAATTACCCAAAAGCATTATCTGAAAATGATAAAACGGTATTATTCCTTGCTGAAAAAATAGATGCGATGATTTTAAGTAGCGATAAAGCTGTAAGAACTTGTGCCAAGAAAAAATCTATCGAATATCATGGAATGCTTTGGATATTCGATAGATTAGTAGAATGTGTCTCTCTATCACCATTAGACGCCGCTTCTAAATTGGAATTTCTGATACGAACCAATATAGTATATCAAAATAATGTCGAACTTGTGAGAGAAATGGGTATTCGCTTAAAAAAGTGGAAATAAATTGCCAATTTTAAATATTTTTAACAAACAATACCTCAGCAACTTACCACATAACCACTACGTGAAAAGTTTCTGTTCCGGGACGTATATTAGTTTCAAAATCGGAATATGTAACGTGAAAACCGACACCTCCCGGATAGAAATCGAAGTCGTATGTCTGTGTCCATAACAATTCGCCCAAGTTGTCCTCAACTCCCAAATGAAGCACGTATGGCAGTCCATTTTTCATCCCCTTTACTGTTTCTGTTTAAATGTATGCTACTACAGTACCGCTCTCGTATATCCTTTTTGTAAGTTCTTTTAGCGGTTTATCCACCACATAGTAAGAGTTTAGTTCATTAGGTTCACCAACTAATTCCCATTCATTTTCGTTGATGGTAAATGATGTTATATACCAGTTAGTCCCTTCTCCGGGTTCACATTTGGCCCCACCGGACCTTGCGCCCCCATTGGGTGTTCCGCCCTTCACATGCTACAAACAACATAGCTACTAATAATACTGATAATACTTTTTTCATGACAGTGTGTGTTTTTATTATTTGACATATATAAGTTTCGTTTATCTTCTACGAGACGAAGTAGTAGATTCTCTCCTGCTACGCTCTTGTTCTTGCTGTTGTCTGCGACTTTCGGCCTCCTGCCTTACTCTTGCTTGTTGAGCTTCCTGCTCGCGCTGTCTTTTGCTTTCAGCTTCACGGACGGCTTGCTCTTCGCGTTGCTTGCGGCTTTCTGTCAGCTTCACGTTTTTCTCTTGCCTGTTGAGCTTCCTGCTCACGCTGCCTTCTACTTTCAGCCTCGCGTTGTTGAGCCTCGCGAGCAGCCTGTTCTTGCTGTTGCCTGCGACTTTCAGCCTCCTGTCTTTCTCTTGCCTGTTGGGCTTCCTGCTCGCGCTGTCTTCTACTTTCAGCTTCACGGGCGGCTTGCTCTTCGCGTTGCTTGCGGCTTTCGGCTTCCTGTCTTTCTCTTGCCTGTTGAGCTTCCTGCTCGCGCTGTCTTCCACTTTCAGCTTCACGGGCGGCTTGCTCTTCGCGTTGCTTGCGGCTTTCGGCCTCTTGTCTTTCTCTTGCCTGTTGAGCTTCCTGCTCACGCTGTCTTCCACTTTCAGCTTCACGGGCGGCTTGCTCTTCGCGTTGCCTGCGGCTTTCAGCCTCTTGTCTTTCTCTTGCCTGTTGAGCTTCCTGCTCGCGCCGCCCTCTACTTTCAGCTTCCCGGGCAGACTGTTCTTCTCGTTGCCTGCGACTTTGTTTATTTCAACCTAAAAGTATACCAGTGTTTCAATGCAAAAGTATACCATAATATTTAAAAACCAAAGGTATCTTTCGTGTAGTTGATGCCGGGAT
>QMCE01002388.1_pt1 | contig 10341 bp, 12 predicted proteins | sample 1821851 | NCBI WGS metagenome assembly QMCE01 (sample SAMN09453174, study PRJNA476694) | Termite gut metagenome, whole genome shotgun sequencing project. | isolation source: worker | host: Odontotermes sp. | place: South Africa:Pretoria | collected 2016-01-28
GAGGCGCATACGCGCTTTGCTGAGGCGGCGCGGGGCTCGGGGCCGCAGGCGCGGGCGCGGCGTTCGTGGGCGCGCCGCAATTGGCGCAGAAGCGCACGTTCTCGCCTAGCTTATTGCCGCAGTTTTCGCAAAACTTATTCATCGCAATACCTCATATCTGTAGGGGCGGATGGCGATCCGCCCGCCGATATCGTTCGGGACGATTGCCATCGTCACCTGCATCATTTGGATCAGCGTTTGCCTAAAGCAATAGCATTGGTGAATTACGGCCTGACCAGCGCCACGTAGTTCTCCCAGCCGTCCCACCATGTGAGTATACCGAGCGCGTACTGTTTTCCATTAAGCTCGTAGAACATCCCGATGTTGATTTTATTGTCGCCGAATTCGTCCTCGGCCTTCACGAAGCCGTAATCCCTTCCGCTGCCCCATGTTCCTGCGAACGGGTCCGTACCCGTGGCGTCGCCGCGGACGTCCTTTTCGTTGAAGGAGTCGTATTCGCGGTACCAATCGGGCGTGAGCTTAACGCTCTTTGCGGAGCCGGAAATGTCGAGGTTGAAGGTGCTTAAACACCCGGATTTGGCCAGATTCGCCTCGTTGTCAAAGATTATCCCCTTCCAGCCGCCTTTCACGAGCTCGAAATCCTTGATGAACTTCACGCCCTTCAGGTGCTGCGGGGAGCCGGTCTTTTGAATGTCGTTTATATACCATTGGAAATCCGCAAGCTTCGGAAGCGCCTCCGTGGAAAATTCGGCGGCCGGGCCGCCCGAGCCGACCAGGTTGATCCTTTGGCCCTTGTAGGTATAGAGCTTTTGTGAGGCGTTCTTGGTTATATCGCTTTCCAGAATGAAAGCCTCGATCACGCCGTCGTTCTTTGAAAAGCTCCACACCGTATGGACGGCGCTGCCATTTTTTGCCTTATTGGATCTTGAAGCGACCGCCCGATCGGGGTAATAGGAAAGTCTTTTCTCGCTGCCGTCTTCGAGCCGCGCGATGAGTTCATCCCCGGAGCGGACCATCTCGACTTGATGAACGGTGTTGCTGTCCGAGCGCTGATATTCGTAGGTTCCCTCGGCTTGGTCTATCGGGATTGAGGCTTTGGCCGCGGGAATCTTGAAGCCATAGTAGCGCCAGTAACCGTCCGGCTTGTTCGAGTCGTTATAATCTCTGGTGTACTCTATCATAAGCGCTATCGTTTCCCCGGACCGCGTAAAAGTCAGCGTTTCGGATTCCGTATAGTCTTTTTCCTTGGTGACTCGCGTCGCTACTCCCGTGGCGGGATCGTACTTGTCATGTGCGTGTCTCGGCGCCCCATCGTCGAGAGGCCACACTTCGACCAGCTTGTTTCCGTCCTTGATAAATTGAATGTAGAGTACGCCGTCTCGATAGACGTCCAAATACTCGTATTCGCCTGCGATATCGGCGAGGTTCAGCCGCTTGGCGGCCGCCGCCTGCGCGGGCTGGGCCGCGAGCATGGCCGCGCAGAACGCGATTAGGGCTATCAGCGCGATAATTCTTTTCGCGCCTCTGGCTATGATATTTATTGTCATAATTTATTCCTCCTTCGACTAATGGGCTTGGTTAAATAATACAGTAAATTCAATAGCGATAACCGTGACAAATCGAAATGTCCGTGACAGATGCGCTCATTTTTGTCAATGTTATTGTTCTTGCCCGTCCATCGTGTTATGATGAGAACGTGATATGAGACTACCATATTATTACATTAATGTCAATTGTGTATCTGGTAAGAAGGAGTGAGCGCCTTGCTGCTGCATGAAAAGCTGTCCGCACTGCAACAGGCCCTGAATGTCAAAAACGCGACCCTGGCGAGGGAATCGGGCCTGGACGCGGCTTCCGTAAGCCGCTTTTTACAGGGCAAGCGGCTATTCCCGCTTAAATATCTGCCCCTGCTGTGCGCTACGATGGCGCGCCTGTTTCCCGAGGGGGTTTTGGGTGCGGCTTTGCCCGATGAGCTGCGCGCGCTGACGGGCGACGGCTTTATTGAAGCTCAGGCGCTGTCGGAAGCCGCGCTCGCATGGCTTTCGGACAGCCCGGAATACCAGAAAAAGCGTTTGAGCGCGGGCGAAAAGCGAGCCGCAAAAAAAGCTAACCGAAAGAATTCGTCGTCATCGATGAAGCTGTTTGGCGAAAAGCTATCGCTGCTGATGGACATAGCGGGCGTATCGGGGTCGCAGCTCTCCGCCGCGCTCTACATCGACCCTTCGCTGATTTATAAATACCGCATCGGCTCACGTTCGCCCAAAAAGGAAACGCTGGACGGCATATCGGATTATATATGCTCGCGCATAAAGAGCGCCGACCGCGCGCGAATGCTGGCCTCCGCAGGCATCGCAAATACGGGGGATATGACGGCGGAACTATTTCATGAAAGGATTAATGAATGGCTTCAGGAGGATCAAGCCCTAGATATCTCAGTCTTGGACTCGCTGTTGGAAAGCATAAACGACTTCAGTTATTCCGGCAGCAATACCGGCGTAATTCCGCTTAGCGAGATTGCCCCGCTCGCGGGGGACGTTGCGCGGAACGAATCGTTTTGGGGCATAGAGGGAATGCGCCAAGCGGCCACGCGCTACCTGTACTGCGCGGCGACGCTGGACGCTCCCACCACGCTTTATATATGCACGACCTCCTCGCTCGACTTTTTAACGGCGGATATAAAATGGAAGGCGATTTGGGGGTCGCTAATGGTGCATTGCCTTACCAAAGGGCATACCATAAAGATGATCCACAACATGTACGATCGTAATGTGTCCGAGATAGTAGAAGCGCTGGAGGCGTTCGGGCCATTATACATGGTCGGGCGCATGGAGCCGTACATCTTCAAGATGCAGCAGAGCGCCACCATACGCCACACGATATATCTGATCGAGAACCACGCGGTAGTTACGGCAAGCTACGCGGAAGGGCAGGACGACGAGGGGGAGTACGTATACAGCACCGAGCCGCAGCGACTGGCCGCACAAAAGAAACACTTCGAGGCGATGCTGGCGGATTGCGTCAGCCTGGCGGACATATACCGCAGCGCCGACGGCATGGAGGGCTTCGACATACGCTTGGGCCGCTTCTGGGGCTTGCCGGGCGGCGCGACGCTGCTAGAACCGTCGCTCTCCCTTTTTACTATGCCCGAAAGCATACTGCGATCTATACTTGACCGAACGGAGCTGGACGACGAAGCCCAAAGGAAGATACTTAACTTCTATACAGTCGAAAAGCAATGGCTGAGTTTGCAGATGGACGCGGACGGCGTGAGCGAGCTGGCGGTGATCGCCGATTGGGAAGCGCTGACGGCGGGGGAGGTCTATTTGGATATACCCTCCTATCTTATCACGCAACGCATTCCCTATACGCAGGATGAATACGCCGCGCATTTGGCGCATATCCGGCGCCTGCAAAAGGAAACTCACGGCTACCGCTTTATGGAGCTGGCGGAATCGCCCTTCAGAAATATTAAGGTGTACTATAAGTCCGATGAATTTCTTGTGGAGAAAGCCGGTCAGCCTGCGATTATCTTTGCTGTAAGCAACGTCTATATGTGCCGCGCGGCGCATCAGATGTTGTCGCGATTGAGACGGAAACGGTGAGCCGAATCTGAAAAATCCGCAGGATTCAGTAATTATTTGCATTATTGCAACATGCTGCCTCTTCTGCTACAATATGTCGGCATTATAATGACTGGAGGATTTTATGAACGAACAGCAGAAACCGATGACTATGGAAGAGGAACTCAACCCGGGAGCTGCGAAGAGGGTTCAATGGGCGGCCTTCGTGGAGAGCGATATTGTGAATTTTTTCGATTTACACGAATTAGAGAAATTATCTGTAGAGGATGGCAAGGGCAATAAGGCAAAACTGAGCCGGATTAAGGATAATGGAATCAAGGTAGAGCATTCATCTACTACTATTCTATAATACAATTTGTGTCTACTTGGAATTTATTATAAAATAGATATAATTCTCACTTATGACAATTATATCTTGTTATCATAGGCTGATTATGGCATAATTGGTACATGGGAAGGAGCGTTGAAAATGCCTCAGATCATACCAATCCGGGATTTAAAGAAGACCAGCGACTTGTCCGAGATGTGCCGTCAGTCAAATGAACCCGTATTTATCACAAAAAACGGTTACGGCGATATGGTGATCATGAGTATCGAAACCTATGAAAAGACCATTTTTCTTAACGACGTACACCGCAAGATTGAGGAAGGAGAACGCTCCATACGTGAGGGCGGCGTTATGGACGGTTTTGATTCCCTGAAAGCATTAAGGGAAAATTATGGCTTATAAGCTCATAATCTCTCCCGAAGCGTACAGAGACATAAACGAGATTATTACATACTTTGCCCGCGACCTCAAAAATATTCAAAATGCACGTTGCTTTCTCGATAATGTAGAAAACAGCTGCCGCCTGATTGCGGAAAAGCCCAGCTCGTTCAGCCTGTGCGGAGACGGGCGTTTGCAGTGGAACGGCTATCGCAGAGCCGTCATACAAGACTACCTTATATTATATCGCGCCGATGAAGCCGCGAATACCGTTGTCGTTATCTGTATGGTCTACGGAACCCATGATGCCGTTAAATATCTATAAATCTGTTCGGCGGCTTCATAAGGCCGCCCTAATTACGCCGGCAATTTGCGGCGTTTTTTTATTACCGTGAATAGTAAAAAATTTGTAATCATATTGACCTTATAGTTTGTCGAAGGTTTATTCTTCCTTTAGATTGGCTCACAAGAATAAACGGAGGCAAAGTATGCGAAACCCAAATTGGATCAAGCGCGCAATCTATATTTTTCTATTACTGCATACGGCGTCTATTTTGACGCTGGCATATTTAGCGGCGCGCAATGAAACGCCAATCGGAAGCCTGATCGTCATTGTTGTCAGCGTCGCGGCGGTTATCGGGATCGCGTTATATTTAGCATACACTCTTATCTATAAAGGCTTGACCTCTTATGCGAAGGAATTGTAAACGAGAACCACGGTGCTGGATAATTACGCTATAGAACTTAGGCTATGGGCCAGCGATATGGGCGATCAGCAGCGGGAGCTGCGTAAGCGCATTTGTATGATGAATGAGTACGGCCATAGGGTGGACGAGCTGATCGCGCTGGTAGACGAAATAGGTGAGGTTGCGGTACGGCAAATTGGCGACGCCTCGCCCGATATAGACTATGCGGTGCAACAGAAGATCGGATAGCAGGAGAGTATCGATGGCAGTAATGGAAAGCATAGCGGACGGACGCGGTTCTCAGCCGCAGAAGGCGGCAATCATACGATTGTTTGCCGCGTTTACCGCGCTGGAAAGCTCCCGGTTATGCTATATGCGATTGAGCCTTCGGATTTTTGGGGCGGCTGAAGGTGAGAGCATGGCTTGGCTCCTTTTATGCTTAGCGGTTATAGCTGGTATGGCGCTTGCTCCGCGCATTATGGATAAAACGCGTTTCGGCGCGGCGCATACGCTGCTTATACGCGTTCTTATATCGCTGGCCGCCATAGCAGCGGCTGCCGGCTGTTTCGCGGAGGGTTATATCGCGCTGGCGCTTAGTTTCATCGTGACAGCCTGCATGTCCGGCGCGGTAGCCGTATGCCTGCGCCATATGATAAGGCTGCTGCCGCCGCGCCGCACAGGGCTGGCTATAGGCTTTTCTTTCGCGGTGGTTGCGCTTATAAGGGCGATTCTGTTCTGGCCGCCGTTCGCGGGAATCCAGGCGGAAATTGTTCCGATTATCATGTTTATCCTATGTGCTTCCGCTTTCTTTTGCTTCAACGCGAAACGCTTTGCGGCGATACAATGGATAAAACCGCTGCCGGCTGTGAGCGACAGGCTGCCGTCCAAGCAATTCATGCGCAAAGGCGCGCTGATCTTAGGACTCTTTGGAATGGTGAGCGCCCTGTTTAATTATCTGCATCTTTCCGGCGGAGCGATGGGCCAAACGCCGAATTCTATGTTCTATTTGCTGATGTTCGCCGCCGTCGTTTATATCGCGGCGGGATACGCGTTTGAGCGCCTAAGTATTTCAACGGCAATGATATGCGGCTTCGCGCTGCTGTGCGCGGGTCAATCGTCGCATGTCTTCCAGGGGAGCGCTATGCTCGCTTATCCGTATACGTTTTTTTCCAACATGGGGAACTCGTTGATGGAGGTTTATCTCATCGCGCTCCCGATCGCCTATTGTGCGCTAGCCCGGCGCGGGCAGGGTCTCCTGCCGGGGCTTGGTTATATACTGCAATATGGATGTTTCTTTATAATTGGCGTTCTTTTTGAACTCATATCCGATAATACTCCCGAATATGGGCTGGACGCTGCGTTGTTCGTTTCGGTCGCGGCGATCGCTGCCATAATCCGTCTGATACGCGAAGGAAGGGCGGCGCGGTTAAAGCGCATAGAGACAGGGCTTTCTTGGGATTTTGCTGAATCGCCAATTTGCGGCCCGTCGCTCGAAAGCTTTTCGCGATACTATAGCTTAACCAAGCTGGAAACAAAGATATTGCGCTGTATGCTCGGCGGTGAGCCTGTTTCAATTGTCGCGGCGAAGCTGACAATGCAGGAGAAGGATGTTCGGAGCCATATCCGCTCAATGCTTACGAAAACCGGCGTCAAAACCCACGCGGAAATAGTCTCTTTATTCAGGCGCACCGTGCTCAACGCCCTAACCAGCCAGGATATCCGGCGCGCGCTTAGCGGTTAGCCTGAACCATATAGAAAAAGCATTTTCAGCGGCTTTCTGTTATACTGTTTGTTACAGTATACGAAAGGAAATCGACTATGATGGAGCTGGAAGTGTTTTTTGATTACGCCTGCCCGTTTTGTATAAGAGGGCATGAGTACCTTGCGTCGCTCATCGCGGCATATCCGTCGATCGACGTGGTTTGGAGGCCCTGCGAGGCGCACCCTCGCCCGGAACGGTATGGCCCGCACAGCGATCTGTGTATTCAGGGCATGTTCTTCGCACAGGAGCGCGGCATAGATCTTTGGGAATATCATAAGCGCATTTATAAAGCGGCGCATGTCGAGCGCGTCGATATCGAGGATATCGGCGCGCTCGCGGAGTGCGTCTCGGATTTGGTTGATCCCGCCGCGTTCGCGCTCTCGCTGAAGCAAGGCGAATTCACGGAAAGGGTTCACGAGGCAAACCGCTACGCCTACGAGCGCTCCGGCGTTTGGGCTATGCCGTCCTATCGAATGGGCGGAAAGAAGCTCGATTCGATCGAGGGTATAGGCGTCTCAAAGCGGCAGCTGGAGAAATTTTTAGATTCGGCAAATGGATATAAGACTTGACAAGCCGCTGCCGCGTGATTAAACTGATGCATAGACGATCTAAGTATAGCAAATCTATGCATTGGGGTGATTGGTATCAGCGCGAAGGAATTAGTAAAGGGCACGGCGGGTATGCTCGTTTTGCGCACGCTCAGCGGCGAGGCGCTGCACGGCTACGCGCTCATTCAAAAGCTGCGCGCCCAGTCGGGCGGCATGTTCGATATGAAGGAGGGCACGCTCTATCCGATCCTGCACGCTTTGGAGGCCGAAGGGCTCGTCGAGGCGGCGTGGCAGGACGAAGGGCGGCGCAAGCGCGTCTACCGCATAACGCTGAACGGCCAAAAGCGGCTGGCCGCGTTGCAGGGCGAGTGGGAGCGCGCAAAGCGCGCGGTCGATCTCGTGTTGGGAGGTGCGCTGTATGCCTGAACGCTTTTCGGAGTATACGGCCAAAGTCTGCGCGAAGCTGCGTTGGAAGAAGGTGCGCCCGCTCGTAAAAGAGGAGCTGGAGGCGCATCTGGCCGAATCCGGCGAGGCGCGCGGGAGCGGCGAGGCCGCGATAGCCGCGATGGGCTCGCCGGAGGAAACGGGCGAACGGCTGAACGGCCTCTATAAGCCGCGTGTGGACGCGATTTTGCTAATAGGCGTGGGGCTGCTGATAGCGCTGTCGGCGCTGATCGTTCCGATAGGGGAGTGGATTTTATACACGCTGGGCGTTTTGGCGCTCGGTGCGGCGTTTGTGTTTATCGACGTGCGCCGGCTCCTGCAAAGATACGGGCTGTATATCTTCCTCGCTGGCGCGCTCGCGCTCGTCTTAGTCCCGCTTCCATTCTTCACGCCGGTGATCAACGGGGCCAGAAGATGGCTTCCCGCCAATTTCGCGGGTTCGTTTCCGTGTATCTGCGGCATGGGCGCGATGCTAGGCGACGGGCGCGACGTTAAGCGCCCGCTGACGATCCTGTATATCCTAGCGCTTACTGCGATTCCATGCCTTGCTATTCTTGTAATGCCGCATTTTTCGATGCTCGTCATGTTCGGCTTTAGCATGTGGGCTATGTATTTCCGTTCAAAGATGCCGAGGGCGTTCGTGTGGTGGCTGCCGGTAATCGGCCTGCTTCTTTGCATACTTATTGCGGTACAGGCGGAGTACCGAGCGCAAAGGCTTACCGCGTTGTTCTACCCCTGGGACCTGGACCCGCTCGGCATCGGATATTATCCGCGCGTAATACGCGAAGCGTGGATAAGCGCCGAGTGGCTCGGCCCTGCGACGCTTGAGCCGCATGTCGCGAACCTATTATTCAACAACCTTAGCGATTCTGCACTAGCCGGCTTTGCGGCTGTTGCGGGCAAGCTCCCTGCTTATCTGGTCATCGCGCTCAACGCGCTCGTCGTCTGGCGTATGCTCACTCTTGCGCGCAGACTGCAGGATAGGTTATCATCAATTGTCTCTTTCGGCGCGTCGGCGCTGATGGCGCTGATGAGCGCCATCGGCATACTGAGCAATTTTGGCTGGCTGCTCTCCGGCGGACAACCGATGTTCCTGAGCGAATCCGGGGCGTACTGGCTCTTGCAGGGCGCGTGCGTTTCCATAGTATTCGCGCTGAATATGAACAGGGACTATATACACCTCTCGCAGGGCTCGAAGCCGGACGCGGAATCCGTCCGGCGGAGGCTGAGAATTCGTATAGAGTGGACAAAATAAGCGGTTTGACATCCGACATAATTTGGAGGGACATATGGACTATCAAAAAGAGAGCCTGAAGCTGCACTACGAATGGAAGGGCAAGCTGGAAATGACGCCGCTCGCTTCCGTAAAGAGCAAGCACGAGCTTTCGCTCGCGTATACGCCGGGCGTGGCCGAGCCGTGCCTCGAAATCCAGAAGGACGTGAACAAGAGCTTTGAACTTACCAGGCGCTGGAACCTCGTGGCCGTCGTGACGGACGGCTCGGCGGTGCTGGGGCTGGGCGATATCGGCCCCGAAGCCGGTATGCCCGTTATGGAGGGCAAGTGCGTTCTGTTTAAGGCGTTTGCCGGCGTAGACGCGTTTCCGCTCTGTATCCGCAGCCAAGACGTGGATGAGATCGTGAACACGGTACGGCTCATCGCGGGCAGCTTTGGCGGCGTTAATTTAGAGGATATTTCGGCGCCGCGCTGCTTCGAAATCGAACGGCGGCTGAAGGAATGCTGCGATATCCCGATCTTCCACGACGACCAGCACGGTACGGCGATCGTCGCGGCGGCGGCGATGATCAACGCGATGAAGCTGACAGGCCGCAGGCTTGACGAGCAAAAGGCGGTCGTGGCGGGCGCGGGCGCGGCGGGCGTCGCCGTAACGAAGCTATTGATGAAGATGGGTCTAAAGAGCGTGATCCTGTGCGACCGCCAGGGCGCGATATACGAAGGCCGCGATGGTTTAAACAGCGAAAAGTCCGCCATCGCGAAGGTGTCCAACCTCGATAGGGTCCGGGGCAGCCTCGCCGATGTGCTGAAAGGCGCTGATGTCCTGATCGGCCTTTCCGGCCCGGGGCTTGTGAGCGAGGAGATGGTCGCGTCCATGAACCCGAATCCCGTCGTCTTCGTAATGTCAAACCCGACGCCCGAGATCATGCCCGACCTCGCGAAGAAGGCGGGCGCGGCGGTCGTGGGTACGGGCAGGAGCGATTTCCCGAACCAGATCAACAATCTGCTGGCGTTCCCGGGCGTTTTGCGCGGGGCGCTGGATGTGCGCGCGCGCGATATCAACGACGAGATGAAGCTCGCCGCCGCTTATGCCATCGCGGAGCTTGTCGGAGAAGCTGAACTCAACGCCGATTGCGTAATTCCCGAGCCCTTCGATCCGCGCGTGGGTCCGGCCGTTGCCAGGGCTGTGGCGGACGCGGCGCGAAAGTCGGGCGTAGCGAGGATCTAGCTGATTACAGAGTTGCAATAAGTATACGCGGCCCGTTCAGGCGAATGCAGGAACGGGCTTTAATACGCCTATTGACATTACCCCGCTGGAAGGTTTTATCCTTTATATATTAGTGTCAAATAATGTTTAAATAGTAGTATAATTTTAATATT
>QMCE01002391.1_pt1 | contig 10336 bp, 11 predicted proteins | sample 1821851 | NCBI WGS metagenome assembly QMCE01 (sample SAMN09453174, study PRJNA476694) | Termite gut metagenome, whole genome shotgun sequencing project. | isolation source: worker | host: Odontotermes sp. | place: South Africa:Pretoria | collected 2016-01-28
CCGCTGGTGGTGTATAAGTTCGAGTCGTTCGAGCTGTTCCGCAAGATGTTGGATAAGATCAATGTCGAGGTTGTGGGGATACTCGATAAGGGTTATGTTCCTGTTCGCAGCGGCGAGCCTACGCAGCAGAAGGAACGTCCCAAGCAGGATATGAGCCGTCTGCAGGCGTCACGTATGGAGGCGGCGATGAACGCCGGGGCGGCCGATAAGGGCAAGCCGGCTCCGATGCAGGCCCAACCCAAAGTGGGGCGTAACGATCCTTGTCCGTGCGGCAGTGGTAAAAAATATAAACACTGTCATGGGAAATAGTTTAAAATAATTACTTTTGTGAACAAATAAACCTCAAAAACTATGAAAAGAGCATTTTACCACTTGGTTGCTGCGCTCGTGTGCGGCGCGATTATCGTGAGCTGCGGCGGCGGCAACGGCGGTAGCAAACTGAAAAAGAACGAGTATCTGGGTAACCTGCCCGCCCTTTACGACGGGTTCAATCTCCAGAACGAGGCTTTGGAGAAAGAAGCGGAAGCTAAAGCCGAGAAGTTCTCCGAGAACAATCCTAAGGATATCGAGAAAGCGATGAAGTTGTTCGGCGAGATGATGGCTGAGCAGGAGTCTATCAAGACTAAGTTCGAAGAGAACGTCAAGGCTGAGTTGGCGAAGGTGGCTGGCAAGGAGATCCCCGTGTCTTATAGCGCAGCACTCACACCTTGGTATACTGCTACGGCGAAAGTTGCCGAGGCTCGCAACGAGCCGTGGCTGAGCCTTACTATCACGACTAAGGAGGCGATGACGATTCCTGCGATGAAGGGATATGACTATGCTGTGTATTTCCGTCTGTTGGGCCCCGACGGTACGACTTTGGAGAAGGGCAAAGGTTCGGCAGCTCCTGTCAAGCTTGTTACTAACGAGCAGGTATTGCCGGCAGGCCAGGTGTTGGTCGAGGACTACAATACTACTGGTTTCAACCTGAAGAGGTATGCTGCAAGCCGCGTCGATTTTGCAGGTATCGAATTCATCACAAAAGAAGAATATAACGCGATCCAATAATCGCCTGTTCTGTAATGAAAAAGCCACGACCCAAAGTCGTGGCTTTTTTGTGCCATCACCTACACTGTCTTTGGAATTACAGAAACCGATTACTCTTGATTACCTCATAAACCAACCAGGCATTATAATAATCCATAATTTGCACCCCTTGAGGATAATAATTCCTTTTTTTTGTAAAATAGCTCTTTATCATGTCTGCGTATTCTTTCACCGATGTTCCCACGTTATACGCCTTATTCCACCAGTTGAAGCAAAACAGTTCCGGATCTTTGGTCTCGACGACCTTATTGTTGAACTCCTTTATCGCCTCTGCTTTCAGCTCTGCCCGCGTTTCCGCCCACTCGGTCCAGTTTCCGATGTCATATTCGTTTTGCCAATATATACCATCCTTAATCCCCCAACCACCTCCATGCATTGCCGATACGTTCTTCCAACCGAGGTCTCCTCCACCATCGAGCAACACTATTTTGCTGCGTAAGTAACCGATCGGGACCGCCGGCTTACTTGCATACACAACTCGGCCCCAATTTTTTATAGCATTCTGAACGTAGCTTCGATAGCTGCTTTTGTCATTGCCGTATTCATGTTTTACCACAAGGATTATTGTTTCATCGGGATGTGAGTCCAGAAATTCTCTCATGGTGCGGATCACCATTTCGATAGTGACAGGTCTTTTCTTATCGTCTGATTCGTAACAGACCACACTGCTATGGTGTAGATTCCCGTCGGAGCCGACCCTCAGGTCGAAGAAGCGAATACCATCCGATAATTGTGCCTTAAAATCCGAGGTGGTCATTTGGCAACGAGCGATGTTGACCCAGTCATACGCTCCGAATGTAGCAGAATTGTGTGTCCCCGGGATCGATATTTCTGTGAGCAGTTGATAGTCGTCCAAGTCTTTCATCCATGTGGATCCGGAGAAGTTGGCGGGTATTTCCCCGTCGAGATTGTGCTTCTTTTCCATGGTCAGATGAGTTTTATATGCTATCTGAATGATGCAATAATTCGGCCAAATCACACACAGCCTGCCCGGACTGCTGTAAAATCCACTCTTGAGCACGCGGATAAAGAAGCAAAAAGCCCGCTAAAAAGCGAGCTGAAGTGCTGATTATCAGTGTGACACCATCAGGACTCAAACCTGAAACCTTCTGATCCGTAGTCAGATGCTCTATTCAATTAAGCTATGGTGCCTTTTCTGCGTTTGCAGGGTGCAAAGATAAGTATGCGCTACCTAAAATCCAAATTATTTTCCGGATTTCTTCTCGCGCCCGGGATTTTTAGCAAGGAATTCGCTCCAGCTTTGGGTGCGTTTTTTGGGGGTGGGGGCTGCTTTCGGTAATCCGGCGAGCGGGCCCGATGTTTCGAAGTGGTGGCAAAGAGCAACGGCCAACCCGTCTGTCGCGTCTAATTTCTTGAGTGAATATTCGACTTTGAGCATTGTTTTGAGGAGTGTTGCTACCTGCTCTTTCGATGCTGCGCCATAGCCTGTTATCGACTGTTTGATCCTCATCGGCGCGTATTCGAATACGGGTAGTCCACGGGTGAGTGCCGCGGCCATCGCGACTCCCTGCGCCCGTCCTAATTTCAGCATACTCTGCACATTTTCGCCGAAGAACGGCGATTCCAACGCGACTTCTTGTGGATGGTACTCGTCGATCAGCGCCCCCACGCGCTCGAATATGTGGCGTAGTTTCTGGTATGTGTCGCCTATGCGGTGCAGCTCGATGTACCCCAACACTACGCACCGCGGCTGGCGTCCGGCCACCTCCAGGATTCCGTACCCGGTGTAGTTCGTACCCGGGTCGATACCCATTATGATCTTAGGCTCCATTACGCGAATTCGGTGAAGCCGGGTGCCGTGACGGGTATGTCGCTGCCGTCGGGTGTTACCAGCGCAACTCCTGTTTCGGCGGGTGTGATGTGGCCTATGATGTCCACTCCGCCCATTTTCACCACCCGGTCGCGCATCTCGAGGGGCACTGTGAATAGTAGTTCGTAATCGCCTCCACCGTTGAGTGCTGCTACTACGGGGTCGGCATTGAGTTCGGCGGCCATGTCGTGTGTTTGACGCGCGATGGGGATACGTTCGAGATAGATCCGCGCTCCGCATTCCGAGGCGCGGCAAACCTGCAATAAATCCGACGCCATGCCGTCCGAGATGTCGATCATTGCTGTGGGGATTATGTTGGCTTCGTGTAGTGACTCTATAATATCCACGCGCGCGCGCGGGCGCAACCAACGTTCCAGGAGATACTCGCGCCCCGTGAAATCGGGTTGTGGCGCGTCGTGTCCGGCGAACGAACGTTTTTCGCGCTCCAATAGGTGCAGGCCCATGTATGCGGCCCCGAGGTCGCCGGTCAGACATATCAGGTCGTTTTGCTGTGCGCCGCTGCGGGTGGCGGTGTGTTCGGCGCTGCCGAGCGCGGTGATACTCAGCACCAATCCGTTGACCGATGCGGAGGTGTCGCCACCTGCCAGTTCCACGCCGAGTTCTTTGCACGCGGTTTTTGCACCGTCGTAAAGCTCTTCTATGTCCTCGACCGCGAATTTCGACGATATTCCGACGCCCATAAGCACTTGCTTCGGTTTGCCGTTCATTGCCAGAATATCGCTCACGCCCACGGTCACTGCTTTGTACCCGAGATGTTTGAGCGGGAAATATGTGAGGTCGAAGTCGACTCCTTCCAGTAAAAGGTCTGTCGATACGAGATTACAGGCAGTTTGTATGGCGTCGTCGCCTACGCTGCCCATTAGTTTTTCTATCAATCCGAACTCTCCCAGCGTGGCGATATCGGTGCGTTTTGTTTGTTCCATAGGGCAAATATAGTGATTTATCACTATATTTGCCCACATGTTGAACATCGTACTTTTCGGCCCGCCGGGAGCGGGCAAGGGAACGCAGGCTAAGATGCTTGTCGATAAATACGGCTTGGACCATATCTCTACGGGCGCTGTCATTCGTGAGGAGATCGCTATCGGTACACCACTGGGGCTTCAGGTTGAGGAGAGTATTGCTCGCGGCGAGCTTGCTCCGGACGAGATGGTTCTGGGTTTGGTGGATGAGTATCTGGGCCAACATCCTAATCCTGCGGGCCATATTTTCGATGGTTTTCCGCGCACCGAGGTACAGGCTCGCGAGTTCGACAAGATGCTGCACGTCGATGTTATGCTGTCGCTGGAGGTGCCGGAGGAGGAGCTGGTTAAGAGGTTGCTGCTGCGCGCCCATGATAGCGGCCGTGCCGACGATATGGATATCGAGGTGATACACAACCGCCTCGAAGTCTACCGTAAGCAAACCGCCGTGGTCGCCGAGTACTACCGCAAGCAGGGGAAATACGCCGCCATCGACGGCGTGGGCACTGTGGAGGGGGTCTTTGCCCGCCTTTGTGCCGAGATCGATAGACACACACAATTATGAAAAAGCTCATTACACTTTTCCTGCTGCTGGTGGCGTTCGGTGCTGTGCAGGCAGCTGAACCCCAGTACAAAACCGCTACGATCGAGGGTTATGTGACGGGTGTCGAGGAGGGCACGGAGGTGAATATATGGTACCTCGGCACGATGAGGGCTGAAACCGGAACCGAGATAGTTGACGGACGGTTCACGTTGCAGTTCAATGTGGAGGATGGTGCTGAACGAGTGAGCCTCTCCATCCATGGACCCGACGGCGAGAGTTCCCGGACGGAGATTTATGCCGCGGGGGGCAAGACGACCACCATGCGCGGCGACGGTTATGCTATCGGGCTGTGGGATGTCGAGGCCGAGTTCCCCGAGCAGGCGCAGTTCAATGTCTTTCGCGAGAACGCGAAGGAGCTCACGCGGCGCGAACAGGAGCTCCGTATCGAGGCGGGGATGGTCGATCATGAGATGTTTCGTACGATGAAGGCCGAGGGGCAGACGGTGCTGGACCACACCAATATGACGCCATATCAAGAGATGATGCAAGGCCGTTACGACTCGATCAGTAAACTTAGGCGTGCCCTGGAGCCGGCTTTTGTGGCGTCCGATATCGAGGTGATGAAACGTACCGAGCCTAATGAGGTGTGGCTTGAGAAGTATGCTTATATGCTCTTCGATTCGATGGACATTTGGCTGATGAGGTGGGAGAAAGCCGACAGGGAGAAGTTTTACCCCGACCTGCTGGCGCTCTATTCGCGCATACCCGCCGCGATGCTCGAAAACGAAGATGGCTGGGGCCCGGAGGTTACGAGACTATACAAATTATTCACGTTCGAGGAGACGATAGATTTCAGCCGCGCGGTGCAGGTCGATACGCTGCCCGCGGTTGAGGTGGGCAAGCCCGCTCCGGATGTTGAGATGTTCGACCTGGATGGCGATATCCACCGCCTGTCGGAGTTCAAGGGTAGCTATGTGCTGCTCGATTTCTGGGCTTTTTGGTGCGGCCCGTGCCGGGCGGCGATGCCTAAGTTGCGCAGCCTGTGGGAGAATTATGAAAATCTCGAAGTGGTCAGCATATGTGACGACCCCGAAAAAACGTGGCGCATGACGAGCATGGAAGAGAATATAACGTGGTATAACTTTAACTCGGGGACCAATGAGGCGCTGTGGGCGGCTTACGGCATCGTAGGTATTCCTCATTATGTTTTGATCGGCCCCGACGGAAACCTGATCGAGAATAATATCGACGTCAACACAATGGAGGATACGGTCGTAAAAATAATTACCGATCAGCCTTGATAATTACCGATTAATCACTATCTTTGCAGCCCGCATTGTTGCGGGAACAACAAAAATTATTTTATGAACAATTACGAAACCGTTTTCATTGCCACGCCGGTTCTGTCTGAAACTCAGGCAAAGGAGCTGCTCGGCAAATTCCAGGGTGTTATCACCGAGAACGGCGGTCAGATCGTAAGCACTGAAGAGTGGGGCCTGAAGAAGTTGGCCTATCCGATCCAGAAAAAGACCACCGGTTTTTACTTCCTCGTCGAGTTCACCGGCGAAGGCAACATCATCGAGACTCTCGAGACGCAGTACCGCCGCGACGAGAGGGTTATCCGATTCCTGACGTTCAAGCAGGATAAGTTCGCTGCCGAGTACTCGGTAAAGCGCCGCAACAAACTCGCGGGCAAACCCGCCGAGACACACACCGAAACCAAAAACGAGGAGGAGTAGAACATGGCACAGCAAGCATCCGAGATCCGCTACCTGAACCCTGTGACGGTCGAGGTCAAGAAGAAGAAATATTGCCGCTTTAAGAAGGCCGGCATCAAGTACGTAGACTATAAGGACGCCGAATTTCTTAAGAAGTTCCTTAACGAGCAGGGTAAGATCCTTCCCCGCCGCCTGACGGGAACGTCGCAGAAATTCCAGAAGAAAGTAGCCCAGGCCGTTAAGCGTGCTCGCCACCTGGCCCTGCTGCCGTTCGTAACCGATTTGATGAAATAAGAGCTATGGAGATCATACTTTTGAAAGACGTCGAGAAGCTGGGATACCGCAACGACGTGGTGAACGTGAAACCCGGTTACGCCAATAACTTCCTTATTCCTCAGGGTTTTGCCAAGGCAGCGACTGCTTCGGCTAAGAAAGTTCTGGCAGAGAATATCAAACAGCAGGCCCATAAGGAGTCGAAGTTGGTTGCCGATGCCGAGGCTATGGTAGCGAAGTTGGCCGAAGTTTCGTTGACGATACCGATGAAGGCCGAGGAGGGCAAGATTTTCGGTACGGTAACTCCCGCGATGATCGCCGAGGCTTTGGCTGCAAAAGGCGTCGAGGCCGACCGTAAGACGATTGCCGTCGATGCCGTGAGGACTGTCGGCGAGTACGAGGCCACCGTAAAGCTCTATAAGGGCATCGCTGGTACGGTTAAGTTCTCGGTCGTCGAAGAGTAAGTGCATGCCCGCACCGGGCGGCACGTGCCCGTGCAGGGCAATTATTTAGTGCATTGATATGATATCTGCTCCGCGCGAGCATACGCTGTCATCCCGAAGCGTTTAGCGAGGTATCTCATAAAGTGGCGTAGCCGCAACATAATAATATTCCCGGGCCTTATGGCTCGGGAATTTTTTTGTCTGTCCTCGGCGTGTACCCCCGCGCATATGGCCGCTTAGCGGCCTACACTATATCCCTCGTCTCCGCAAATAAAATACCCCCGAACCGTTATGGCTCGGGGGTAAATGTTGCGACACTCAAAAGAGCTCTATCTAATCCTATGTTTGCCCTGCTTGGGCGCCCTCAATTCGATCACTCGCCCGCGATTCGATCATTCGCCCGCCACGCGGTCACGCACCCAGGTGTTGTAGGTTTCGGTTGCGACGGTGACCGGATCGCCGGTGGGTGTGGCGGAGTAGGAGTTGAGTTGGCGCGTCCATTCCTCGGCCATGCCGAAGTAGTCTATTTTTTGTGGTTCGCGGCCTTCGGCCATTGCAAGTTTTAGCTCGTCGAAGAATGCCTTCCATCGCGGGTAGTATACGTCTCGCAACACTCCCGACCACTCTTTGTACGCGTAGTTATCGAGTATGAACGCGCTTTTTCGGTTTCCCCAAGTTGTGATCTGTGTACGTGCGTTCCATTCGTACAGGTCTTTGTCGGCTGTCGTTGCGCCGATTTTTCGTGCTTGGTTTACCCATGTTCCGAGCATGAATTCGGGGCGTGTTTCGAGCAACCTGTCTTGTGCCATCAGTAGTCCGAGGAATTCATCGGCGAGTTTTGTGAATTTATCTTTGTCGTTGGCTTTGTATGCTTCTGCCACTTCGATTTGAAGATGATATGCGCGGTTTGCGAGGGTTTGCCTCACTACGTCTACGAGATCGTATTCGAAGTTGTTGTTGCCTCGGAACTGTTCTGCGACGGCGAGCATTGATTCTGCTGCGGCCCTTACTTCTTCTGTATCGTAAAATGGTTTTGTTGTCGAGCAGCATGATACGTGTCGCACGTCGATGGCGGGGTTTGCTGCGAATACGCTCTCGGCAGTACCCTCCTGCACTGACTGCGCCGGGCAGTTGTATACTGTCTTGGATAGGATCTCCCATGCGCGTATCAACTCGATGTTTGTTTTGCCGTATCGTGCGCCGACGTAACCTTCGAGCCAATGTTCGACGTCGAACCTTTCTGGCCGCCACGGGAGTTCGAATAAGAGTTCGTACATTACGGGGTTGTTCTCGATGGCCTCCATTGTAGCTCCGACGCCTTTCAGGTTACGCCCGTTGCGATGGGCTTTTGCGTCGTAGAAGTTATTTATTACGGGCCCCATTTTGCCGTGCATACCGGTCCGCGCGCCGAAGTTGAGCAGCATACAGTATATCCAGTCGTGCTGTTTGTAGCCTTCGGGCCTGTGCGCCACAGACCACTCCATTCCACCCCACATCGGTCGGCTTTCGCTGAACAGGTCGAGCACGAGCAGGTCTCCGTGTTTCATATTTTCGATCATTGCCGGGCGCGGGTTCGCTCCCCACGCCTGTGCGAGCCATACGGCTTCCGGGGCGACTTTCTTCATTGCGCCCATGATTGCTTTTCCTGCCTGGTCGAGGTCAACTCCTTCGGTGCTGCCTCCCTCGTGGAACGGGTCTATTGCGTAGTATTTCGATGTTCCGTATAGTTCGGTCAGTTTATCGTAGTATAGTCCGGCTATGCGTTCGAAGTTGTCGTCTGTGGGCATGAGGAATGCCGGGCGCGGGAACCCGCACCACTCTCCCGGGTCGGTTACCTTAACGCCGAGTTTTTCACCGATATTGCGCGGTGCCATGCCTGCATATCCGGGCAGCGCGGGTTCTATTCCGTACTCCCTCATGCGAGCGAGTATTTGTTTCTGTAATTGCTCTTGCTGCGCGTACCAGCTGTCGGGATTTGGGCCTCCCCAACCTTCGAGGTTGTTCATCTGCCACCATGCGAGGAATGCGGGCCCGGCAATAAATTCGTTGACCTCTTCTTTCGTATAGCCGAGTTCCATCAGCATATCGCGCCATACGGCTTCGGTTCCGGTTATTGCGAGCGCGAGGTTTACGCCGTGCATCGCCATCCAGTCTATCTCTTGTTGCCAGCGCTCCCAGTCCCAGAAAGCGGCCGAGTACGAGAACGTACAGTAGTTGAGGTAGTAGCGTAATGCCTGCGATGTTTCGTGCCTTTCGGGATTTACCACGGCGGGCAGTTTCTTGGGCAGTTGGGCTGTCATTCCGTTCCACGACAGGTGTATCCCGGCGTGGTATTTCAGGTACCAGTTTATACCTGTTGCCACGGATATGTAGTTATTACCTCGCACGACGACTTTGCCGCGGTTCTGGTCGAGTTCGAAAAAGTCTTTGCCGTCGGCCGGGGCAACGATTTCAATCTTGAATTTCTTCGACGCACCTTTATCTATGCGCTCTAAAAGTCCCGTGATCGGGTTTGCCACTGCCGTGCCGCATACCAACGCCAATGCGAATAAAAATACTATCTTCTTCATATCATAAAAAATTACGGGTTAAGCCCTAATTTCGCGAAGGTAGCAAAATTATTCGTAAAGATGGCCGCCCGCCCTTGAGAATTGTTTGTATTCCGTATAACTTACTGCGGTTTTTGCCCTTGCCTCTTTTACGTCATAAGTTACAAAACAATAAAGGGGGTAGAACCCCCTTTATTGTTTTGTGCCCAGGAAAGGACTCGAACCTTCACGACATCACTGCCACTCGCCCCTGAAACGAGCGCGTCTACCAATTTCGCCACCTGGGCGGTAACGAGATGCAAAGGTAGTTAAATTTCGGTAACCTCCAAAACTTCCGGTATCGTTTTTGCTTATATGCTGTTTAAAACTACGGCCATGAGCGACTTTACTATCAATTCGAGCGACACTAACGAATATGCCGATGGGCAGCGCGACGAGAATCTTTGGGAGGAGAATATCCTTGACACCGATGTTCCTTTGGACGATCTGGTTCCCGAAGCTGTGGGTGAGTACGGAAACCCGCGGCCCGAATATTCCGAAGACGGCTACCGTAAGGACATAGGAGAGTAGCGGCACGTGCACGCGCGAAGAAAGTTTTTATACGGAGCATCCTTCCCGGGTGCTCCGTTTTTTACGCGCACAGATAATTTATTTTGCGATTTCGTTTTTTATCCTTATATTGCAGACAATATAGGATAAATTAAATCGGTTGTGAGAAAATTTCTGAGGTACTCGTGGCTGCTGGTTCTGCCGATGGTGGCAGCAGCGGCAGTGATTTGGAAGGCGTCGGCGGCCGAGCCGTCGGAAAGGCAATGTCCACAGGTTGATCCGCCGTGGGGAACTGTCGTTATTCCCAACCCCGCGGATTGCAGTTCTTTCTTCTCGTGCTCCAATGGTGTGCCAATTTTG
>QMCE01004749.1_pt1 | contig 10336 bp, 7 predicted proteins | sample 1821851 | NCBI WGS metagenome assembly QMCE01 (sample SAMN09453174, study PRJNA476694) | Termite gut metagenome, whole genome shotgun sequencing project. | isolation source: worker | host: Odontotermes sp. | place: South Africa:Pretoria | collected 2016-01-28
GGAGCCGACGGGCGGCTGATAGTTTCGCGTCGCCGTGCCCCCGAGCCGGTCGATTACGGCTTTGTGGGCGATCCGATCGCGGTCGAAAGCGGGCTTGCACACCGGTTGATCGCCGCGGGCCACGCCCTTGTGGTCGCCCCGATCACCCTCGACGCCGACACGGGCGAGCTGCTCAATACCAACGCCGACACGGTGGCGCAAACCCTCGCAGTGGCGATGTCGTCGTTGTCGGATAGTCCCGTCGACCTTGTGTATTGTTTTGAAAAACAGGGCGTTATGCTCGACGTAGACGACGACTCATCGCTGATCCCGTTCATCGACCGGGCGCGTTTCGCCGAACTGAAATCATCCGGCACCGTCCACAGCGGCATGCTGCCCAAGCTCGAAAACGCTTTCCGCGCGCTCGACCAGGGCGTCGGCCGGGTGGTGATCTGCTCGGCTGAAAACATCGCCAAGCCGGGTTACGGCGGCACAACCATCGGACGCGCCGGCAACTGATCGCAGTTACGCACCACACGCCATATGAAAATACTGACAGGCAAGCAGATACGCGAGGCGGACAGGGCCACCATCGAGCGCGAACCCATTCCGTCGCTTGAATTGATGGAACGCGCGGCGACCGGTATTGCCCGATGGTTGGCCGAAAACGTCGACGCCCGGCATCGACTGCTATTTTGCTGTGGCAAAGGTGGTAACGGCGGCGACGGACTTGCCGCGGCGCGAATTTTGGCCCTTGCGGGACGCGAATGTTCGGTTTTTTTAGCGGCCGCTCCCGACGAATTGTCCGAAAATGCACGAAAAAATCTTGCGCGTCTGCCGCAGGGTGTTCTACTGTTTGACATCACTGCAGAACGCCCTGATATAGAGCCTGATGCGGTGATCGTGGATGCCCTGTTGGGTGTCGGCGTCACGGGCGAAGTGCGTGAACCTGTGCGCGGTATCGTTGAGTGGATAAACACGCTACCTAACCGCGTGATTTCCATTGATATACCCTCTGGAATGGCAACGGAGTGGGGGAGTGCCGTCCCCGGCTTCGGGGATGCAAAACCGACCGGAGATGTTTCCGTCGCTACGCAACCCAACGCCGCGAACCATCCGGTCGTTCGTGCCGAAACCACCCTCACGATCGGTTTTCCGAAACTCGCGATGCTGCTACCAGAGACGGGCGAATGCGCTGGCAATGTGATAGTTATCCCCATCGGGCTCGACGAAAATTTTCTCGCCGCCGCAACCACACCTTATTATTATATAACGCAAGAATGGGTCGACGGGCTGCGAAATCCTCGCGCAAAGTTCTCACACAAAGGCGATTACGGTCACGCGCTGATTGTGGCGGGGTCGGCCACAATGCCCGGCGCCGCGATCCTCGCCGTCGGCGGTGCTTTGCGCTCAGGCTGCGGTCTTGTCACGGCGCATGTGCCTAAAAACGAGCGATTTGCGCTCACGGCAAACCACCCTTCGGCCATGTTGAGCCTCGACGACGGCGACTGTTTCACCACCCCGCCGCCACCCGCCGCGCTGGAGCGCCTCACGGCCATCGGCATAGGCCCGGGGCTTGGCCGTGATCCGAAAACCATCGACGCCCTCCGGAAGTTACTCATAATCACGTCATTACATGGCGGCGATAATCGACTGACGGCCCAACAAACCCCGGCTGCCCAACCCCGCGCGATCCCGTTGGTATTGGACGCCGATGCGCTAAATATTATCGCCGAAAACCCTGATCTACAACAACATATCACGCCTGGATCGGTGCTGACACCCCATCCGGGCGAGCTGCGAAGGCTGGTGGGGGAATGGCGCACCGAGGAAGAAAAACTCGAAAAAGCGTCGGAACTCGCTCGCAAAACCCGCAGCACGGTCATCGTAAAAGGCGCACACTCAGTCGTTTGCACACCCGACGGCCGGTTCCTGTTCAACTCCACCGGCACTCCCGGCATGGCAAAAGGCGGCAGCGGCGACGTGCTAACCGGTCTTATAACGGGCCTGCTGGCGCGAGGATACGACGCGGAAACAGCCTCTGTAACAGGCGTTTACCTCCACGGCAGGGCAGGGGAGAGGGCGGCCCGGCTTCACGGCGAGGAGGCCATGAATGCGGGCGATCTGGCGGCGTTTTTGTAGTCTTGGAAAAAATTGTTACCTTCGCGCCAATTTATTACGTAATTAATCCGCGGTGGCCGTAGCCACCTAAAACACAGACAATTATGGCAAGCCTGAGAGTGCTCAAACGTGACATCGACTACCTGATGGACGAGGTGGTGACCGACAGTTTCCTTTCGCTCTACTTCCATCCCGAACACCGGGACGCGATCGTGGGCGTGATCCGCGACGCTGTCGATCTGCGTAACTCGCTGTATGACAGAGCAAACAGACCAATAGAAAAGAAGAGCGCAAGCCTCGTTCGCAAACATTACGCCGCCGTTCGCCGCGACATGTTCGATGGCATCGACGCTCTTTTCGTTCGTCTCAGCGAGATTGGTAAATAACTAAGTATCAGGGCATTACGGCGCAGATATCGCGTCGTCGAGCAGGTGTCGTGTCGTGGTGCAGATATTGTCGCGCAGGTCGAAACCCATGAACATTCTTGGAAATATCGTCTGGATAATTTTCGGCGGCCTCGAATTGGCGCTCGGCTACTTCATTGGTGGTATGTTGTTGTGTATCACCATCATCGGCATCCCGTTCGGACTTCAGGCATTCAAGATCGGGGTGTTCGCGTTGTTGCCTTTCGGGCGGACGACGGTTGTGGAACGCGGCGGTAGCGGCTGCCTGTCGACGTTATTTAACATCCTGTGGATCATCTCTTTCGGCATCTGCTTGGCGCTGGGGCATCTGGTGATCGGGGCGTTGCTTTGCGTCACCATCATCGGCATCCCGTTCGGACTTCAGCACTTCAAACTGATGGCCGTGGCGCTCGCGCCGTTCGGCCGCAGGATTATATAAAACTAACAGCCAGCTCATTACAACACCCACACACCACCCGCAGACAAAAGTCATTATATTTGTATTATGTTAAATACCAACAGTCCAAAACCGACACCGGATCAAAAATATAATCCCGCAATCAAATAGGGCGTGTGCTTGCTATGCAAGAGTATAGGGTTTCGCAGCCCTGATGGCGTGCATTTGCGAGTGCGCGCCTTTTTTGTGCGATTGGGTTTAGTACAGGCACTTATATGATATTCTACCATTGTCTGGCAGTATCGGTGAAGTAGAGATGTGAGAATGAAAAATCATGGCGTGAATGTTTCCCGGAGGGAATTGCTTCACGCGAAGACTTTCGGGGTATTCATCCGGCATCCTTGCCAAAAGCCCGAAAAAGTGTCGGTAAAACGCATAAAAAAAGACCGCCCAAGAGCGGTCTAAAGCACTGATTTTCTATCCCATGAATACTACCGGATTCGAACCCGTGCCCCCTACCCTGTCAAGGACGAAAACACACATATAATACCGTCTGAAGCGGGAGGGGCCGGGTTGGGTTCGATCAAACAAAAAGGGGGTGTTTTACGGTTTCCGCAACCACCAAGTAGTCTGATTGATGTTGTCGTTACCCGCACCGAACTGGCGCACGATGGCGGCCTCCACGTTGGTGCTGTTGTTGTTGTATTCGCCTTGTGGATACATCCAGCGTGGCGGGATCTGCGTACCTTCGGGACGTCTGAAGTCGGGATAGCCCGTGCGCAAATGTTCGAAGTAGGAGCTCCAGCCGCCCTGGTAGAATGCCGGCAGGTATTTTTGCATCACGATCCGTTCAATCTTCTCTTCCGTGCTCAAATTATCGCCCAACACGACGAGTGGCTGCTGGAGATAGCTTTCCACGGCGGTCTCATCGAAATATCGGGCGTAATCGCGGGTATGTGTTTGATAGAAAAGGAATGAGGCCCGGATACCGTTTTGATAATACGTGTTCGCATCCCCTGCTATCCATCCCCTCACCGCGGCTTCGGCCAATATCTGTTGCAATTCGGCATAGCCCATCAGCATGGTCGGCTCGACGATGGGATCGGTACGGAACCGGTCGTTAATAGTCGAGATCGTACCTTCGCCCACTTTGATTATGGCGTCGCTGTAAGGAGCCGCCGGGTCACCGCCTTCATACGAACTGAAATCGTCGATGGCTTTACCTTCGGTCTTGCCCCTGTTGGTTTGCGAGCTGAAGATAAACAGGCGCGGGTCTTGTCGTTCACGCATTCGTTGGATATATGTATCGTCCATGTAATAGCCCGACCACTGCGCGTTGAACTGCGGATAGCGGTTGCCTTCCTGATCGAGGTAGACAAGTTGGCCGTTATCTGCCAGAGAGTTCATGAGCGGCCCGGCGGTGGCGATGGCGTTGAACTGGTCGGCGATGTTGAGCGTTCCCACAGTGGTGTGGTTGGAGAGGGTGAGCAGCACTTTCAGGCGGAAGGAGTTTATCAGTTGCCTCCATTGCGTTCCATTGCCGTGGAATATGATGTCGCCGTCGATCATGGAGCCGTCGGATTCCAGAATATCGTCAGCTTCTTTCAATTCCTCGAGTATTCCGGCGAACACCTCTTCCTGCGGGTCGTATGTGGGCGAATAGAGGCTTTCGGACTCGGCCTTCAGGGCTTCGCTGTAGGGTATGTCGCCGAAGCGGAGCGTGAGTTCGTAGAAGTAGTAGGCGCGGAAGAACTTTGCAAGCGCCATGTAGACGGGAGCTTCGACCCGTTCGGCTTCCTGGGCCATTTTCTGCACATTGCGCAGGTTGTTGTAGTAGTCGAAGTTGCCGCGAGTCCATTTATAGTACTGCTCGGCGTTCTCCCCATCAGCCGAGATCACTTTTTTGGCGGCGTACATGCCGTCGTTACCCGTGCGAAACGCGCTCATGCACAGCTGTGTAAGCAACAGCCTCGGGTGTGTTTGCGTGGGGTTGTTCGGGTCGACGTTGAGATCTCCCATATTACCGCACGAAAAACAGAGGCACACGGTGGAGATGATGATTGCTATCTTAGTTATTTTCATTTTCGTCCGCTATAATTTAAAATTTAACATTTACACCGAAACCTACGTAGCGTGCTGTCGGGTCGTTGGCGCCATCGTCGTTGCTGTTGCCGGTGTAGTCGGGGTCGACTCCCGGCACCCTTTTCCAGACGGCCACATTGTTGGCGAATATCGTGGCCGTGAGACCTTTGATCGCTCCGCCCGTGCGCAAATGCCTGCCGAAGTCGTAGGTGAGCGCCACGCGGCGCAGTTTTATGAAACTGCGGTCGAACACGTTGGCAAATTTCTTGTCGTCCTTGTACGACACTCTGGCCTGGTAGGGGTAGTTTTGGCTCCATTGCTGCCAGTCGACGGCGGTGGTGTTCTTCTCGTAGGTACGGGTGTCGGATATGACGTTGCCGTCTATGTCGCGAGTCAATTCGCCGCCCGTGACCACCACGCCGTTGGGTACGTACACCGGTCGGCCGGCCGCGTACTGTGCGTCGCGGTACTCCAACGAGGGGATACCTTTGCCGCCCCACCACAGTTTTTCGACCAGCACCGAACGGATCACCCCTTTGTAGGCGCCGTCGAGATCCACTCCGAGCGAGAAATCCTTGTAACGGAACGTGTTCTGCATCCCCATGCGGAACGTGGGATCGAGGTGTCCCAGATATTGAGGGAAGGCGTCGCGGGTGGGCATTCCGTTCCTGTCGAGCACCACCTGTCCGTCGGCGCTCTTAACCCATCCGGTATCGTAGTAATCGTCGGCGCGGTCGCCCTTGCTCAGGTTGCCGAACTTTTTTTGGTCTCCGTATATCTCGGTGAGCCGCTTGACGCTTCGGCTCCAGTTGAGAGCAAAATCCCATTCGAAATCGTTTGCCTTCACCGCCTTCACACCGGCCATTATCTCCCATCCGTTGGTGGTGTATTGGTTGCCGTTCACTTTACGGCTGCCGAAACCCGAAGCGTTCGACATGTTCAGGTCTATGATCTGGTTCTCGTCTATCGCGCGGTACCAGGTCAGGTCGAACGAAACGCGCCCCCGGAGGATGGCCGTCGAAAGCCCTGCCTCCCACGATGTGGTCTTCTGTGGCCGGATATTGTAATTCACCAGACTTCCGGGATACGACACCGCGGGTTCGGAGCCGTAACCGGTGGATTTGGAGTATGTCGACATGATCTGATACGGGTTCAGGTCGGTGGACACCGTGGCCCAGGAGCCGTAGAGCTTGAGGAAGTCGAACGCGCGAGGCAATTTCACATACTCGTTGACCATCGTGCTGAGCGAAACGGAGGGGTAAAAATAGGAGTTGCCCCCCTTTGCGAGCGTCGACGACCAGTCGTTACGCCCGGTCAGCGTCAGGAAAGCGTACTCGGAGAAGTCGATGTTGACCGAACCGTAGATGCTTCGTATCTCTTTCTCGGTGCGTGTCCCCTGCGCGATAGCCGGCCCTTGGGTGTTGTTGATACTGTACACGTAGGGGACGATCAATCCGTCGGTAGACTGGTATTCCTGGCGGTAACGGCGGTAGAACATCGACCCTCCGGCATTGAGCGTGAAAAGTATATCCTGCGTCAGGCTCTGTGTGAAGTTCACCAATATGTCGGTGTCGACATTGGTCTGGTGTGTGTTCCACACTTTGTAGTCACCGGCGCGCGAGTCGCCGTAGTTCATGTAGGTTTTGGGCACTTTCATTTCGTCCAAAGTGGTTCTTTCGCGCACGGCGGCGCGGCCCTGGAGATTGAGGTTGGGCAATATCTGGTAGTTCAGTCTCAGCTGGGCGTTCGTCACATCCCTGCTCTGCGACTGCGACAGCTCCTCGGCGGCAAAATACGGATTGTTGTACCATGCGTAGTTGTAGTTGGCCTGACGATAGCCCTCCTGACCGGGAACGTACATGTGTTCGCGCAGCTCCCTGCCGTTCACGTCGTTGCCCATCCACTCCACGATCGTGTACATGTGGTTGCGCGGGCCGTAACCGTAGCGCGGGAAGTTGGGCGAAAGTATTTTGTTGTACGACAAGTTGGCATCCAATTGAAGATTCCTGGCCAGATCGAAAGAGGTGTTGATGTTCATCCCCTGGCTGTGCAGGCTTGTCGAGGGAACCTGTCCGCGCTGATATGCGTACTGTCCGGTCATGAACACACGCGCCCTGTCGCCCCGGTAAGCGACCGAGACGTTGTTGCTCGTCACCAAACCGGTGCGCATGAAATCATTCAGGTTGTCATGCGACACCCAGTCGATGGGGACGCGTTCATAGCGCGATTTGTCGTCGTACTGCGTACCGGTCACGTCGCCCCACCAGGGGATAGTCTCTCCGGTCACCCTGTCGCGTATGGGGCTGTTCCACTGCGCTATCTTCAGCCCGGCATCGAGTTTCGGCCCCCAGGTCATGTCGCCGTCCGATATACCGCCGTCGGCACCGTCCCAAAATTCATATTTTCCGTTCGATCCGCTGCCGTACTCGCTCTGCGTCTCGGGAAACACCGCGTAACCGGCCGACATCATGTTGCTTGTCGAGAACGAGATCTCGATCCCCTCCTTTTGTGCCGATTTGCTCGTGATAAGGATCGCTCCGTTCTTTCCGCGCGAACCGTACAGGGCCGACGCGGCCGTACCTTTCAACACGTTGATACTTTCGATATTGTCGCTCGATATGTCGTAGAAATCGGTTTCCACCGGAATGCCGTCGAGCACGATCAGCGGAGCGTTGCCACGCAACAGGAACGACGGCGCCTGGAATATCCCCGTCGGATTGGCCACCATCAGTCCGGCAACCTGACCCGAAAGGGCCGATCCGACATTCATGTTGGGAGTGGAGGTAAGGGTTTCGGCTGTCACCTGCTGTGTGGTGTAGCCTATCTTTTTCTTCTGCTGCCGGATACCGATGGCGGTTACCACCACCTCGTCGAAGATCTGTATGTCTTCTTCCATCTCGACGTCGATCACGTTACCGTCGCCCACCTGCCGCCGGGCACTCTTATAGCCCATGATGGAGAAGATGAGCGTCTGGCCGTTCGAGGCGTCGATCGAATAACTGCCGTCCGTTTCGGTTATCACGGCATTCTGCGTGCCATCGACCATAACGACGACCCCGACGACAGGCCCTTGCGGGCCGGTCACCGTTCCCGTGATCCGTTTTGTTTGCGCCTGCACCAACGACGGGAGCAGGATTAAAACAGACACTAATAGATAGAGTTTTTTTTGCATGATCTAAATCTGAGTTGAGTGATTAAAGTTCTTTAAGCGTGACATTATCGAACAGGGACAACAGGTCGTTCGCATTTTTGCGGTTGGCATGAAGGGCGTCTTCGAACGTGTCGGAATCGGATCCTACGGCAGCCACGGCAATTTGCAGTACACGGGTGAAAATATCGGAACTTTCCCGGCTCACGTTCCCGTCGCCATCGACGGTTCTGCCCAGATGTTTTTCGATGGACCGAACGGCGTTGTAAATTGCCGGTTTGCGGATCACCATGCGGCTCGTGTTATCTCCGGCCACCATCTGTTCGCGCCTCACATAACAGTCCAGGAACATGTCGTACAGACAACCGGCCTCCTGTCCGAATTTGTAGCTGCTCTTTTGGGCCAGCCTGTCGGCGTCGGGTCTCGCGGCGAGATAATAGAATTCCCACGCCCCCGCCGGAACGTCATCCACGCCGGTTTTGGCCTCCCTGCCCTGACGGCCGTCGGGATTCTCGTTTGCATCTGCCGGTTGCCCGTTCAGAGCCACCAGCAATAACAACAACAATACATTCGGTAATCTAAACTTAGTTTTCATGGTCGATATTTTTTATGATCTACTGTAATTCGATAGCGGTTTTGAGGCATTCCATCATACCGACATGGGCGTTGGCCACCTCGATCTCCAGGCGCGACACGTCCGACGGCACAGCGTAATTGACCGAGCTGTGGGCCGGAACGGCCAGTCGGCCTACCCCCGCGACTGACAAGACGAACGGGATGGAACTGCTGTTGGAGATCTCGTAGAGCGTTTTGCCGTCCCGGACTGGATCGCGCCTTTCGAAACTGACGCAGGCGCGGAACAACTTTTCGACAAGTTCGGGCTTACCGGCCACCTGATTGTCGAACAACCCAATGGTGCGTCCCGCGAACAGCGCCTCGCGTATGGCGGCCTCGCTGCGTTCCCGGGCAAGTACTATGGTCAATGGACGGGGCGCGGCTTTGAGATCGTAATATTCGGAGGTAACCTCGTGAATATCGGAATTGGAGATGACCGTCAGGCCGTAGCGCTGGCAATGCTCCAACACGCGTGGATACCACTCGCGCTCGTTGAACACCTCTATCGCGTGTAGCATCTTATTCTCTATCCACTCCAGATTGTTGGGATACAGACGGCACGAATCGGTCACCCAGCCGGGGTGGTTGAGCATCACGAAAGCGTTTTGGCGATTGGCTTCGCGAACGGCGTCGTCGGTGGTCGGCTCGCGGCGTATTTTTTCGGCATCCTCTATGAAGAGGGCGTTCATGTGACCTCCGTCCGGTTTGGAGCGCGTGATCTCGGTCCCGCGTATCAGTATTACCCCGTAGCGGTCGGCAGCGGGCTTGGCTATTTCATAGGATGTGTTGGCATCTCCGTCGATCCCCCGGCGGGAGGGATATCTCTCCAGGTGTTCGGTAATCGAGATGGCGTCGAGTCCCTCTTCCCACGCCTCCTTGAGACGATATTCGGGCCAAACCGACCCGTCGGAAAACACGGTGTGTATATGGAAGTCGCATTTCAGTGGCAACCAGCCGTCGAAAGCCGGGATGTCGATGTGGTGGCGTACTCGTTTTTGTTGCATGTGGTGGAGGTCCCACCTTTCGGTCGATCTGCTATCCTGTGCGGCCGCACCGGAGCATAGTAAAATTGAAAACAGGAATAAAACGAAGTGCTTTTTCATGGAATAGAGTTGTTTTCTGTGGTTAATGGATTAAAAAAACATGTACCTTTTCGGCGACAAAACTATCCCACAGATACTACGAGAATGTTGCGATCCTGATTAAAAAGCAATACAAAAACGGGAGGGGGGGGGCCAACCCTGTGATTACACATCGGCCCCCCCCCTCCCCCCGGACTTGCTGACAGAATGCTCACTGCGAAGAAATAAAAAAGTGGCCCACAATCACTTGTAAGCCACTTCCACTGTGCCCAGGACAGGAATCGAACCTGCACTTCCTCACGAAAACTCGCCCCTGAAACGAGCGCGTCTACCAATTCCGCCACCTGGGCATCTCAGAATTGAGAGTGCAAAGATAGATGTTTTTTCTACCGAACCAAAATCTGCGTCGATTTTTTTGGACGGTCACAAGAATTGTTTATCTTTGCGGTCTCGTTCGAGAAAATGTTCGGGGTGTAGCACAGTCCGGTTAGCGCGCCAGCTTCGGGAG
>QMCE01002393.1_pt1 | contig 10333 bp, 7 predicted proteins | sample 1821851 | NCBI WGS metagenome assembly QMCE01 (sample SAMN09453174, study PRJNA476694) | Termite gut metagenome, whole genome shotgun sequencing project. | isolation source: worker | host: Odontotermes sp. | place: South Africa:Pretoria | collected 2016-01-28
AACGAAGACACCGTGAAGGGCGCGTCAATCTGGAACGCGCGTTCCAGACGGCCTATGTCGATGCCGAGCTCCAGCGTCGCCGTCGTGACCGTCGTCTGGAACTGTTCGTCGTCCTTCATCACCTCTTCCGCCGTTTCGCGGTAGGCGGTGGAAAGATTGCCGTGGTGGATGAGGAAGCGATCCGGTTCGCCCGCTATTTCGCAGTAGTGGCGGAGCGTCGTCGTCACCGCCTCGCATTCCTCGCGGGAATTGACGAAGACGAGGCATTTCTTGTTTCGCGTGTGTTCGAAAATGTAGCCCATGCCCGGATCGGCGTTTCTCGGCGCCTCGTCCGTCTTCATGTCCAGCTCGGGAAGGGCGTCCGGGACATCGGCGCCCTCCCCCGCCTGCGCGCCCTGCATGAAGAAATGCTCCATCGAGAGGCGCCAGCGGATGCCTTTGTCCTCTATTGCCGGAACGGCGACGCCCCGGCCTGTTCCGGAGGAGAGGAACGCGCCCGTCGCCGCCGGGTCGCCGATGGTGGCGGAGAGGCCGATGCGGCGGGGATTGACGCCGGCGGCTTTCGAGAGGCGCTCGACAAGGCAGAGGGTCTGCCCGCCGCGATCGCCCCGCAGGAGGGAATGCACCTCGTCCATGACGATGAAACGCAGATCGTGGAACAGCCGGCCGATTTCCGCGTGCTTCCGGAGGAGGAGCGCCTCCAGCGACTCGGGGGTGATTTGCAGAATGCCCGAAGGATTCTTCAGCAATTTGTGTTTCCGCGACTGCGCGACATCGCCGTGCCAGTGCCAGACGGGAATGTCCGCTTCGCGGCAGAGATCGTTCAGGCGGGCGAATTGATCGTTGATGAGCGCCTTCAGGGGGCCGATGTAGAGCGCGCCGACGGACGACGGCCTGTTCTCCGTGAACAGGGTGAGGATGGGGAAGAAGGCGGCCTCCGTCTTCCCCGACGCCGTGGAGGCGGTGAGGAGGACGTTGTCGTCCGTATTGAAAATCGCGTCCGCCGCGGCGACCTGCACGGCGCGGAGCGCCTGCCAGTTGTTCTGGTAGATGAAGTCCTGAATGAACGGCGCGTAGCGGGAGAAGATGTCCATGCTCACAACTCGAATTCTTCGAACTGTTTTTCCTGCGCCTCTTCCAGCGCCGGTTTCGCGAAGGCGAAGTTCCTGCCGCCGAGGAGGTCGGCGACTTTCACGTCCGGGTTCTGATAGACGATGTTCAGGACTTCTATGAAATCCCGGATCACTTCGCGGGGGGTGATGCTCTGTTCCGCGCCGACGCGGCCGAATTCCAGCTTGATGAAGGCGATCAAGTCCTCCTGCGCCAGAATCTGCGCGTAGCCGAACAGCCCCGCGTGGATCGCCGCCAGTTTTTCTGTGAGGACAAGCATTTCCTCGTGGGACAGCGGCTCCAGGCGGATGACGGGGGCGAGCATGTCCGCCGCGCCGTCCCGGCCGAAACGGCCGCCCTGCAGGCGGGACTTCAGCGCCTCGTAGCTGAAGAGACCCCGCCGGGGATCCTCGACGCACTGGGGGGTGCCGCTCATGATGATGCCGAGGTGGCGTGCCTTTCCTTGCAGCGCGTCATTGTACAGCGTGAGGATCTTCTCGTAATTGTACTGGCGGGTGATGCTGTTCGGGATCTTGTAGATGTTGACCAGCTCGTCCACGAGAACGAGGAGGCCGGCGTAGCCCGCCTGTTTCAGAAAGGCGGCGAAGAGTTTCATGGTGTCGTACCAGGTGTCGTCCGTGACGGCGATGGCGACGCCCAGCTCCGCCTTCGCCTCCGCCTTTGTCGCGTATTCGCCGCGGAACCATTTCGTCACTTTCGCCTTGCTCTCGTCGTCGCCCGCGAGGTGGGCGCGGTAATAGCGTGTGAGCAGCTTCGCGAAGTCGAAGCCGTGCACCATTTCGCTCACCGCGTTCACGACGGCGTGGATCTTTTTTTCCACCTGCGCGGCGAAGGCTTCGCTGTCCTGCGGGGCGTCGCTTTCGGCGGCGGTTTCACTTTGGATGTTGTTTATCCAGCGGTCGAGAATGAGGGTGAGCGCGCCCCCTTCGGGGCGGGTTTTTGTCGACATGTTGCGGATCAGTTCCCGGTAGGTGGCGAGGCCCTGGCCTTTTGTGCCGTGCAATCTTCGTTCCGGAGAAAGATCGGCGTCGACGACGACGAAATTCCTGTCCATCACGTGGTTCCGGATCGCCTGGAGCAGGAAGCTTTTGCCGCTGCCGTACTTCCCCGCGATGAAGCGGAAGGAGGCGCCGCCGTCGGCGACGATGTCGATGTCGTGCAGCAGGGCGGCGATTTCGCGCTCCCGGCCGACAGTGATGTAGGGAAGGCCGACGCGGGGGACGACGCCGCCCTTCAGGGAATTGATGATGGCGGTGGCGATGCGTTTCGGCGGGTTCATTGCGGGGCGAGTCCTTCCAGCGCTGTTCTGTAGTCTTCAACAATTTCCATGCCGCCGTCGCCGTCGACAAGGGCGGTGTCGCCGAGAAGATCAAAGCATTTTTCATTGATCCTGTCAACGAGAACGGAAGACGGCAGGCCGGCGGCCCGGGCGACGGCGTCGCCGCTCCCGCCGGCGAGGAGACCGCGGAGGAAGGCGCGTTCCGTTTCGTCCAGACGCTCCGCCGGATCGGGCGCGCGCGCCTTTTCCCTGTCCGGCGTGTGCTCCGGAGAGGGTTCGTCCCCGTCCACAAGCAGCCTGTCCCGCGTCGCCCGCGCCGCCTCGCGGATGCCGCCGAGCTTCGAAAGATCGATGGCGACGACCGGCGCCGCGTTTTCGCGCTGTTCCTGCGCGTATTTTTCGAGGGCTTTTTCTATCTTTCCCCGCAGCACCTTGTTCAGTTTGCCCGGCTGGAGCGTGGATTTGAAACCGTTCCGCTCCCGCAGAAGGAAATCCACCGTTTTCAGAATCGCGCCTATTTTCTTGTTGTTCAGGCCGTAGCCGACGAAACGCTCGCAGCTCCAGACTCCCCCGCGGCAGAGGTACCTGTGGCTGTCGCCCACTTCGTAGATTCGGTCTTCCGGGGGGCGCTGATCATAAAACACGGCCGACCGGAACATGGGATAGGAATTCGTGACCACCCGGCCGAAGAGTTTTTCGCGCGCGGTGTTTTTCGGGTTTCTGTTATAGTACTGCGAAATCGCGTCGAAGACGCGGAGGGCGGCGTTTCTTGTTTCCTCCGGGCGTTCCCTGAAGAAGCGGGATGCTTCCAGATTGTACCGCGACAGGGAATTCAGCGCGGAGAAGACGTCTTCCCCTTTCTCTGTTTTGTAGTGCAGGAGAATGCCCAGCGCGTTGTCGAAAACCACATCCGGGAGGCCGTCCAGAAGGGATTTTTCAAGATTGTGGTAGATGACGAAATCCTTCAGCCAGAGCGTCACGTACTTGTCTGTTCCCGAATCCAGCTCCCTGTAGGCACTCCAGAAATTCCGGAGCGCGTGGAAAGCATCCTCCGGCGTCGCCGCGCCGATGCCGTTCAGCAACTCGTAGATGTGCATGAAGGCGAAGGAAAGGGAGGTTTTCCGCCTGTCTCCCTTCCGCCATTGCGTCCGCCACGAGAAATAGCCCCGGAGCTGCGCGTCCGTCAGCGCCTGGTAGGTGGGGAAATACCGGACAACCTCTTCCCGGAAGTCGATGTCATCCTCGTAGTCCCGCATGAACATGCCCTGTTCGTAAAATATCCGCGCCTCCGAATGGGTCGGCTTCGCGATCGCCCGCATTGCGCGGATTCTCGGAGGGGTGAAGTTTCTCATCTGGGACGCGGTGAGGAGGATCGGCTGGTCGCGGTACAGCGCGGGGGCGAGATTGCTGTTTTCCGCAATCTTCGGGTCGGCGAGGAGGGTATCGACTATGTGCCGCGCGTTTGCCACCGGGGTCTCCCTGTATGTACGCGCTTCATTGTACCGCGACGCCGCGGGCGAAGCAACCTGGCGGCGCTGTCCTGTTTTTTTGTTCTCTTCACTTGGCAGGGAACGGGAGGGGTGCATGGGGGGGGGTATTTTTTTTTACAACCAATTGACACAGAGGCGCAGAGGCACAGAGAACTACACCGCCACCGAGAGAACTGCGAACCGCTTTTATTCTCTGCCTGTTCTGCTTCTTGCTTTGTTGGGCGTCGTTCGGGGACAGGGGGCAGGTATTCTTCGCTGCGTGCGATTTTCGGGCACGGGCGCTTCGCGCCCTGACTGTGCCCGAAAAGTCGCACTTCGCTCAGAACACCTGCCCCCTGTCCCCGAACGACTCCGTTTACCTCTTTCGTACCGATTCTGTACCGATCTGTTTCGCGCTTCCGTACCGATATGCCGCCTTTGGCGGCATTTGTTGTTTGCGCTCCTCTGCACCTGCTGCGCCAAACTGAGGTCAGTGGATGTCGTGCATGAGGTGGCCGTATTTTTCCTTGATGACGAGTCTGTCTGTTTTGTAGCGCGACAGGTGTTTCGCCATGGCTTCGGCGGCGAGTTCGGGGGCGCCCGACCGGATCGCCGCGAGAATCGCGCGGTGATCCTCCACTATCCGGAGATCCTGCACCATCTCCAGGCTCAGATGCCGCACACGGTCGAAATGAACCGACATCTGGCGCATCAGGCCGTACGCCAGCATCTTCCCGCCCAACGAAAACAGCAGGCTGTGGAAATGATCGTCCATCGCCAGAAGCATGCGCACATTGCGGGTCTCCAGATACATCGCCTGAATCCCCACCGTCTCCTCCATCTCCTGCAGGAACTCCGGCGTCTTGCGCCCGCACGCCTCGCGCACCGCCTGCAGCTCCAGGGCGAGGCGCATGAAACGGGACTCCTCAATGCGCCTGTAGTCAATCTTCGATATGAAAACGCCGTTCTGCGGGTAAATCTCCACAATGCCGAAATGCGCCAGCTCTATCAGCGCCTCGCGAACCGGCGTCCGCGACAAACCCATCTGCGTGGCAAGCTCGTTCTCGCTCACCTTGCAGCCCGGCGCAAGGGCAAGGGAAACAATGTTGTCCCGGAGCACGCGGAGCGCGTACTCGCGGGCCTTCTCCCGGGGTTCACGTGGGGGAATGTTCATGCTGCTCCTCTGCGTTGTCGCATGGAAAAAAATCGCCTGTCTCTGGAATACTCCGGAAAGACAGGCGATCCGTCAAGAGTGAAGAGCCGATCAAGCGTGTTGCTCAGATGACAAGCGTCGGCAGCCAGGTCGACAGCGCCGGGATGTACGTCACCGCCAGCAGCACGCCGATGTTGAGCGTGAGGTAGGGGAAATTCGCCTTCGTGAATTCGCTGAGGGAAATCTTCCCGATGCTGGACGCGACGAACATGCACACCCCGATGGGCGGCGTCGTCAGGCCGATGACAAGGTTCAGCACCACAATCACGCCGAAGTGAATCGGATCGACGCCGACCGAGGTCGCCACAAGCAGGAGCGTCGGGAACAGCGTCAGGAGCGCCGCAATCGTCTCCATGAACGCGCCGACAATGAGCAGCAGGATGTTGATGAGGAGCAGCACGAGAATCTTGTTCGTCGTGATGCTGAGGATGAGGGCGGTGATCATCTGCGGCACGCGCTCCGTCATCATGATCCACGCGAAACAGTTCGCGAAGCCGACCAGCACCATGATCCCCACCGTCGTTATCGCCGCCGTGACGAAGAGCTTCGGCAGGTTCCGGATGGTGATGCCCCTGTAGACGAAAATGCCCACGAGAAGCGCGTACAGGCAGGCGATGATGGACGCCTCCGTCGGACTGAACAGCCCGCCCAGAATCCCGTACAGGATGATGAAGGTCATGAGAAGCGCCCAGAAGGCGAAGCGGAACTCGGTGAGGCGCTCGCCCCAGGTGGCTTTCGGCCCCTTCGGGTAGTTGCGCTTGACGGAGAGGTAGTACGTCAGGATCATCTGCCCGACGCCGATGAGGATGCCCGGAATCACGCCCGCCACAAAAAGCTTCCCGACGGACAGCCCCGTCAGCGTGCCGACGATGATCATCGGCGTCGACGGCGGGATGATGGGGCCGATGGTGGACGAGGACGCGGTGACGGCGCAGGCGAAGGGAGCGTCGTACTTCTCCTTCTTCATCGCCGGAATGAGCACCGCGCCCAGGCTCGCCGTGTCCGCGAGGGCGCTCCCGGAAATGCCGGCGAAGACCATCGAGGCGATGATGTTGGCCTGCGCGAGGCCGCCCCGGAAATGGCCGATCATCGAATTGCAGAAGCCGATGATGCGGTCCGATATGCCGCCCGCGTTCATGAGCTCCCCCGCCAGCATGAAGCCGGGAATGCAGAGGAGGGTGAAGGAATTGATGCCGCCGTACATCCGCTGCGCGAGGAAAATCATGGGAATCTTCGCGAGCGCGCCGTAGAGGGCGCAGGAAATGCCGAGGCAGAAGGCGATGGGGGTGCCGATCGCCATCAGGCCGACGAAGGCGACGACCATGAGGATGAGATCCACGGCTATGCTCCTTTTTCGGCCGCGTCTTCATTGGCCGCCGCGAGCGCTTTCGCCCGCAGGCCGTAGAAGAACGAGAAAAGCGCGTACAGGACGACGAACGCGCCCAGCGCCGCGAAGGCGACGAAAACATACTGCATCGGAATGTACAGGGCGGGACTCGTCTGGCGCCGGCCCATCCGCATCGTCATCTGCCAGCCTTCATACGTGAAGAGCGCCATGAAGGCGGCGATGATGAGGTCGCCGAAACGGAGAAGGAAGGAGGAAAACCCCTTCGGCAGCAGGTTGATCAGCAAATCCACATTGACGTAGCCGCCGTCCCGGTAGGCGAGGCCGCCGCCGAAGCCGACCATCCAGATGAGAAAAATGCGCGCCATCTCCTCCGTCCAGCTGGGGACGGCGGGGAGAAACCAGCGGGCGAAAACCTGAAGAAGCACGGAGCCGACAAGACCCAGGAACGACATCGCCATTCCGAAGGTGAGGAGCCGGCCGAGCGTTTTGTTGACTATGGACATAAGCGCCTCCACAACCCCGGCCGACGCAAGCGCCGGCCGGAATCGTCGAAAAGGTTCCCAAATTGAGCGACACGTTCCTACATCGCGAGGATGTCCTTGTAGAGACGGATGAGTTCGGTGCCTTTTTCCTTGTCGAGATCGCCCAGGAACTTCTCGATGGCGGGCTGCATCGCCTTCGCGAAGGCGGGCTTGTCCGCCTCGACGAACTCCATGCCCTTCGACTTCAGGAACTCCAGATCGTCCTGGACGGACTTCACGTGGAGATCGCGCTCGTACTTCTGCACTTCCGCGCCGGCTTCGAGGACGATTTTCTGGAGATCCTCCGGCAGCTCCTGGTAGAAATCCTCGCCGATGAGGAAGTAAATCCAGGTGCGGACGTGCTCGGTGAGGTTCATGTACTTCTGGACCTCGAAGAAGCTGGCGCTGCGGATGAGATCCGGCGGGTTTTCCTGAGCGTCAATCACGCCCTGCTGGAGCGAGGTGAAGACTTCGGAGAACGCCATCGGCGTCGGCTTCACGCTCACCGCCTCCCAGCACGCGACGTGGAGGGGGACGGAGGGAAGGCGCATCTTCAGCCCCGCGGCGTCGGCGACCGACTTCACCGGGCGGTTCGACGTCACGTTCCGGGGCGCGCGCGCGAAGGCGGCGAGGGGACGGAGGCCGACCTTGTCGATGACTTCCTGCGCGATGAACCTGCCCGTCTCGCTCGCGAGGATCTTGTCCATGTGCTCCAGATCGCGGATCATGTAGGGCACGCTGAGAAGCGCGATCGTCGGCGCCCAGTTCGACATCGAGTCGGAGGAAATGACCATGTGCGCGAGGCCGCCGTGGATCTGGTCGATGACTTCCATTTCGGAGCCGATTTCGTTGTTCGGGTAGACGATGACTTCGATGCGGCCGCCGGATTTCTCCGCGACAATCTCGCCGAACTTCAGCGAAGCCTTGTGCCAGGTGTGATCCGTGTTCGCGAGGTGACCCATCTTGATCGTGTACTCGGCCGCCATGGCGGTCGCGGTCGCGAACAGCGCGATCGCGATCAGGGCGATGCCTTTCTGCAGTCTTTGCATTCTTGTCTCCTTGAAAAGAAACCGGAAAAAAACGAACCCACAGTTCTGTTGACGATGCGTGCGATTGCCGTTTACCGCATTCCGTGCCGCTCCCTGCCCTTCGTCATCGCCTCCCACAGGCCGAGGATGTATTCGGCACCGAGCGCGCGGTCGTACAGGCCGTACCCGGGACGCGCCTTCTCGCCCCAGATCATCCGGCCGTGATCCGGACGGACATACCCGGTGAAGCCGCTGTCGTGGAACGCCTTCACTATCTCGTACATGTCCAGGCTGCCGCAGGCGGACAGGTGGGCGCTCTCGTCGAAATCCACGCCGTCCAGGAAATGGATGTTCCGGATGTGGGCGAAGTGGATCCTGCCCGCGCCCGCGAACTCGCGGACAATCGCGGGGATGTCGTTGTCCCGGTTCGCGCCCAGGCTGCCGGTGCAGAGGGTGAGGCCGTTCGCCCTGCTCGTGTTGAGCGAAAGGAAGGTGCGGATGTTCTCGGCGCACGTGATCACCTTCGGCAGGTTGAACAGCGGCCATGGCGGATCGTCGGGGTGGATCGCCATCACGACGCCCGCCTGCTCGGCGACGGGAATGACCGCGTCCAGGAAGTACTTCATGTTCTTCCAGTAGTCGTCGCGGGTCATCGATTGATAAAACTCGATGTCCGCGCCCATCGCGCCCAGGCGCTCCGGCTCCCAGCCGGGAAGGGAGTAGCCCAGCGCCTTCTTCTCCATCGCTTCCGCAATCTTCGACGGGTTCATCTGCGTGACCTGCGCGTGGCGGTAGGAAAGCACCGTGCTGCCGTCCGGCAGCTCGTGCGCGAGATCGCTCCGCGCCCAGTCAATCACCGGCATGAAGTTGTAGCAGAGGCATTTGACGCCCGCTTTCCCCAGGTTTCTGAGGGTCGCCTGGTAGTTCTCGATGTACTTGTCGCGGCCGGGGAGGCCCTTCTTGATGTCTTCGTGGATGTTGACGGATTCAATCACCTCCATTTCGAGGCCGGCGGCGTTGATCTCCGTTTTCAGCTTTTCCAGCATGTCAAGCGGCCAGACGTCGCCCACGGGAATCGCGGGCATGCAGGTGGCGACGCCGGAAACGCCCGGGACCTGGTGGATCTGCCCCAGCGTCACGCTGTCGTCGCCGAAGGGGAACCAGCGGAAAATCATTTTCATGGGAATATCCTTTGCTGCGGAAAGAACCTAATACCTTGCCGCGCCGAAAATCAAGTTCGGAACCACCAGCGACAGCGAGGGGAAGAAAACAAGCAGCGCAATCACCGCCACAATCGCCGTGTAGAACGGCATCGACTCCTTCGCCGTCACCTCCGGCGGGCATTCCATGATGGTCGACGCCGTGTACAGCGCGACGCCCACCGGCGGCGTCATCACGCCGAAGGTGACGACCGTCATCATCACAATGCCGAAATGCACGGGATCCACCCCCACCGACTTCACGACAGGCAGAAGAATCGGCGTCATCAGGAGCGCGATCACCGTCGTCTCCATGAACATGCCCATGACGACAAGGAAGAGAATCACGACAAGGAGCATGAACACCGGGTCGCTCGTCACGCCCATCATAATCGACGCGATCCCCTGCGGCAGGCGGTCGTACACGACGCCGTAGCCGAAAATGCCGGAGAAGGCGAGGATGAGCGTGATGGCGGAGATGTCCTTGATGCTGTCGATGAGCGTGCGCTTGAACGACTCCCAGGTGAGCTCCCGGTACACGACGCCGCCGACAAACAGGGCGTAGAAAATGGCGAACGCGCCCGACTCCGACGGCGTCATGATGCCGTAGCGGATGAACAGAATGAGGAAAATCGGGAACAGCACCGCCCAGATGCACTCGACGCAGCAGCGGAGGATTTCGCCGGGAGTGGACATCTTCGCCTTCGCCGGCCTGTAGCCGCGCATGCGCGCGGAAACGCTGACGGCGATCATGAGGACGACCATCATGACAATGCCCGGGACAATCCCCGCCGCGAACAGGCGGCCAATCGACACCTCGCCCACCGACCCGTAGATGATCAGCCCCATGCTGGGCGGGATCGTCGCGACGATGAGGGCGGAAAGCCCGTTGATCCCGGCCGACCAGCCCCGCGAATACCCCTGCCGGAGCATCTCGGGCCCGAGAATGCGGCACTCCATCGCCGCGTCCGCGACGGCCGACCCGGAGACGCCGCCCATCAGGGTCGACATCACGCAGGAGACTTGGGCGATGTTGCCGTACATGTGGCCGGTCAGCACGTTCGACAGACGCATGATGCGGCTCGTGATGCCGGTGTTGTTCATGAGGTTGCCGGCGAAGATGAACAGCGGAATCGCCAGCATCG
>QMCE01002489.1_pt1 | contig 10333 bp, 9 predicted proteins | sample 1821851 | NCBI WGS metagenome assembly QMCE01 (sample SAMN09453174, study PRJNA476694) | Termite gut metagenome, whole genome shotgun sequencing project. | isolation source: worker | host: Odontotermes sp. | place: South Africa:Pretoria | collected 2016-01-28
GCAACAGGGACAGGGAGGCGGACAACACGGCCGAGAAGCGCAACAGGGAAACCGGGGAGATTCACCGGAGGAACGCCCAGCGCGCGGAGAACGGCAAAACCCTCGCGGAGCGCCTCGACAGCAAGCGCGCCGTAGTTCCGGTCGGCAAGAAGGGCGGCTGCGGAAAGGCCGGTGGCGGCGTTCAGCGCGTTGAAACCGATGTTCAGCATCAGTTTGGAATATTTCACCCGCGCCGCCGCGTCCCCGCCGTCCATCCAGCGGCATTCCATGCCTGTCTTCGGGAGAAAGGCTTCCCAGGCGCTCTGTGCCTGGTATGCGTCCCCCCGGTACAGCGCCCCGGCAAAGCCGCAAATGCGTTGGCTATCCGCTCTTCGTTGCCCACGCCGTTCTGCAGGGAGAGAATGGAGGCGGAAAGCGGGATCCGCCCCTGAAGCGCCGCGAGAACAGCCTCCGTGTCGAAGGACTTGACAGCAAGAATGACGAGCGCGGGGTCGGGGGGAAGCGCTGCCGGGGAATCGGCAAAGACGGGACCGCCCGCGCTGCGGACAGCCTTGCCGCAGCGCAGGGTCAGGCCGCTTCCCCGCAGCGCGGGAAGGTGGGACGCTTTTGCCAGCACCCCGACATCCGCGCCGGCGAACGAAAGAAGAGACGCGACCGCGCCGCCCACCGCGCCCGCGCCGACAACCCAGACAGGACGCTCCGGCGCGCGGCGCGCTCTTTCGGCATGGTGGGCGAGGAGCGCCGCCGTCTGCTCCGGCCGCTCAAAAATCAGCGTATGCGCCGCTCCGGGAAGGATTTCGACAAGCGCGCCCGCCCGGGTGCAGAGCCGGGCGGCGGCGGCGTTGTCGATGACGCTGTCGTCGCCGGCAAGGAGGCAGAGCGCGGGCGGCAGGCGTCGCCGCCCCGCCGTCTCGCGGAGAAAGCGGCGCATTTTGAGCGTTTCGACGCAGAAGCCTGCCGTCACCGACACTGTCCGGTACGGATCGTTCCGGACAAAATCCTGCCAGAGCGGGTCGCGGGTGAAGTCTTCCGGCCGGAAGGCTGTGCGCACCGCCGCGGTGCGCTTCCCCCTGAGGACGTTCCAGAGGACGCGCGCTTTTTCCCGGAACGGCAGATCGCGCCGCGCGGCGACGCCGGGCGCGAGGAGCGCCACGCTGTCGAACAGCCAGCCCCGCCGGAGCGCGCAGTACAGCGCCGCCATCCCCCCCCAGGACATGCCGGCGAGGTGGACGCTGCCGTATTTCCGCCGCGCCCGCACGGCAAGGCCGGCGACCGTCTCGACAAGGTCGCGGTAGCTCTCCATGTGCCCGCGCTGTCCGGGCGGACTCATGCCCCAGCCCGGCCTGTCGAAGGCGAGCACGGCCCAGCCGGCGCGCACCAGCCTGTCCGCGCAGTCGGCGAACCAGCCGGAATGGCTCTCCATCCCGTGGAGCAGCAAAAAAGCCCCCTTCGCGCCGTCGCGGGGGGCTCGTTCGGTGCAATGGATTCCGCCGTGGGCGTTCATGCCGTCATCCCCGCATGCAGTTCCCGTAATACTCCACATGCCGTTCCGCCGCGAGATCGGCGGAGAATTCCCGCTCGATGGTCGCGCGCGCCTGCTTGGCCAGCTCCAGCCGCTCCGCATGGCTGCCGAGGAGGCGGCGGATGGCGCCGGCGAGCGCCGCGGGGTCGGACGCGGGCACCATGACGCCGGTGACGCCGTCCTCAATCAGGTCATACAGCCCGCCGACGCCGGTCGCGACGACAGGCACCCCCGTCGCCATCGCCTGCATGACGGAAAGCCCCAGACCCTCCTGCAGGGACGGCTCCACGAGAATGTCCAGCTGGTTCAGCTGTCCGGACACGGTCTGCGGCGTGAAGGTCACCCGCCGCGTGACATGCAGCTCGTCCGCGAGAACGCGCAGCGCCGAGCGATCCGGGCCGTCGCCGAGGATGACGAACTCCGCGTCCAGCCCCTGCTCGACAAGCAGCTTCACCGCCTGGAGGAAGACGCGCTGGCCCTTCTTCTCGCTGAGGTGGCCGAGCGTGCCGACGACGGGCGTGCGCCAGGCGGCGGGGCGCTCGCTTTCGAGAAAGGCGGGGCGGGGCATGCGGGCGAGATCAAGGCCGTTGTGGATGACGCGGATGCGGGACTGCGGAATGCCGGCGACGTTGGCGGCGCGCTCGTGGATGGCGCGGGAGACGGCGATGACGCCCTGGCAGGGGAAGTCGGCGAGCGCGCGCAGTTCGCCCTCGTCCAGGCGGTTGCAGGTGACGACGAGGGGGAGGCGGAGCGTGCGCGCGGCGCGCGCGGCGCGGTCGAGGACGGTGGTGGAGAGTGCGTGGACGATGTTCACGCCGAGGGCGGCGGCCTCCCGCGCCGCGCCGCCGCCGAAGAGGCGGCTGCCCAGGCGGGGGAAGACGCGGGCGGGGCAGCCGATCAGGCGGAAGTCCGCGGCGTTCTCCCCGTCGCGGAGGGTGAAGATTTCCGGTTTGCAGCCGAGGCGGAGCATGCCGGAGGCGAGGTTGCTGCTGGCGGTGGACGTGCCGGAGTGATCGGGCGCGTCCATGATCCAGAGGGGGTGGACGGAGGAGGAGGGCATTCAGCGTTTTCCCTTGAGAGGATGGGCGGCGCCGCGCGGCTTCGGCGCGGCGGCGCGGGGTTTTTGCGCAGCGGCGCGGGGCTTTGAAACTGCGGCGCGGGGCTTTTGCGCGGCAGCGCGCGGGGCAAAAGCGGCGGCTCGGGACTTCGGCGCGGCTGCGCGCGGTTTCGGCGCGGCGGCGGCCGGCTTCGGCGCGGGGCGGCGGGGGCCGGTGTTCTTTTTCCAGTCGTCGACGGTGACTTTGTCCCGGCGCGGCGTTGCCTTGGCAGGATCGGGCTTGCCCTGCCTCGGGGCTTTGCCCCGTTGGATCGCGGCTTTGCCCCGTTGGATCGCGGCTTTGCCCCGTTGGCTCGCAGCCTTGCCCCGTTGCATCGTCGCCTTGCCCCGGCCGCGCGGGCCTGTCGGCTTCCGCGACGCGGCGGATCCCTTCGGGTGTTCCCTTGCCTCCGCCTCCGGATCCATCCCTGCCATCCCCTTCCGCAGACGCGCTATTTCCCCCTGCGTCAGCGGGCGGGTCGCGCCGCGCTTCATGCCTTCAAGCTCGACAGGGCCAATCTGCGTGCGGAGAAGCTTCTTCACCTCATGCCCCAGCGCGGCGAAAATGCGCCGCACCTCCCGGTTGATCCCCTCCGCGACGGAGATGAGCACGACGGTGTTCTCGTTGTCGTAGCGGACAAGCTGCACCCGCGTCGGGCGCACGAGGACGGGGCCGAGGCGCATGCCCTTTTCCGCGAGTTCGTCCAGCGTCTCCTTCGGCACGCGGCCTTCGGCCACGACGCGGTAGGTCTTGCCGATGCCGTGGGCGGGGTGGGTGATGTAGTTCGCCATTTCCCCGTCGTTCGTGAAGAGGATAAGGCCCTCGCTGTCCTTGTCCAGGCGGCCGACGGGGAAGACGCGCTCCGGAATGTCCGGGAGGCAGTCCATGATGGTTTTCCGGCCGAGATCGTCGGAGACGGTGGTGGTGACGCCCTTCACCTTGTAATGCGCGTAGTAGGCGGCGGTGGCGGCGCGGACAGGCTTGCCGTCGACGCGGACGCGGTCGCGCTTCGGATCGATTTTGACGCCCGGCTCGCGGACGGTTTCGCCGTTCACCTCGACAAGGCCGTCGGCGATGAGTTCTTCGCATTTCCGGCGGGACGCCACGCCGCAGCGGGCCATGAATTTTTGCAGACGTTCTTCCATAGTGTATGTTTCGTCCTAAAAGCCGTTGTTGATAAAGGGATTTTCCCGCGACAGGTGATTCTCCACATAGTCCCGCACGCCGTCGGCGGCGGAGCGGAACGCGCCTGCGTAGCCGGCGGCGCGGAGGCGGGCGATGTCCGCCCTCGTGCGGTACTGGTATTGCCCCCGGATGCTCTCCGGCATGTCGATGTATTCGATGTTCCGCGGCCTGCCCATGGCGGCGAAGAGGGCGGCGGCGAGAGCGTTCCAGCTTGTCTCCTCGCCGGTGCCGACGTTGAAGATGCCGTTCGCCTCCGGGTGTTCGGCGAGCCAGAGGAGGGCGTCGACGGCGTCCTTGACGTAGACGAAGTCGCGGAGCTGTTCGCCGTCCCGGTACTCCGGCCTGTGGGACTTGAAGAGGCGGAGCCTGCCGTCCGCCTGTACCTGATGGTAGGACTTGTAGACCATGCTCGCCATGTCGCCCTTGTGGTATTCGTTGGGGCCGTAGACGTTGAAGAAGCGGACGGAGGCGAAGTTCCCGAGCGCGCCCGTCCTCGCGGCCCACTGGTCGAGAAGCAGCTTCGAGTAGCCGTACATGTTGAGGGGGCGGAGGGCAAAGAGATTGTCTTCGCCGTCGCCGTAGCCCTGTTCGCCCGCGCCGTAGGTCGCGGCGGAGGAGGCGTGGACGAGGCGGACGCCCTGGTTCACCGCCGCCTCGGCGACGGTTTTCGAGAACTGGAAGTTGTTTTCCAGCAGGTAGTCCGCGTCCCGTTCCGTCGTCGCGGAGCAGGCGCCCAGGTGGATGACGGCTTCGGTGTCTTCGGGGAAGGCGTCGCCGTTTTCGTGGAGGCTGTGGAGGAAGACGTCGGGGGTCATGATTTCGGCATACTTCAGGCCGACGAGGTTTTTCCATTTGTCGCCGCGTTCGAGACGGTCGACTATCCACACGTCGTCCCGCCCCGCCTGGTTCAATTTCCACACCATGGCGCTGCCGATAAAGCCCGCGCCGCCGGTGACGATATGCATTGCCCTGTTCCTTTTCGGAAAAAAAAAGATATACTGTGCCGGAGCAGTATACACTGCTTTGAAAGGAGAAGCAACAATGCAGATGCGTCCCCTGGGGGAGTCGGGAATCACGGCATCCGCCGTCGCCTTCGGCGCGTGGGCAATCGGCGGCTGGATGTGGGGCGGCACGGAGGAGGCGGAGTCCATCAAAGCCATCCACGCCGCGCTCGACAACGGCATGACCCTTATCGACACCGCCGCCGTCTACGGCATGGGCAGGTCGGAGGAAATCGTCGGCAAGGCGCTCGCCGGCGGCAGGCGGCAGAAGGCCGTCATCGCCACCAAGTGCGGCCTTGTCTGGGACGGCTCGACGGACGGCGAGTTCTCGTTCAAGTCCTCCGACGCGGGAAAAATCGACGACAACGCTACGGACGCGCAGTACGTGGTCTACAAAAACTGCCGCCCCGCCGCAATCCGGAAGGGGCTTGAAGACAGCCTCCGCCGCCTCAGGACAGACTGCATCGACCTTTTCCAGACCCACTGGCAGGACAAAACCACCCCTGTCGAAGACACGATGCACGAACTGCTGAAAATGAAGAAGGAAGGCAAAATCCGCGCCATCGGCTGCTGCAACGCGTCCGTGGAAATCATGGAGCGCTACCGCGCCGTCGGACAGCTTGACGCGGATCAGGAGCGCTTCAACATGATCGACCGCTCCCGCGAGGCGGACAACCTTCCCTACGTCGCGAAAAACACCGTCGCCTTCCTCGCCTATTCCCCGCTCGCGCAGGGCCTGCTCGCCGGCGGCATCGGCCCCGACCGGCAGTTCAACCCCGGCGACATCCGCCTGGGGAACCCCCGCTACAGCGTGGAAAACCGCAGCCGCGTCGCGGCGTTCCTGGACGCCATCCGCCCCGTCGCCGCGGATCACGGCGCCACCGTCGGGCAGATCGTCACCGCCTGGACGCTCGCGCAGCCGGGCTGCACGCATGCGCTCCTCGGCGCGCGGAACGTGAAACAGGTGGAGGAGAACGCGAAGGGCGGCTCCCTCATCCTCGCCCCCGCCGTGCTCGAACTTCTCACAAAGGCGATTGCGGAAAAGCTGAAGGACGTGAAATAAGCCGTGAGTTCCGGAATGTCCGCCAGCCTCAGCATGCAGGTCGCCCAGCGCCTCGAAATGGCGCTCTCCCCGCAGATGATCCAGTCCATGGAGCTTCTGCAGATGCCGATCATGCAGCTGGAACAGCGCATCCGCCAGGAACAGCTTGAAAACCCCACCCTCGAAATTGAGGACATCGAAAACCTCGAAGGCGAAAACGCCGCCGACTCCCTCTCCGACCACCCCGACGACGTCGGCGCGGACGAAGGCGGCGGCATCGCCACCGAGCGGGAATACGCCGAGGAGGCCGACCCCGACGCCGACGTCTACCCCGACCGCGACACGGCCGAAGGACTCGAACGCGTCGACGAGGTGGACTTCAACTACGACGACATCTACGACGACTACGCCCCCGCGCGCGGCCCCTCGCCGGACGACGAAGACGCCTACGACCCAATAACCAACGCCACCGCCCGCCCGCCGTCCCTCGTGGAGCATTTGCAGAAACAGCTTTCCGAAACCCCCATGCCCGACCGTCTCCGCCGCCTCGCCATGGGCATGACGGAAAAACTCGACGCCAACGGCTGGCTCACCGTCCCCCTCCACGAAACCGTTCCCGAAGGCGAGGCTGCCGCCACCCCTGCGGAACTCTCCCTCGCCCTCGCCGAAGTCCACAAGCTCGACCCCGACGGCATCGGCGCGCGGGACTTGACCGAATGCCTCCTCCTCCAGCTCCGGAACCGCCCCGAGGCCAATCCCGTCGCCCTCGCCATGGCGCAGCGCGACCGCCTCGAAGACCTGGCCGCAAACCGTCTGCCGAAGCTGGCCAAAGACCTCCAGTGCGACATCGAGGACGTCAAGCGCGGGGCAGACATCATCCGCACCCTGAACCCCCGCCCGGGCGCGGACTACGCGGACGAACCCGTTCTCGCCGTGAAGCCGGAGCTTATCGTCGACGGCGACGCGGAGACCGGCTTCACCGTCCGCCTCGCCTCCGGCGTGCAGCCGCAGATCTCGGACTTCTTCACCGCGCTCTTCGACAATTCCCGGCGCGGCGCCATCGTCCGCGAGCGCCTCGAACGCGATCCCGACCGCGCCGACGCCTTCGCCCAGTTCCGCGAGCAGATGCGCCGCACCGGCCTCTCCCGGAAGTTCCGCGAAAAATACAACAACGCCCAGTGGCTTGTGAAGGCGGTCGCCCAGCGCGAGAAAACCCTTCTCGCCGTCGCCGCGGAAATCGTCGCCGCCCAGGAGGCGTACCTTGCCGAGCGCCAGAGCGCGCCGTCGCCCCTGTTCATGCAGGACATAGCGGACAGGGTCGGCTACGACATTTCCACCGTTTCCCGGGCGGTGAAGGACAAGTACGTCGACACCCCCCTCGGCATCAAGCCGCTGAAGCATTTCTTCGCCCGCGCCTCGGGCGCGGCGAAGGAGGGCGCGGACGTCTCGTCCAACGCCGGCGTTCTCGGAAAAATCCGGGAAATGATCGAAAACGAAGACAGGCGCCGCCCCCTGCGGGACAACGAAATCATGGAGCGCCTCGCCGCCGACGGCATAACCATGAAGCGGCGAAGCATCGTCAATTACCGCGAGAAACTCGGCTACCCGAGCCACAGCCACAGAAAAGAACATGTGTAGAACGTTGTAATTGACTGTTTTGAATCACAAAATAGTGATCATGATAACCAATGAAACACAGAGGACACAGAGAGCACAGAGAACCGCGCACAGAGAACCGCAACTGCAAACCGCTTTTTTAAGTATACTGAAAAAAAAAGTTTGTGGTTGTGGTTCTCTGTGTCCTCTGTGCTCTCTGTGGTTCAAAATAGAAAATAAAAAAGCAGTTACAACGCTCCAAGAATTTTCATTTCTTGAAACGTTTTGGAAAAACTGTTTTCACATTTGAGGAAACCATGCACGAGTATTTGAAGAATGCGGCTGCGGCTGTCGCGCAACTCACGGGGGGGCGTTTTCCCGCTCTCTGTGAGGAAATGGCGACCCTTCTCTGCGACACGCTCCGGAACGGCAACAAAATCCTCCTCGCCGGCAACGGCGGCTCCGCCGCCGACTGCCAGCACATCGCCGGCGAACTTGTCGTCCGCTTCCGGAAAGACCGCCCCGGCCTTCCCGCTCTCGCCCTCACCGTCGACACCTCTGTCCTCACCGCCTGCCTGAACGACTTCGGCTCTGGCCCTGTTTTTTCCCGGCAGGTCGAAACGCTCGGCCGCGAAGACGACGTTTTCTGGGCATATTCGACGTCCGGCAACAGCGCGAACATTCTCGAAGCCTGCGCCGCCGCCCGCGCGCGGAAGATGAAAATCCTCGCCTTCACCGGCGACTCCGGCGGCAAACTCGCCCCCCTCGCCGACCTCGCCTTCCGCGCGCCGTCCTCTGTCACGTCGCACATCCAGGAGTGCCACATTGCGGTTGCGCATGCGCTTTGCCTTGTGATTGAGGAGAGGCTTTTTCCTGCGTGAGGCGCCAGACGCTTTGCTCTGGCGGGAGGCGCTCATCCTTCCAGAAGGCGGCCCTCCGTTTCCAGGATTTCGATTTCTCCGCGTATTCGCAGGCGGGTCAGCCTGCCATGCCATTTTGCCGCGAAGTGGGTTCCGAAAACCACGTCGAACAGTTCCCACCACAGGGCGACGCCGCGCCAGACGCACCACAGGGGAAGGCGCGACGCCCGCCCGCCCATCGCCTGTTTCATGCCGTGCAGCAGGCTGAACAGGACAGGAACGGCGATCAGCGTCAGGAAGGTGGCGAAGCTCAGGCCGAACACCGTCACCACCGCCATCGTCTTCCAGAACTGCGCCGATTCCGACACCGTGCTTACCGATAAATTGACGAAATCCAGATTGACGCCGAGCACGATGGGCATGACCCCGAGCATGGTGGTCGCCGCCGTCAGGACGACAGGGCGCAGACGGGTCGCGCCCGCAGCCACAACCGCCTGGCGGGGGGGCATGCCGTTCCGGATCAGGGTGAGCGTGTAGTCGACAAGAATGATGCCGTTGTTGACGACGACGCCGGCCAGACTGATGAGCGCGATGCCGGCCATGACGACAGAGAACGGCAGATTGAACAGATACAGCCCGAGAAACGCCCCGCCCGCAGACATGACCACTTCCGTGAGAATGATCATCGGATAGAGCAGGGAATTGAACTGCGCGACAAGGACAAGCGCGACAAGCAGCAGGGCGACCGGAAAGGCGGTGCCCATGAGAAAGTCCGCCGTTTCGCCCTGATCCTCTTCCTCGCCCTTGAAAACAGCGGCATAGCCGGGAGGCAGACGCAGATTCGCGGCCATGAGTTCGCGCAATGCGCGCCGCGCCGAGTCGCCGCTGGTGAAGCGGGTGTCCACCTCCGCCTCCACCGTGACCACGCGCCGGTAGTCGCTGCGTTTTATCGTGCCCATGCCGCCGGCGTATTCGATTTTCGCGACAGTGGTCAGCGGGATTTTCCCGTGGGTGGGGCTGGTCAGCATGAGGCGCTCAAGAACGTGCATGGCGTTCCTGTCGGCGTCGCGGAAGCGGACGACGATGTCATGATCCTTCTCTCCGGCCCGGTAGGTGGCGACGGTCGTGCCGTTCATCGCTGTGCGGATGATGTTGCCGATCGTGCCGGAGCTGAGGCCGAGGAGTGCGGCGCGGGCACGGTTCACCGACACCCGCATGGTTGGCGCGCCCTCCTCGTAATCGTCCCTCACTCCGCGAGTATGCGGCACACGGGCGACGAGGGCTTTGATTTCCCTGGCGATCGCGCCCAACCGCGCATAGTCTTCGCCTTCGAGCTCCAGCATGACGGGGGATTGGGCGGGCGGCCCGATCATGTTCTCCTGCATGCTAATTTCCGCTCCGGGAATGCCTTCCACCCGCCGGGCGATTTCGGCGACAATGGCTTTTGTCGAACCGATGCGCCCCGCTTTCAAACCTCCTCGGTTTGTCTGACATCGGCGGACACGCCTAACAGCAGCACTAGTAGCAACAGTATATATGATAGACCCAGTCCCACCATGGATTCGCTGAGACTTGTCGCGGAAATATTGAAATCTATGAATAAGGGGATCAACACACAGGTGAGCAGGATGATCAACAATGACACCGTTGCCCCCAAGAGGGATTTGAGACGGGTGCGCGGCTCCACGAACAGCGTCATCACCAGTGCAGCCAGCAAAAACGCCACCAGGTTGATCCAGTGTGTGGGTTGGGCGATAAAGTCGTAGGCGGCGGCGATATAACCCGCCTCGCTGCTCGACAGGAACAAACCCGTATGTGCCAGCGAGTCGGCCGAAGTCATCGCGGCGATGGCGATGAGCAGCAGACCCTGCGTTACCGTGGTGATCAGTGCGCGGCGCCAGGGAAGAAGGGTGCCGTTGAGCAGAGGCAGGGCAAAGCTGAGAAGCAAAGCGCCTGTGAGTGGCGTTAACATGACGAGTACAGACTCCGTAGCGCTCCGTCGTCCGAAGAATACCCACCAAATAACCAGC
>QMCE01002395.1_pt1 | contig 10330 bp, 3 predicted proteins | sample 1821851 | NCBI WGS metagenome assembly QMCE01 (sample SAMN09453174, study PRJNA476694) | Termite gut metagenome, whole genome shotgun sequencing project. | isolation source: worker | host: Odontotermes sp. | place: South Africa:Pretoria | collected 2016-01-28
ATGTCCCGTAAAGTCAATAAAGCTGAAAGTATTTCCGCCGGAACGCGCATATCCGAAAGAATGTGAACAGTCACGGCAAAAGGCGTTTGAAGCGGCTGTTGATTGGGTTCGGAATACAGTATAATCATTTTCTGCAGCGATATACAGGTAAAACGAGGAAACCAACAGAAAGAGGGTAGAAATATGGTATGTTACTATAAAGATATGAATAAAAGAAATTCGTTCCGCGAAACAGAAAGAAAAGGTACTGTAATTACAGCCGCTCTTTCTAAATTTACCAGAATTTTTGCCTTTTTGACGATCTTTGCACTGGGTATTCCCTCCGCCCTGTGCGCGCAGGAGGCTTTTTTACGGGGCGAGTCGCTTTTTCTGCAAAACAAACCGGAAGACGCGCTCGCCTATCTTGAAGCCGCTGTAGTCGCGCCTGAGGCGCCGCTCGCCGCCTTCCTCTACCTCGCTATGGCGTACCAGCAGGTGAACCGTCCCGATGACGCGATTGCCGTATACCAGAAAGTTCTTCCCACCGCTGGGGACAGTACCGCGCTCGCCGCGTACAGTATGGGGAACGTTTATTACGGAAAGGGCGACTTTGCCGCCGCCGAAGCCGCCTATACGCAGGCTTTGGACGCGGACGCCTTTTACACCTCGGCTTGCCTGAACCGCGCCAACACGCGCCTGCGACTGGAAAACCTTGACGGCGCGTTCGACGACTACACGCAGTACCTCGCTCTTGTGTCCGATACCCCGCAAAGGGCGCAGATAGAGGCGGTGCTCGCCGCCCTACAAAAATCCAGAGACGAAGCCGCCGCGGCAGCGCAAAAGAAAGCCGATGAGGAAATCGCCGCCGCAATTCTTGACCTTGAGCGGGAGATCAAGGCGCGGGACACCATTCCGGCGATTGTTTTGGCAATGCAAACCATGGACGCTATAAGCGCTGAACTCAAAGCGGCGGACGAGGAAACAGCGTCTGCGCTGTCAGAAGCAGAAGCCGCCGCCGAAACTCAGCCGCCTGCGGACACTCTCTCCGAAGACCCTTCTGTGCCGTCAGACACAGAAGCCACCGCTGAAACCCAGTCGCCCTCAGATACGCTCATGGAAGAACCGGATAATCTCTCCGAAGACCCTTCTGCGCCGCCGCCCGCGCCTGACTTGCCCGATACCGCGGAAAATCTTCCTCCGCAGCCTTAAAAACCTCCCTTCGCCATAGAAGAATTCTCCTCCTATGATGATGACAGCTCTGCGCCTGTCATCATCGTACTTTTTAAAAAAATAAGAAAAAAGTGGAAGTAACCCGCGTTATGGGATCGTATATAAAGAAGCGAAGGAAAGAGATCGAAACGGCGGCAAGGGTAAGGAATCCGCGTGGCGGAAGGTTAGGCTGTGTTTAAGGCGGTCTCTATGAAAGGGCTGGCTAAGAAATTGGGTAAGGTCTCGCGGCAGCAGGCAATGGCAATAGCGGCGTGCTTGTTGGTGAGCGTTCATTCGCTCCATGCGCGGATAGCGCCGGATGTACTGGGATTTGACGAATCGACATTAGAGTACCATTTTGAGCGTGCTGATCGGGAAGCTTCGCCTGATGCGTGGGCGCTCGCGGCGCGAGAAGGCGTATCGGCGGCAGTTGCGGCGTGGGAACGGCTCGCACTGGAGCTGTATGCGGACGCGGGCACAGCGGCGGAAGCGCGGCGGGCGCTGGAAGCATGGACCGACGCGGAGTTCGAGGAACGTTTCGCCGCGTGGCTTATCGAGCGGTTTCTGGGCGCCGAGGCGGCGGATGCGGCGCAAACGGTGGAAGCGCTCTCACGCGCCGCCGCCGTTCCGTATATTTATCACACGGACGAGCGTGGCGCAGTGCTGTACGACGAGGCGACCGGCGATCCGCTGGTCTTGCGCCCTGACGACAGCGTGTTTTCCGATGACCGCGCAGACTGGCTTGATGAAGTCTCTGCTTACGCAGGCGCGGCGCTCTCGGCATATATCGCGCGGGTGAACGGCATATATCCAGAGCTGCTTGAGTATATAGACGAGGACCGGCGGGCGGAATTTGGCGAAACGCTCGCGGTAATGGCGCTGGGCGGCGCAGAAAACCTGCGGACAGAGTTAAGCGCCGTCATAGCGCGGGAGGAGCGATATTTCACGGCGGCGCGACTGGGCGATGTATGGAGTCTGCGACAGAACAGCGAGGCGGGAAGCGCCCAGACAGTAGCGGCGTCGGTTATTGAAGAAGCGCAGGCAGCGTGTGAGGCAGGAATAACCGGCCTGAAAGGACGCATAGAGAAGGCGCGTACCGGCGCGGGCGATCTTTCGCTTATGGGCGAAGAATGGCTTGCCCAGTACCAAGAGCAGTTTGAACGAGGGCTTTCCGCGTGGGAATCAGCCGAAGAACGCTTCTTCGTGAGCCGGCTTGAATGGGAACGGGATGCGGCGCAGAGTTATGAAGAAGGGGTTGAGACGTGGAACGCGGCGTATGAAACGCTTCTGAAGGAACGAGGGGGCTGGGAAGTCAAAGCATACGCACTGCTGGAGTCGGCGATAGCCGAAGTGCGGGCGGAGTTTCAAAGCGCTGCAGCGTTGCGGACGCGAGCTGCCGCGGAACGTGCAGGGGCGTATACCGACGTGTACCTTACAAGCGGGTTGGCGGCGGTGCGGGCAGTGGAGAACATCGATTTCTGGTTGACGCGGTATGAGGCGTCTGGTACGCCAAAGGCGGATGACGCGGCTTTTGGGGCGTGGCTCGCGGCTGAGGAACAGGTTTCCACCGGCAGAGATCCCGCAGTACTCTCAGAAATCCGTGCATGGTATGATATGTACGTTTCCTATATGAATAAGGCGAAAGAGGTGAAGACAGCGCTCGCGCAGGAGTTCGCCCTTGCGATGGGCGGCGGCGCGCTTGACGCGGTGCTTGAACATAGTGCGGACACCGAAGTGTTCAGTCTTGACGAATACCAACTGGAACTATTGCGCGCACAGGCAATCGCGGAATATTGGGAACGGGAAGCGGCTGAGGCGGAAGCGGTACTGCGGTACGCGGAAGACCTGAGCGCTGGCAGGGCGACAGAGGGCGAAAGCGCCAGAATCTGGGCTGAAGCGAAAAGCGCCTATGAGACAGCGGCGGCGCAGTATGAAGAGACGCGGAAACGGCTTTCCGAGGCGGGAAAGGCGGTGGAGGCTGCCCAGTACGCCATGACGGACGCGGGCGGCGGACTTGAGGCTGCCAACGCGCGGCTCGCAGCGCTCAACGCGGACTATTCAGCTCTGATTTCGGCGGGTGCGACAAAGGATCAAGCGTTCCTCATGGAGCAGTTGTCGTCGCTGTATACAGAGCTTGCGTTGGATGAAAAAGAGATCGAGGAATACGATTTTACGGAGTATATAGCGATTGCCTTTCGATATGACGAATTGACAGAGAGCAAGCATAGATGGCTCTTGTTACAAGATATGGTGACCGGCGGCGGCGAGTATGAAGGGTCGCTCGCGGACCTTGCGCGCGCGGCAGCCGCAATCGTCGATATTGGCGACGGGGACGATCCGCCGGAAACAATAGCCGGATTCGCGATACCAGCAGACAATTCGGCGTATATGGAAATAGCGGCGTGTATGGCGGAACGTGAGATTCTTGTGGCGCAATACGCGGAGGATGAGACAGCACTGGAGTATGTGGAAACGGTATATCGCGAGGCGGTAACGATTCTGGCGCAACAGGCAAAGCTGCGCGCCGAGACCGCGCTTCTGGAGCGGCTGGATGCTCTGAAAGGCTTCGATCCTGCTGAAGAAAAAGCCGCGCGGGATGAAGCGCTCGCTGCACTTACGGCGATTTTTGAGTCGCTCGGCATGGAGGACGCGGGGCAAGCCAAGATCGGCTCATGGTTTACCCGCACCGCGGACATTATGGCAGCGCTTGAGGCGCAAGGCGGCGGTGCAGCATCTGCAGCGGCGTTTCTGGCGCGGCTCGACGCGGCGTTGTCGGGTATATCGTCCCGCGCCGCAACCGAATACGGTGCATGGCGTTCGGCGTTTGCCTCTTACGCGGCGGCGCGTTTTATCCGCAACGGCGGAACTACGCGCCTCTCTACAGAAATTTTCTCGGAACTGGGGACGGCTGAAGCCGCGCTTTCGTACGCGGATACCGATACTTTTGAGGCGCTTTATAACAAGTACCTTTTTCTGAAGAACGAGTACGAACTCGCGGTTCACTATGAGACGCTCGCGGAACAAGCCGCCCTCGTGGACACGGCGGACGAAAAGCATTGGCGGGAATACCTTACCGCCGAGGTCGCATCTCAAGCCGAATGGGTTTCCACAGAAGGTGCAGCGGCTGGTGGTATACGACTTAGCGTGGCGGACAATTACGCCGAAGGCGCGCTTCTGGACGCGGAACGCCGCCTCGTTTTTGAGGCGCGGAAGTTCGCCAGCGCCCTTTCGTATACAGGCGGAGACGATGCGTTTCAGGCAATATGGGACGCTGCTCAACGCTTCGCACAAGACAATACGGCGGAATGGGACACCGACCTTATCGTCCGCGCCGATTATATGGCGGAAGACGCCTATATCGTCGCCTGCGCCACGCTGAACGGATTTTTGTCGAACCACTCCACGATCCAAAAGTCCTACCGACAGGCAGGCGCGAGTTACGAATTTCGCTCCGCTGATTTCGCCACGCTTGAGGCACTCAAGCGGCAAAAGTACGCCGAAATAACGGCGCAGCGCGCCGCTGTGGAAGACATGCTCTCCGACTGGCAGAACGCGGCGGCGATCTTCGCGGACATGGGCGCAAAATACGACCAGCTGTATGGAGAGGCGAAAGACGCCTCTGCCGCCACAGAGGAAGCGCTCGCCGCGTACCGGATGCAAGATGCAGTACGGCGCTGGGCGTCAACGGCGTACACTGGCGCAGATGATACTCGCGCCGCCGCTGAATCTGCCCGTGCGTTTGCCGACCGCGCCGCAGAGGCGCTTGCTTCCCTGTCCGCGCTCTATACGGCACGTGAAACCATGCGTCCTTACGATTCAGATACATACAACACACGCACCACCGAATATAAGGCGGCGTTAACACGCTTTACCGCTATAATAGACGCACGGGACGCCATGAGCGCAAAACTTTCCGCCTTACTTGAAGAAAATAAGCTGCTTCGTCAGAACTACGAGAAGCAGTTTGCGCGATGGATGGGCGCGCTCGCACCCTGCGAAGAAGGCGCGGTGGAAGTGGGTGAGTGGGATATTACCAAGGATTACGTTTCAAACGCAAATCAGGCGGATTGGCGCTTGAAGGACATTATCCGCGTATCAGCGAACGGTACGCCGGAATTTTCGCGGAACGGAAGCACGTTCACGCTGTCGGGCGCGACCGCGTCCTCTTCCGCCGCGCTGTACGATTATTTCTTTGCATCTGAAGATGCGGACAAAAAATCGGCGCTTGAGACGGAGATAGCGGGATTGAGCGCTCGTATGAGTTCATATATAACCGATATCGGCGCGTACAAAAACTTCGCGGTTGCCCGGGATTATCTTGTGCGTATGCTGATCAAGGAGAACGGCGGCGTAAGCTATCTCGGCGATAAATTCGCCACAGCGAATGAACTGCACTACGGTTCTCAGGCGCATCTGCGGCTGGACGCGAATCAATTTTTCGGTTCGCACGAAAACACTCCTGTGTACCTTAGTGCAAATTACTATATCCAAGAAGAAATAGCTAGAAGAAAATCTATGTTCAGCGAAGAAGAATTAGTACCCGGTCCGCTTTTTCAGATACAACAGGATGCATGGAACAATCTGAATGATCAACAGAAGCGAGACCTGGAAATGTACCTTATTCTGACGCTTATGGGCGGAGGCGGGGAAGTGTCTTCGGCGTTTTCTGAAGTGTCGAAGCTGCTGACCTACGACTATGTGACGGGTATGGTGTGGAATAACTACGCCTATTACGCGAATTTGGCAAGCAAGAAGATCGTAGGGCGTATATGGAGAGGACGCCGGGATACGCTCGCGTACACGCATAGCAGCTTGAGCGCGTCGCTGAACACGATTCAGGGGAACATCAACGCGGGATTCGCTGGACTGATGTCGTCGGTGGCAGGTCTAGCGGAAAGCGATGCGGCGTATCAGGCAAATCTGTCCGAGCTTGCCGTTCTGCAAGGGGAGAAAGAAGATGGGTTCGTGGAATGGATTGACATAGAGCAGGCGCTAAGCTTAATAGGATACCCGTCCACCGACACAGCGCGGCTCAAAGGATATTGGGAAGAGATGTCCGAAGTCTCATCGAGCGAATACAGAAGCGTTACCGCCGCACTCACCGGAACAGCACGATGGGCGGGATCGAAGAACGACGCGGCGCGTGCCACGCTTGAGAAACAGTGGACGGATGACGAGACGGATCGGGTCGCGGCGGAGGCGCAGTATCGCGCGTTATTTACCGCCTATATAGCAGGAGAAGCATCCCTTGCAAATATGGAAGACGCAGCGTGTGAGGCGTTCGGCGTGTCCGCGCCTGCCCGCAAGAAGCACTTGGAAACTGTGGAAAGAGTCTTGTCAGGAGTATTTGAAGAAGGCAGGACTATCACGGCGGAACACGCGCAGTTTATGTCAGAGTATAGCTCGCTCTTAACCCGGGCGATGAGTCAGCGGCAAGCAGCGGAATTGTCCGCCCGCGAAACGACGTGGGCGCTGCAGCAAAGTGACCTGGTGCGGAAAGCCGCCGAATGGGAAAAGGACGCGCTCATAGTTATAGAGACTGGTCTGGCTGACTGGGATCAGGCTGAGGGCGGCTTCATGGAACGGTACAACCGGTGGCTCGCGGACTTCGCCGCAACGTATCGGCGTACCGACACGGCGTGGAGCGCGGTTTACGCGGCGGGCTTGAAAGAGAAAGAGGCGTGGCTCGCACGGGCGGCTGAGGCTGCGGACAAGGCGGCGTCCGGTGCGGCGCTCGCGCTCGTGGGCGCTGATGGGGAAGCGACGGCGCGCGCATTCTTAGCGTCGGTTCCGCTCGCTTATATGGGATCGCAGGCGCAGGAAGCCGCGGCGGCAGCGCTGTCCGAACTATGCGCGGGTGCAGGGATAACGAATATGGCGCAGGCTTTTAGCGCGCTCAACGGCAGCACGTCGGTTCTGAATACGAGAGCGTTCGGCGCCGTTACCGGCGGCGCGAGTCTTTGGGCGTCGGGCGCCATAACAGCGGAGGCGAGCAGGTTCGCTTATAAGACCAACGCAAAAATAGCGGAGCGTGAGGCGCGTCGGCTCGCGGAGAATGTCAAGATATTCGCAGAAGACGCAATGAAGAGCCTCAGAGAGAGCGTAGTGCAGTCGAACAAGCAGTTCCGCAAGTCGATGGACGATATGTTCATGATAAGCGGTGCGTGGCGGAAAAGCGGAACATATTATATCAAGGACATCGTCGTATATTCGACAATGATCGATCCCGTAATAACTGAGTCGGTAAGCGTCGAGACGTACCGTGACTACACGATGAACCCCGCGCTGAAACCCGACACCGACTTGTCGGAGGACACGCTCGCGGGCTTGGATTCCTTCGCGGTAGCTGCGCTGATAGACAATTTGTACGACGAAATAACCGCGATAAGTGAACGCATCTTCGGGAAAAAAGGATCAGACGGCGGAGAGGAGATAAAAGGCGAATTCAACGAATGGATAGGCGAGTCGCCAATACTAATAAGTGAGGAGGCGGAAAGACGGCGGCGGGAATATGTCTGGGACGGCAATATACACAACGGACTCTTCGGTCCGCCAAAGATAAGCGCGGAAGAGATGGATGGGCTCTTCATGAAAGGGAGCGGAAGCGGCGAACTGGGACGTCTGATGTGGGTGTATATGGACTGGCAGCGGCAGGAATCGGAAGGGATACGGAACATGAACACAGCGTCCTGGGACAAACCGATGTGGGACGCGCGGAACTGGGGCATGGATGCGCCCTCGTTTCGGCAGCTGAATGAGTTCGCAGCCATGGTAGCGGCGACCATTGTAACATGCGGAGCCGCGTCGATGGTAGCGCTGGTGGCAACAATAGCGATAAACATGGCGGACGACATCATGTTCGCGGCGCTCGACGTGGGCGGAGGGTACAAGACGGGCGAGGAAGCAATGTTCGGACTCGCAAAGAAAGCCGTAACCTACGCGGCAACTTCAGCAATGGGAGCTGGATTCAATCAACTGGGAGGGGCAGTCACAAACGCTCTGACGACATCAGGGGCGAGCAGCTTGACCAAAGCGGCGACAAACGCGGCGTTTAGCGGCGTACGAAGCGTCGCGTCTGGCTTAGTCACCAGCCCAATTTCCGCGCTCACATACACCAGCACCGGTGGTTTCGGCTTCAACGAGGATATTATGCGCCAGGGCATTGAGGGCAGCTGGATAAGCGCCGCGAGCGGCATGGCGAGTTCGTTCACGAAAGGATCTCTTGGAGCTGTAAATTTACACGCTGGAGAAAACGTACCATTGAATAACCGTACATTTGATGTTGAAAAAATAGGACAGCTAAACAATCTTATAGGTAGTCTCGCTGGAGGCGGTGTAACATACGCCTTAACGGGAAACGTGACTCTGAATCTTGTTAATTTAAATCTATTAAAGACACTGGAGTTAACCAAAAATGATTATAATATGGGGCTTTTGGAACTTCAGTTAGGCAAGGATGGTGTGGGTATAAACTTCGGGAACGGTGGTATAGACGTAAGTATAGGAACAATGATAGCGGCGGCGGAAGGTCTGAAAGATGCTGCGAAAGTAACCGAGGCGAAACTCGACAATCTGTTTGGAAACAAAGAAAGCATATCAACACTGAACGCTGTCAATATGCTTGGTTGGTCAGAAAATGGATTCAGACAATACTTGGCGTCAGCGATTTGGGAAGAGAAGCTAGGAGTCTCCTATAAAGATTTAAGCGAGAGAGAAGCGCTTGGTGAATATATTCTTGGAAGTAAAGAGATAGCTTTGGATATGTCCCTGCTCGGCGGAGGGAATGAAGGAAGCGCGAGGCTTGCTGCAGTAATGGCGCATGAAGGGTCACATGCCTTCGGAAACCGCGTGGAATTTTTCGCGCACCTGCAAGGTTCTGAGACATATAATGAAATAAATACTAACTTCGGACTGCAAGAGAACAACAGTTTTGTAGCGGAGATGGTATTCGCTATGAATAATCCCGAAAACTGGACGGAAAATACCGGCGATACTGATAAGTGGAGATTGATGGGCGACGGAACTCTCGTTATGGACAAAGACGGTTGGTTGCGCTATCCAGATGGAAGACTTGTCCTAGATAGAAATGGAAATAAGATTGGCGCGCCAGGTAAAGAAGGAGGTTTATTAGCCATATTAGGGGTAGATCCCACTGATGCGGAAGCAGTAGCAAAAGTACAAGATATGATGAAACGATACGGTTTTATACATAATCCTAAGGATACAAACAAGCGTGTTGACTGGTATTGGAATGATCCAAGAAATCAAGGGGAAAAGTCTACCATTTGATAGTTTAATGAGAGGAGGATATGGGAATATAATGGCTGCGGCTGTTTTTGCAAAAGGGTTTGACTGGATAACCGACAAATTGCTGTTTTCTTCTTCTGATGATTTTAAATATACAATGCAAGGACTGAACATGAGCCAAGATGTACAAACGCGGTTTTTCAACCTTTTAAGTGCCAAGAATGATTTTTATACTAGTGTTACTGATATTATAGAGGTAAATCATAGAATAAGTGGCATATATGGAAAATATCTGACCGATAAGAATGGTAACACTGCAGCTAATTATAAAAAACATTATAAAGATTATGCCAATAAACATTATGGAATTGATTTTGGGAAACCAAATGATGCCGCACCACCGCTAAAAGGTGAGATTAGAGCCGGAATAAGTGGAATCGTTTTAGAAAATTTCTTTAATGATAATACAGGTAATGCTGTAAGGATCGCTTATGGGTATAAGTTTGAAGAGGCATTCATTGATACAGGAATAAGAGGTGAATACTTACATATGGAGTCTCTTTCCCCATTAGAAATAGGCAAATATGTTGCTGCTAACACAATAATTGGACAAGTTGGCAATACTGGCGTTTCATATGGAGAGCATTTGCATTACAGTGTATACACAACGGGGAAACATATTTTTTCACGCTCCAATATGGCGGTACTATTTGGGAGCGAGTATTCCGAATCGCGTATATCATCATCAACAGACTGGAAGAGGGTCTATAATCCTGCCTCTTTTGAAGAAGAGAAGACTGGACATGCCCCCGGATGGAAGACAAAAAGCTAAGCCACATGACTACAAAGTACCTCAACGGGGACTTTGTAGTCAAGCGCTGAATGACGGCGCTTC
>QMCE01004163.1_pt1 | contig 10328 bp, 12 predicted proteins | sample 1821851 | NCBI WGS metagenome assembly QMCE01 (sample SAMN09453174, study PRJNA476694) | Termite gut metagenome, whole genome shotgun sequencing project. | isolation source: worker | host: Odontotermes sp. | place: South Africa:Pretoria | collected 2016-01-28
CTCCCTCGAAAACAATGCGAAATTTAACCAATAAATTGATATAAATGGGAACACCTGATGTAAGCAAAATTTTCGGTTTCATACCCGAGGCCGATTTCGCGGCACTGCGCAGCGATGCCGAATACAGCAACGCCCTTCTCCACACCGGCGAAGGCAAAGGCAACGATTTTCTGGGCTGGGTGGGGCTTCCCTCCTCGATAACTCCGGAATTTCTGGCAGAGATAAAAGCCACGGCTCAAAGCCTGCGTGAGAAAGCCGAAGTGGTGATAGTCATAGGTATCGGCGGCTCCTACCTCGGCACGAAAGCGGTGTTGGAGGCTTTGCAGAATCCTTTCGCGGCGTTGCAGAGAGAGCGTAAAGATCCCGTGATACTCTTCGCCGGCCACACCATCAGCGAGGACTATATGGCCGAATTGATGGAAGCCGTCACAGACCGCTCCATCGCCACCATCGTCATCTCGAAATCGGGCACCACCACCGAACCCGCCATCGCTTTCCGCATCGTCAAGCAGGAGATCGAAAAGCGCTACGGCACCACCGAAGCCGCCTCCCGCATCGTCGCCATCACCGACAAGGCGCGCGGGGCGCTCAAAAGCGTCGCCGACAAGGCGGGCTACAAGACTTTCGTCATTCCCGACGACGTGGGCGGACGCTACTCGGTGCTGACCCCCGTCGGACTGCTTCCGCTGGCCGTCGCGGGTATCGACATCGACGCACTGGTGGCAGGCGCGCAAAAAATGGAAGCAGCCACCGCCCCCTCCGTTCCTTTCGCCGAGAACCCCGCCGCCATCTACGCCGCCGCCCGTTACGCCCTCTACCGCAAGGGCTACAAAATAGAGATACTCGCCGCCTACGAACCGGGCCTTCAATACTTTGCCGAGTGGTGGAAACAGCTCTACGGCGAGAGCGAGGGCAAGGAGGGCAAAGGGATTTTCCCCGCGGGGGTCATCTTCTCGACCGACCTCCACTCGATGGGCCAATACATCCAGGAGGGCGAGCGCATCCTGTTCGAAACCGTCATAAGCGTCGCCTCGCCGCACCGCAAGATGACGATCGAGCGCGCCGAGAACGACGGCGACGGCCTCAACTTCCTCTCCGGAAAGCGCATCGGCGAGGTGAACCGCATGGCCGAACTCGGCACGATGCTGGCGCACGTCGACGGAGGCGTCCCCAACATCCGCATCGAAATTCCGCACATCGACGAGAGTTCGCTGGGCGAGTTGCTATACTTCTTCGAAAAAGCCTGCGGCATAAGCGGCTACCTGCTGGGAGTCAATCCTTTCGACCAACCAGGCGTGGAAGCCTACAAGAAAAATATGTTCGCCCTTTTGGAAAAACCGGGCTACGAATCCGCCACCGCCGAACTCAAAAAAAGGTTGTAAACATTTTCTTAATAACAAAAATGTTATTACATTTGTGAAGCGAAAAACAACAAAGCGGAAAGAGTACGAAAAGGAGTTACTTTATTTCCTCGAACTCTTCAACGAGTTGCGAGGACGCGAGGGAGCGAAAACGACCCTTGTGTTTATAGAGTATGAGATCGACAGGTTGGTTGAATTGCTAAAACAGATGTGAGATGAAAACTAAAATCGAAGCCCTGAAAGAGAGGTATGTTCGTGCGAAAACCGAACGGGAATACGATGTAATAAGAGAAGAACTGCGTGCATTATGTGACGACGATGCCGCAGCCGTTGCCGACGCGACGCTCGAAAGCATACGGGAGACCAATGCGATATTGCTACGCGAAAAGTTGAGCGACATTCTTCCCGCCGTTTCGGTTTCGTACCTTTCCAAAACCTACTTTCATCGAAGTCCTCAATGGTTCTACCAACGCCTCAACGGCAATTCCGTGAACGGCCGGCAGGCACAATTCACAAACGATGAGTTGAAGGTTTTGCGCGGTGCCTTGCTCGATATCTCCGGCAGGATCGGCTCCTCTGCTGCGGCGGTTTTTTAGGATATGATTGATTTTTTCGTAAATCGGGGGTTTCGAAATCCCCGATTTTTTTTACGCTTTTATTTTCCCCGCGATCTTTTTCAGCACTTCCGCAAACTCCCCGAAAGCGTCGAGCCGCAGCAACGCCGCGCCGCCTGCATAAACCGCCACACCGGCGACGATCTTCACCGCCAGCACCGCCCACATAGGCAAGTCCGCCCCGGGCAGACCGAAAAGCCCCTCTTCCGAGACAAGCAACCCCACAGTCCAAACCACCGCCGCCATCACCGCCGTCAGCCCCAGCACAGGCAGCACATTGCGCATCAGCGCCCCGAACCCGTAGGAGGATTGCCGCCGCGCCAACACAAAACTCACGGCTGCGTCGGTAAAAGCGATCCCCACCACGCCCCATGTGATAGCAACGGCCCCGAAAGGAATGGTAGCCGCAAATATCACTGTCGCCGCGATCTTCTTCACCACTTCGGCACGCAGAACCGCCCGCCCGTCGCTGCGAGTGCGCAGAATATTCGACGAGATGGTGGCCAGCGGTGTTGCGAACCCTGCGATGCAAAGTATCCGGAAAAACGGCACCGAAGCCTGCCACTCCGCTTTGAGGAACACCCCGAACATCTCGCCCGCGGTGACGATCAACCCCGCCATCACCGGATACATCAGAAAAACTATCGACCCCACCACTCTGCCGACCGCACGTGGAAATTTCTCGTCGTCGTCGCGAAGCTGCGCCATCGCCGGAAAAGTTACGCTCTGCATGGCGTTCATCGTCGAGACGACGGGCAGGTCGCGCACTTTTCGCGCCGTGTCGTAAACACCCAGCGTCGAGCGGTCTATGTGTCCGATCAGAAACTGCGGAGCGCTGTTGAACAGGCTGTTCAAAAGGTCGGTCGCAAGCAGCCGCGAGCCATAGCCGAACATTTCGCGGATCGAGGCCCACGAAAACCGAGCCCCGTCCTTTCGCACTTTCCATCGCCCGAGCAGCCACAGCAATATCGTCTTTATGGCAATAATGCCGACCCTCTGCCCCACGAGCGCCCACACTCCGAAGCCTGCGAAAGCCAGCCCCACGGCAATCAATCCGGCACCGACTGTGGAGGCGAAAGTTATTATCGACAGTTTCCGGAAGTCGAACTCGCGCGTGAGAATCGTCTGCCGGATCAGCCCGAGCGCGCTTATCGGAACGATAAGAAAGAAGACGGGAGCGAACCTCACCAGATCGGGCATATCGAGTATTCGCGCCGTCGGATACGAAAGCCCCGTCAGCAGTATGTATGCCGCCGTCGCAACCGCGATGTTGAACCAGAAAACCGACGAATAGTCCGTAGCGGCAGGATCTTTCTTACGAATGAGCGCCTGCGAAAAACCGCTGTCCACAAAGCTGTTGAAGACCATCACCAATGCCGCGAGGATCGCAATCAGGGCGGTGTCGTCGGGCACGAGGCGGTTGAGGACGTTGATCGTCACCCACGCCTGAAACAGCGCCGAGGCCACCCTCTCCGCTGTATTCCAGGCAAATCCCCGGACGACCTTTCCCTTCAACTCAGCCAAGATTCAATTAGGAATTAGGAATTTTTTACGAACGAGAGGAGGGCGAGACGGTAGCCGTCGAGGCCGAAGCCCATTATCGAGCCGCGACAAACGGGGGCTATCAAAGAGATATGGCGGAAATCCTCACGCGCCAGAATGCACGAAATATGCACCTCGACCACAGGTACGCCCACCGCGCCGACGGCGTCGGCAATGGCGACCGAGGTGTGCGTATACCCTCCGGCGTTGAGCAACACTCCGTCGTAAACCCCGTCCGCCCGCTGAATGGCGTCGATCAGTTCGCCCTCGATATTCGACTGGAAATAGTCGATCCGAACCTCCGGATGTGCTGCGCGAAGCCCCGCGAGGTAAGTTTCAAAATCCGTACTGCCATATATCCCCGGCTCTCTTTTCCCGAGCAGGTTCAGGTTCGGCCCGTTGATTATCAGAATTTTCATAGTGTGGTCGATTATATTCTCACAAAGATAATTATTTTTGTACTCATAATAAATTCCCGTAGGGAATATCTATCGGTAGAGATACAGATGCCACACACTCTCTGCATCCTGTAGGGATGCACCCTTTGTCACAGGACGCATTCCTACGGAATGCGGAGGAGAGGAGCGGGTTTCGTTTCTACCGACAGATTCATCCCTGACGGGATGAAGTTTATATTTTTTTGATTTGGGAGAATTCGAATTCATAGAGACCATCCGCCGCTCTTTCGAGGGCATAGGCGACGGGGCGATAACGGGCATCGGCGATGACTGTGCCGTAATTCCGCAGTCCGGCGGCGAATCGTTTGTCGTCACGACCGATATGCTCGTCGAGGGTGTGCATTTTCTGCGCCACGCAACTTCGGCGCGGGAACTCGGTGCAAAATCGCTCGCCGTCAATCTGAGCGATGTCGCGGCGATGGGCGCACGTCCCGTGGCATCGTTCCTGTCGCTGGCGCTTCCTCCGGAGTGCAGGGAGGAATGGGCGCAGGAGTTCATGGAGGGCTACCGCGAACTGTCGGCACGGCACGGGGTTAAACTCGCCGGGGGCGACACGACGGGCTCGCTCGGCGGCATCGCCGTCAACGTCACCGCGATAGGCCGCACCCCGAACGAGAGATTGAAATTCCGCAGTGGTGCGCGTCCGGGCGACATCGTTGCCGTGAATGGCTCTCTGGGAGAGTCGGCCGCGGGACTTCAGGATATTTTGGCCGGAAGGCTCGACACCCTGTCGGCGCAAATCCACCGCAACCCCGTTCCGCAGGTCGCCGAGGGCGAATGGCTGGGGGGCCGTGCGGAGGTTCACTCGATGATCGATCTGTCCGACGGCCTCGCCTCCGACCTCACACATATTCTGAAAGCCTCGAAAGTCGGTGCCGAAGTCGACCTCGACGCAATCCCGACCCCCGTCGCCACGGAACTCGCCGTGACGGGCGGCGAAGATTATAAGCTGTTATTAACCGTCGCACCCGAACGTTGGGAGAGCCTCCGAGCCGACTACCGTAAGCGTTTCGGAGCGGAACCACGCGCAATAGGGCGCATTGTTTCAAGCAGTAAATCAGGCATTGTCTGGATTGAAAACGGCACCCCCGTGAAAAAAAAATGGCGTGGTTTCACCCATTTTTAGCCGATTATTTTCGATAAGTCAAATATTTTTTCTATTTTGCGGGGTTACGAACAAACTCTAAGCCGTGACGGCTTTAAATCTCTGTAAATATGGAAAAATCATTCAAATCCTACACGCTGCACAATTACATGGAGATCCCGCAGATGGCATCGCTGCCTGCTGAGATGTTGCACGACATTGAAGTCGTGGGACGGGTGCTGCCCTTCAAGACCAACAACTATGTGGTCGAGGAACTTATCGACTGGAACAACGTCGAAAGCGACCCCATCTTCACCCTCAATTTTCCCCGCCGGGGAATGCTCTCGGCAAGGCACTATGCCACCGTCGAGCGACTGATGGCCGAGGGGGCCGACAAGGCGGCGATGGAGGAGGCGGTAAAAAAGATCCGCGTACAGCTCAACCCCAACCCCGCGGGGCAGGAGCACAATGTCCCGATGCTCGGGGAGATAAAGCTCAAAGGCATTCAGCATAAATATCCGGAGACGGTGCTCTTTTTTCCGGCACAAGGACAGACCTGCCACGCCTACTGCACGTTTTGTTTCCGCTGGCCGCAGTTTTCGGGCATCAGCGAGTTGAAGTTCGCCATGAAGGAGGTCGACCTGCTCGTGAAGTACCTGCGCCTGCACAAGGACGTCACCGACGTACTTTTCACCGGCGGCGACCCGATGGTGATGAGCGCGGGGATTCTGGCCTCGTATATTCGTCCGCTGTTGGAAGAGCCGGGACTGGAGCATATCCGTTCCATCCGCATCGGCACCAAGTCGCTGGCCTACTGGCCATATCGCTATCTGACCGACGGCGACAGCGACGAGATAATCGCACTGTTCGAAGATGTGGTGCGGGCGGGCAAAAACCTCTCCGTACAGGCGCACTTCAACCATCCGGTGGAGCTTTCGACCGACGCGGTGCGGAAGGCCATAGCGCGCATTCGTGCCACCGGGGCGCAGATACGCACCCAGTCGCCCGTACTTCGGCACATCAACGACAAGCCGGAGATATGGTCGGAGATGTGGCGCCGCCAGGTAGACCTGGGGTGTATACCTTATTATATGTTCGTTGCGCGCGACACGGGGGCGAAACACTATTTCGAACTTCCGTTGGACAAGTGCTGGAGCATTTTCCGCCGCGCCTACCGCCGTGTGAGCGGGCTTTGCCGCACGGTACGCGGCCCCAGCATGAGCGACCATCCGGGCAAGATACAGATACTCGGCGTGGCCGAGGTGAGGGGCGAAAAGGTCTATGTGCTGCGTTTCATCCAGGGGCGTGTTCCGGCCTGGGTACACATTCCGTTCTTCGCCGAGTACGACCCGAAGGCAACCTGGTTCGACCAACTGCGTCCCGCATTCGGCGAACAGAAGTTCTTTTTCGAGCACGACCGCGCCCACATCCTGAAAACCAAACCGTTCCTGTTCGAGTAAATATTTGGATATACAACAAAATCGTTGTATATTTGTGGCATCAAACCCGAACGTAAATGAAATGGAATGAACTGAAACGAATTGCCGAGGCCAAAGGCTGGCGTCTGTATAGAAATGGTTCCAATCATGATGTCTATCGCCATCCCGGTAAGCCGGAAAGCGGAAATATATATATCGGACGGCACGGTAAGGAGGAGATAAGACCCGGCACGTTCGACAGATTAAAAAAACAGATCGGATTTTAATATAGTGCGATATGAAAACAACAGCTCTTATTGAAAGAGGAAAAGACGGAACTTTCGGTATATTCACGCCGGACCTCGAACACAATGTTATTATCGGTGAAGGGGCCACTGTGGCCGAGGCAAAAGCCGATTTTGAAAACTCCGTCAGAGAATTGAAAGCGTTTTTGGCAGAGGACGGTATCGAAGATCACGAACTCGCTGATATCGAATTCGAGTACAAGTACGACACCGCCTCGGTTTTCGACGAACTCGACTGCATCAACATCACCAAGTTCGCGAAATTCGCAGGGATATACCCCTCGACGATGCGCCAGTACGCACGCGGAATATCGTACATCTCGGAGAAGCAGGCGCATAAAATAGAGACGGCGCTCCACTTGCTGGGACAAAAATTTCAGGCTATCCGTCTCTGAAAATGGGCCGAATACTTGCGATAGACTACGGGACAAAACGGACGGGAATCGCCGTTACAGACCCGCTGCGAATAATTACGGGCGGGTTGGAGACGGTGCCGACGCATACCCTTATGGAGTGGCTGGGGAAATATTTCGCGAGCGAAAACGTTGATATTGTGGTGGTTGGAAAGCCGGTGCAGATGGATGGCCGGCCTTCGGAGTCCATGACCCATATCGAGCCGTTCGTGAGGCGTTTGCGCGCGCAATTCCCTGAGAAAGAGGTGGTTTGGCACGACGAGAGATTCACCTCGCGCCTCGCCCAAAGGGCCATCATCGACGGCGGAGTTCCGAAGATGGCGCGCCGCGATAAAGCACTGGTCGACCGTGTGAGCGCGGCAATTATACTCGAAAGTTACCTCGAAAGCCGCCGGTACAGAGAAAAAAATCAATAATTTAACTTCAAAAAAACGAATAAAAGTTCAAAAATTGAATATCCATGAATCTGCAAATGCTTATGATATACCCGATTGTGGTTTTCGGCTCGCCGATATTAAGGGCCGAAAACAAAGAAATAGACCGCGATTACCCCGAAATCTTCGCCACTCTGCACAACGCCGAAGGGGTGGGACTCGCCGCTCCGCAGATCGGCAAGAACATCCGTCTGTTCATCGTCGATGCGACCCCCTGGTCCGACGACGAACCCGAACTTGCCGATTTTCGCCGTGTGTTCATCAATCCCGAAATATACGAGTGGAGCGAAGAAGAGAGTTACTACAACGAAGGCTGCCTGTCGTTGCCGGGCCTCAACGAGGATGTTTCGCGCCCCGTGACTATCCGCATGCGATACCTCGACGAAAAATTCGAAGCCCACGACGAAGAGTTCACCGGCCGTGCGGCGCGTGTGATCCAGCACGAGTACGACCATCTGGAGGGAAAAGTATATACCGACCGACTGTCGCCCCTGCGCCGCAGCCTGCTCAAAACCAAACTTGCCAACTTTACCAAAGGAAAATATAAGGCATCCTATCGCACGAAATAAAAATATTTTTTTTATTTTTGCAAAATACCGTATTAAGGGGTACGGATAATTACTAATCCAATTATTTTTCTTTTATGATGAAACTCTCCAAACTAATTGCAAGGGCGGCCGCATGTGTGGCTGCCGCATCCGCGATCGTCTTCGCTTCCGGATGTACTGATGACCTGCAAACCGACGTCGACAAACTCAAAGGCAGGGTCGCCGAGCTCGAAGCCGCCGTGGGAGAACTAAAAACCAACTTCCAGTCCGGGCTGATGATCACAAGCGTCGACCCGACGGAAGGCGGGCACACAATCAACTTCTTGCGCGAAAGGTGATAAGGGTGATAAGGGTGATAAGGGCGACAACGGAGCTGATGGCGCTAAAGGCGATGCCGGCCATTCGCCGCTGGTAACTGTCCACCCAAACGGCGACGGAACAATCTCCCTGCTGGTCGACGGTGTCGTTGAGGTACCCAACATCAAAGGTGATGACGGGATACAAGGGCCGAAAGGCGACAAGGGCGATCCGGGACAAACTCCCAGATTCAAAATCGAAGAGAATGAAAAGGGTGAACTGCGCATCTACTACACAACTTCTCCCGAAGGGACAGACGAAGTGTGGATCGACCTCGGTGTTGACCTCAAAGCTCCAGCAGAGGCCAATCCGCTCCTATACATCATCGACAACAAAGCTAACGGAACCGTAACTTTCGTACTGAACGACCAAGAGCAAACCGAATTGACTTTCGCACGCGCTTCGACGGCTCAGTCGTTCGCCATTCTTGCAGATGTCGTCGCTTTCGACGGATCGGGTGAAGCCAAGATCAAGTTCCGAGTCAATCCTTCCAACGCTTGGGTTCCCACGGGAGAAGGTACGGCTATCGAAAAATGGGCGTTCGACCAGGTCGGCACACGTGCAGAAAGCTATGTAAATCCTTCGGAGATATTCAATATCGAGAGTGTATTGCAGGACGGCGACAAGACGGGGCAGTACATTGCGACCGTCTCATACGACCTGTTCGATGTCGACCTCGATGTCAACGAATATCTGGTTCGTGCTTAACAACAACAGGGAAGCAAACCCGGATGACGATAGTCTCATTTCTTCCGATATGTTAACTATGATACTGGAGATCGCTGAAGGTGAATTGATAGTCGATACGCTTGAATTGGATTTCGCAGCAGATGGCGGTACCGAAACCGTACGGGTGTTCAGTGCCGGCAGTTGGACTGCCTCCACAGAATACGACTGGCTCACGATCGTCGAGGAAGAGGGTACGTTCCGTGTTACGGCTCCGGTAAACTATAGCGACGAAAGGAGTGCGACGATAGTCGTCGACAATGGTGTCTCGACCGAAAATGTCGTTGTTCGTCAGGCCCGGAAAGACGAACTCATCATAGTCGGCCCAACCGAATATGAATTCGGAGAGACGGGCGGCCCGCTCGAACTCGAAGTTCAGAGCAACATCGACTTCGAGGTCGCCATCCAGGGTTCGTGGATAACCGAAGACGGTATCGCCCTCACGCGCGCCATGGAGTCCACACCCCTTCGTTTCAACATCGCACCCAACACCTCTTCAAGCAGACGTACCGGAACGATCACACTGACAGGCGGAGAGTTGCAACAGACCGTCACGGTTGCCCAGAAGGGTCGGGTGTCGCCGAACGACTATATATCCACCGACTTTTCTGCCGACGGACGGGTTACCATGCTGCAACAGGCCACCGAGGGTAACGGCATTGATATAGTATTCCTGGGAGACGCCTTTACCGACAGGCTAATCGCCGACGGAACATACGAGCAGAGGATGCGTCTGGCTGCAGACCTCTTCTTCTCCGAAGAGCCTTACACTTCGCACCGCGATCTGTTCAACCTCTATATGGTGGATGTGGTCTCCAGAAAAGAGGTCTATGACAGAACCCGCTACGATTATTACCAGGGCATCACATGGCGTTACGGCGATACGGCCCTCGGCAGTGAGTTCGACAACGGCGGCAGTACTCTTATCGCGGGCGACGACGACGAATGTATGGAATATGCTCTGAAGGCTCTCGGCCAGAATGCCGATCTGGAAGACGTCACGATAGTTGTGATATTGAATTCTACCCGCTACGCCGGCACCTGCTATATGTACTATCCGGAAGCTTA
>QMCE01002397.1_pt1 | contig 10324 bp, 5 predicted proteins | sample 1821851 | NCBI WGS metagenome assembly QMCE01 (sample SAMN09453174, study PRJNA476694) | Termite gut metagenome, whole genome shotgun sequencing project. | isolation source: worker | host: Odontotermes sp. | place: South Africa:Pretoria | collected 2016-01-28
GTTCTCGAAAAGGAGGAGAATCTGCATGGGATGCGCGTTGATCCGCAGCCCCGGCTCGATTGACGACAGCAGGGTTTTTCTCTGCGTCACGCCCTTCATCTGAAAGCCCTCGCCCGCGTCGCGGGCGAACGCGCTCAAATCAACCGTTTTCCTCTCCTCCAGGGCGGCAAGGCGGATTCTCCCCTGCTCAAGAAGCATGGCGACGAGGTTGCGCATGTGCTCGACGTCGCCCGCGATTCTGCCAAGATGAAGGCCGGGGTCGGAATGCCCCGTGCGCAGCAGTTCGACGCCCGCGCTGACGCGCGCCAGGGGCGAGCGGAGCTCGTGGGAGATGTCGGCGAGGAGGCGCCGTTCGTTCCGCATCAGGCCCTCGACCGTCTCCGCCATGGCGTTGAAGTCCCGGGCGAGCCTGCTGAAACAGTCGTCCGGCGCGGCGGGAACGGGGATTTTGACGGCGAAATTGCCGCGCTGCATTTCCCCGGTCGCCCGGGCCAGGTGCGCCAGCCGGCGTTTCTCCTCCAGACCCAGGAGGAGGGACAGCCCGGCGCTCAGGACAAAGGCGCAGATCAGGCCGATGGCCAGCTCCTCCCACTCGATGCCGCCCTGATCGGTGTGGAACAGCTCATCGATGACCGGATCGGCGAAAATCTCCGACAGAACAACGGCGCCGCCGATGACGGCGACCGACGCGAGGAAAAACCCGCGAATCATCGCGCCTCTCCGTCCAGAAGAAACACGTATCCCTCTCCCCACACCGCCTGGATGCGATCGCCGCCGTTCCTCCTGCGCCCGAGTTTTTTCCGCAGGCGGCTGACAGCCATGTCCAGCCCGCGCGCGTTGTGCTGTCCCATGGTTCCGGAAAGCGTCTGGTTGAGGCGGTCGCGCCGCACCGTTTTCCCGGGATCCGCGGCGAGGGTCTCCAGCAGGCGCATTTCGGCCGGCGTGAGGCTGACGCGCTTTCCGTCCACCTCGACGGCAAGGGCGGATCGCTCGATGATCAGGTAGTCGAGGGTGATGATGTCCTCGCCCCTTCCGCTCCAGGCGCTCCGGCGGAATATCGCCCGCAGGCGGGCGGCCAGCTCGGCGAGGCTGAACGGCTTGACCAGGTAATCGTCGGCTCCGGAATTGAGCCCCGCGACACGTTCCTGCTCTCCGTCGAGCGCGGTAAGCATCAGGACGGGCAGGTCGCGCGTTTTCGGCGCAAGCCGCAGCCGCCTGAGCGCCTCGAATCCGTTGACTCCGGGCAGCATGACGTCCAGAATCACCGCGTCCCAGTTTTCGGACGGGTTGGAAAGCCGGGACAGGCCGGTTTCGGCGGCGGCGGCATGCTCCACGCGAAATTCGGTATGCGTCATGTATTCGTGAATCAGGGAGTATAATTCGGCATCGTCGTCAATAAGCAGAAGTGTGCGCATCACCCGCTCCATGCATGAACGCTAACATATTTTACCGCAATCAATATTACACAAGCCCTTTGAGAAGCAAGAGAGAAAATACGATTACGGAAGAGGTTACAATTTATTACGATCTCCGCGTTGAAAGAATGGATTTCAACCCGTAAAGTCCCCTCTATGCACGCATCCTGAAGGGGAGGGATGCTGTCCTGAACGGGGGAATCCGCCATGAAGCACTCTTTTGTTCCTGCGTTCCTGCTTTCCTGCGCAGTGACGCTCTGCGCCGGCCTGTCTCCGGCCGGGGAAGCCGTGACCTCCGCCGATTTCGCCGGCGCATGGAACAGCGGATTGTCTCCCATCTCCGTCAAGGGCGTCCCGATACCCGAGATCGGCGCGAACGGCATCGTCCTGGAGAATTACCTGAACACGTTCACCGGCGGGGAAATGAACGTGTCCGGCGCAAACGGCGTGATGGGGAACAACGCGGGAACCAACGCGCTGAAGCTCGGGTCGTCGTCTCTCGTCTTCATGCCGGGGTGGGACTACCCCCTCACCGCCACCATCCGGAATCTCGCCCTCTACAGCGCGACGAACGGGGCTGTGTCGTATACGGGGAACGGCACGGGCGCGCACAGGCTCTCCATCGACGGCGTCTCTTTTTACGACAACGCGGGGGGCGGCGCGGGCGGCGCCGTCAACGTGCAGACGCAGATGCAGAGCAACGCGGCGAACAGCTACACCCTGAACAACAGCGACTTCGCCTCCAACAGCGCCGCAAACGGCGGCGCTGTCGCGCTGGCGACCAACAATTCCATCTTCACCTCGGGGGTGAACACCTTCTCCGTGACCGGCGACACGGCGCCGGACGCCTCCGGGACGGCGATGCCTGTCCACCTGTTCGGCTTCAACCGGGCGACCGCCGGCAACGGCGGCGGCGTGTATTTCATGGGCAACAACGCGCTGGGCGTCCGGAACGAATTCATCTCGCAGGGCTACGCCTACTTCCAGAACGGCGCATCCGGCCTCGGCGGCGCGATATACAACGGCGTCCTGAACGGGAACGGCCCGTCCGCCAACAATTTCACCCTCACCGGGAACATCTTCATCGAGAACCAGGCGGGCAGCGGCGGCGCCGTCGCGACCACGATCAACGGCGGCAGCACCAACGTGAACGTCACGCTGGACGGCATTTTTGAAGGCAACATCGCCTCCGCCAACGGCGGCGCGGTGTATACCGCGGTGGGCGACCAGTATTCCCCCTACGGCGGCACAATCCAATTCGACATCGGCGGCCTGTTCGACTCCAACCGCGCCGCCAACGGCGGCGTGATGTACAATGATCTCCGGCCGGGACAGTCCAACGTGACGGTCAATGTCGTCCTGGACTCCGGCGTTTCCGCCGGCGGCGTGACGCTTCCCACCATGTTCCTCAACAACACCGTCTCCGGGAAGGGCGGCGCGATCTACAATACGTCCGGCAACAACAATCCCGGGACAGCCGTCGTCAACATCGCGGACGGCGTCAACTTTCAGGGCAATACCGCGGCCTCCGGCGGCGCGATCTACAACGACGGCAACGGCGTCATCAACCTCAACACGGCAAAGGGCGGCGCCGGCATCCAGTTCATCGACAACAGCGCGTCGAGCGCCGCGAACGGCGCGGACATCTACCAGGCGTCCGAAACAGCCGTCATCAACATCGTCAACACCACCGACACCACGTACAGCCTCGCCGAAACCGAGTCGGTGGACGTGAACGGCGGCATCGCCGGCGTCGGGACAATCAACCAGAAGGCGGGGACGATCCTCAACCTGGGCGAGAAAAGCCAGAGCATCGGCTTCAAGGGCACGTTCAACCAGGCGGCGGGCGCCAAACTGAACGCCTCCGGCCTGATGTTCGGCGGGGCGAACAACATCGGCGGCACGCTGAACGTCCACAACGGCCTGACTTCCGTTTATTTCAATGCCAACATGCTGAGCAATTCACGGATGAACTACAGCAACACCGCGACGGAAAGAGTCTCCATCGGCGCGGCGTCGAGCGACTCCGCGCCCGGCATCCAGTTCAAGGGCAGCGGCGCAACCGTTAATTTCACCAAGGAAGGTTTCTACAATACGTCTCCTCCGAATATGGATGCGCCCCGGGCTCTCTTCACGCTGGAGCGCAAAATCGACAACGGGCAGGCCAACACCATCGAGTTCGCCCACAGCGACGTCACCTTCGGATCCACCGACTTCACCGGCGCAACGAATTACACCTTCTGGGACAGTTCCGTCATCAACCTTGCGGGGCCGCTGGCTCCGTACCAGCAGTACACCTTCGGCACGCTGACGACGAACGGCGACTCGCCCCTCATTGATTCGAGCAGCCTCCTGAGCCTCCGGGTCGGGAACGATCCGGGCTCCCTCCGGACAGATACGATCAGCGTGCTGGCGGGCGGCGGCGTGCTCGATCTCGGACGGGTCTACGTCAACGACGCGAACGGCGCGCTCTCCGGCCGCTCCCGCGTCATCTACGGCGATGCGCTCAAGTTTGAGAACGGCCGCACCCAGTATGTCTCGACCACGAGCGGCACCTACCAGATCACCACGGTGGACGACCAGTACATCCAGTTCGCCAATACGGTCGCCGCTGCGGTTGACGGCAACACGGGCACGACCGTCCATCAGGACGGCAGCACAACGACGACAACGGATCACTCAGACACCGGCGGCGGCTCCACAACAACGACCACCACCACCAACGGCGGCGCCACCATCGACCACACGGACGATACTGGAAGCAAGACGACTGTCACGATCAACCCCGACGGCTCCGCCACAATCACCGACAACACCGGAACCCAGACCGTTGTCGCCCCGGGCACAACAGAGACCGTAGGCAACGTCACCGTCGACAGAACCGGCGGCGACACAGTCACGACAGTAGATACTCCTGGCGGCAGCAGACCCGATTCCACCACCACTGTCACCACGAGCCCAGGCGGCAGCGGTTCCACAGTAGCCAACCCCGACGGCACCACGACCGGCACAACCATCAACGGAGGCGGCGCGAGGGGCATAACGCCGACGCTGACCCGGCCGGTTCTGACGCTGAATGACGTGAACACGCTGGATACGGACGCGGTCAATGCAGGCATGACGACGGCTGTGCCGCGCGGCTTCCAGATCGGCAAGGGCGAAACCTACAAAAACGCCGCCGACCTCGACCCGATGGAGGCGGGCACATTCTCCGTCTACGGCGCGGCGGACGGCACCGGGGAGGCCGTCCTCAGCGGCCTCAACGCGACCACAGGGGCAAAGCAATCGTTGTTCGATATGCAAACCCCCGGCACCACCTTCAGGCTGGAAAACCTGACTGTGCAGGACGCGGCCGCGGCCGACGGCGGCGCTGTGCTGAACATGAACGACGGCACATCGACCGCGATGCTCAACACCCTCACCGTGCAAAGAAACGACGCCACGGGCGGCAGCGACGGCGGCGCGGTGCTCGTGCAAGCCGGCACCCTTCTCAGCACAAACGTCAACTACGATCGCAACACGGCAGAGGGCAACGGCGGCGCCATCGCCACTACCGGAACCGGCAACACCACCGTGCGCGGCGGCTCTTTCACCAACAATACCGCGGGGGGCGACGGCGGCGCGATATACAACGCATCCCCCGCCATGGAGATCGACTCCGGCACGAGCCTGACCTTTACCGGCAACAGGGCAGCCGGCGACGGCGGCGCGATATACAATGCTACGGACAAAGCGCTGACCCTGATCGCGGATTCCTACGCAACAGAAGACCCGGACGACGGAGCCATCACCTTCTCCGGCAATACGGCGAACGGCAAAGCGAATGACATCCACAACAACGGCATGCTGATCTTCACCGGATCCGGCGGCACCATCACCATCGAGGGCGGCATCTCCGGCACGGGAGCCATCAGGAAGGAAGGGGAGTCCAAACTGATTCTGGGCACGAACGCGGACAACTCGACCTTCACCGGCACATTCGAGCAGCCCAAGGGCGAAACCGACGTCAACGGCACATTCTTCGGCGGGACAAGCACCATCACCGGCGGCACGCTCAACTGGAACCCCGGCGCGGAGAAGCGGGACACAGCCACCCTTCAAATCACCGACGGCGGCACGATCAACATCCCCGCGGGCAGCATCCTGCGGCTGGCGAACCCGGACGACCTCATCGCCCGGGAAGCCGCGACCAACCTGTACGGCAACATCGATCTCGCGGGCGGCACCGTCTACCTGAGCACGCAGGATCAACTGCGCAGCCCCGACGGCGACGCCGGGACGGTGCGGCAGAGCGACGGCTCCCTGATTCTCAGCGGCACAGGCATGGTCGTCCCCGCCGGCGGCGTCACGCAGACGGGCGGCGTCATCCGCGTCGAGAAGGAGGCGACCTTCGTCCTGGACGGCGCGCCGGGCGGCAGCCTCGCGGCGGGCGACCTGGTCATCACCAACGCGACAGTCTCCACAAACGGGCATGCCTTCAACTACGGCGCGGGCGGCGGCGCCGCGGTGAGAACCTCCGGATCCCTCGCGATGGGGGACGACGCGCTGCTGAACTCGGCCGACGGCGTGCTGCAAACCCACACTTTCACCGGGAAATTCGGAATCTTTTCCGATCTCGGCACGACGCCCCGGGCGCAATTCAGCGTGGATCTGGATGCGCAGGCGTTCCAGTCGGACATCTTTGTGTTCAACGGCGGCACGGCGACGAGCGGGGTGATCGTCGGCAACCGCCCGGGTGCGGGGGATGACATCACCGCCATGCCGGGGACAGTCATTCTGTCGGGCATCCATTTGCTCAATTCCCCGGCAGTGACGGTCGTTCCGTTCACGATCATGTCGGCGGCGGGGGGCATCCGCCCCAATATCACGTTCGCCTCGGGCATGAACGAGGTGGACGCGCCCATCGGGCAGTACAGCCTGCTGTCGCTGGGGGGGGGGAATTATGAACTGCACTTCCTGCGGTTCAGCCCCCGCGCCTATCGCGGCCAGGTGGCGACGCTCGCCGCCGTCAGCGCCCAGTCCTACGTCAACAACCTCCTGTTCGAGCATGTGCATCTGGACAGCTTCGACCGCGCGGAGGACGGGCGGCCCGCTCCCTGGCAGTTTGTCCGGGAGGGCAGGGGGCTGTGGGCCAAGCCGTACTACTCCCGGGAAACCCTGCCCTTCGGCGGGGATGTGGGGAGGGTGGAGAACGACGTGTACGGCGTGGTGCTGGGGATGGACTTCCCCGCGATGACGCTGGCGGGCGGCTGGAAGTTCCTCCCCACCGTCTTCGCCGCCTACAACGGCGGGCGGCAGGATTTCCCCGACGTGGAGACGGTTCGCACCGGCGGGCAGGGCGGCTTCATGGGCACGTTTTCGCACGGCGACTTCGCCGCCTCCGTCATGGGTTACGGCGGGGGATACCGGAATGACATGAAGGTCGGCGGCTATAGGGACAGGCCGAACAGCTGGTTCGCGGGCGGGGCGGCCAAGGCGGCCTACACCATCCACGCGGGCGAGAACCTTATTTTCCAGCCGTACGCCCTCGCGTCCTTCAACTGGTTCGACGGCCGGAAATGGCGCTCCGAATACGGATCCATCACCATGGAGGCGGGCGGCTACCGCGGCTGGAACGTCGCGCCCGGCATGGCGGTGGCGTACAACCGGGGCGAGTGGAGCGTCCATGCGTCCGCCCACTACATGTTCAACGTCGACAACGGGGTGCGGGGCAGGGTGGGCGAGCTCGAACTGCGCAATGCCGACACGGGCGGCGGCTACCTGGAATACGGCCTCGGCGCGGCCCGGAAGATCAACGACACCCTGTCCCTCGAAGGCAAGGCCACGTTCCGGAGCGGTTCCGGCACGAGAAGCTACGGCGGGCATGTCGGGTTTGCCTGGCAATTTTAAAGTATTCACGGAGTTCACGGAAAGCGTTACTTTCCGATGACCGTCTCCGGAACCTTGCGGATGAGATGGTTCATTTCCTCCGCGGTCACCCCGTTCTCAAGCAGGGACGCCACCGCGTTGACAAACGCCTCCGGCGGCGTCTCGGCGTTCGCCTGCCCGCGATCCGTCACCAGAAACACCCGGTGCGTCCCCAGCTTCCGGATGGAATCCGCGAACGCCTCGGGCGTGATGTGGTTGATGACCACGTTGAACCAGGCTTTTTCAACAAGCACCCCCATCTCCGCCAGCTCCAGCTGCATGTCGAAGGGGACGGGGGTCATTTTGAAATCGGGATGCGTCAGGACAAGCTTCACGCGCTCCCGGACGCCGGCTTTGCACAGGGCGAGCAATTCCTTCGCGGAAAGGTGACCCGTGGCGAGAAACACGTCGTATTTCTTGACGACGTCGAAGACCTCGTACACAGAGGGAACAAGTTTGCCGTCTCCGTCGAGAATGGTGATGCCGGGACGCCGGAACAGTTCCTCGTGCAGCTGCCCCGCGCCGATGAACTGCGCGGAGTCGAAGGTCGGCATCCACACCATCCTCCCGCCCATGATGAGGCAGGCCTCGGCGGCGTAGGGGTTGACGCCGCCGACCGACCAGTTGAGCGCGACGCCGCCGTAGGCTTTCGTCTTCACGCCGGCGTGTTGATTCGCAATCGCGACGCGGGCGGTCGTCGGCTCGTAATGGTTCTTGAACAGCACGCCGGCCATGCCGAGGGAGTCCGCCTGCCGGAGCAGGGCGAAGTCGTCCATGACGCGCGAAAAATGCGAGGGCAGGCTGTGCGTGTGCAGATCGTACGCGCCCCGCACAAGAGACAGCGCCTGTTCCCGGAATGCATTCATGATAGAGCCTTTTCGTGAACGGTTCAGCTTTTGAAAAAATTCGGCAGCCAGGTGATGATTGCGGGGAAGGCGGCCAGAATCCCCACCGCGCACACTTCGACGACCAGAAACGGCAGCGTGCCTTTGACCACTTCCTCGAAGCTGAGCTTGCTGATGGACATCCCCGTGAAGATGTTGTAGCCGAACGGCGGCGTGACCATGCCGATGACAAGGTTCGTCACAAACAGCACGCCGAGGTAGAGCGGGTCAATCCCCATCTGAAGCCCGACCGGAACCATGATGGGCGCGACGATGATGATCGCCCCCACCGTGTCCAGCAGGCAGCCGACGACAAACAGGAACAGCATCAGGAGAATGATGTACGACGCCGGCGTGTCGATGAAGGAGAAGAGGAACGCCCCGATCTGCTGCGTCAGGCGCGCGGCCGAGAGAATGACGGACAGCAGCTTCGCGACGCCGCAGATAAGCACGGTGATGGAGGAAATCCGGATGCTGTTCACCAGCAGCTTCGGCAGCTCCTTCACCGTCAGCTCCCGGTACAGGAAGCCGATCAGGAGAGCGTACACGACCGCCACGGCCGACGCCTCCGTCGGGGTGAACACGCCCGAATAGATGCCGCCCAGAATGATCACCGGCAGGAACAGCGCGCCGGCGGCCTTCCAGGTGTTCACCAGCACAAGCGTGAGCGAGAAGGGAAGGGTGGGCGCGTTCCGGATCTCGGGGACGCGCTTCGTGAGGAAACCGTTCATCAGCATCAGCGCGGCGGCAATCACCAGCCCCGGCATGATGCCGCCGAGGAACATGTCCGGAATGGACAGGCTCATGGTGGTGCCGTAGATGATCATCGGAATGCTGGGAGGGATGATGGGGCCCAGCGCTCCCGCGGCGACGACAAGGCCGGTGGCGGTCCGCTTCGGATAGCCCCGGTTGACCATGCTCGGGATCATCGGGCCGCCGATCGCGGCGACCGTGGCGGGGCCGGATCCGGTCAGCGCGGCGAAAATGGTGCAGGTGAGAATGGACACATACCCGAGCCCCCCCGTCAGGAAGCCGATGAGGCTCTCCGCCCAGTTGATCAGCCTGCGGGAAATGCCGCCCTTGTCCATGAGGCTGCCGACAAGGATGAAGAGCGGAATCGCCAGCAGCGGAAAGGAGTCCATGCCCGTCACCGTCCTCTGCGCGACAATGAACAGCGGCTGCATTCCTGTGGAGGCGAACACGATGACGCCGACCATCAGAATGGAAAAAGGCACCGGAACGCCGATAAGCATCATCCCGAAGAGGGAACCGAAAACCAGCGCCATCATGAGGAGGCTCCTTCCTGCGCCGCGTCCGACCCGCCGGAAAGGGCGGCAACGTCTTTCAGCACCAGTTCGAAAATGTAGAGAAGGTTGATCGCGCCGCTGAACGTCGCTGAAATATAGACGTAGCTCATCGGAATCGGCAGCCCCGCGTTCGCCTGCCTGCCTGTCATCTGCGCCATCCGAATCCCGCCGTACACCAGGACGGCGGAGACAATGATCAGGATCAGGGAAATCAGCAGATCCAGCGCCCTCTTCCCCGCGGACGGCAGCCAGGCCTGGAGAATGGTGATTGTGGCATGCTCCTTGAACCGCACGCAGAGGCAGGAGCCCAGGAAATGAACCCAGATGAAGGAATAGCGCGCAAGCTCCTCCGTCCACGGATAGGAGTTGTTGAGGATTTTCCGCGAAAACACCTGCAGAACGCAGGAGACAATCAGGGCGATGAACAGGAGGATGATCGCGAAGTTCACCGCCTTCGAAACAGCGTCGCACAGCTTTGTGGTTTTCCTGAGCATAATCACATCCCTCTTGCGGGCCCTCGCTCCGGGCATGCGTTCCCTGTCCGGAGCGAGAGCCTGTTGCCGAAGACTCCGAGCCGTCAAAACCAAGAAGCTATTGCGCGCGCGCCGCGGCGGAGAGATCCTGCACGAAGGTTCCCCCAATCTGTTTGGTGTAGCTGTCGTAGATGTCGACCAGCTTCGCATCCAGATCCGACAGATCGATCGCATCCGGCAGCACGACCGTCACGTTGGCGGCCTTCAGATCGCCAATCCACGCATCTTCGCGGCCCTTCAGGACTTCGCGCTGGAGCGGGCCGGCGTTCTTCGCGGCG
>QMCE01002609.1_pt1 | contig 10324 bp, 6 predicted proteins | sample 1821851 | NCBI WGS metagenome assembly QMCE01 (sample SAMN09453174, study PRJNA476694) | Termite gut metagenome, whole genome shotgun sequencing project. | isolation source: worker | host: Odontotermes sp. | place: South Africa:Pretoria | collected 2016-01-28
ACGCTCCAGAAACAGGCGCTCATCGGATTGCCGAAGTACGACATCGAACAGCTTATCCTCTCCAAGTCGAAGGAGAACTCCAACATCTCGGCGAACAATCCGGAGGCGATCAACCTCGCCATCGCGGAGACAGTGCTGAAACAATACGCCCTGCAGGAGATTTTCTCGCCCGAAGTCGCGGACGCGCACAGGGACGGAACGGTGCACCTGCACGACCTCGGCTACCCGACGCGGGTCTACTGCTCGTCGCATTCGATTGAGTATCTCAAGAAATACGGCCTGCAGCTGGAAAATCTGGACACAAGCTCCGCCCCCGCAAAACACGCGCGGACGCTGACAGGACACCTCAACACCTTCCTCGCCTCCATGCAGGCGTACTACGCGGGCGCGCTCGGCGTCGCGTACATCAACATCATGTACGCCCCCCTCGTGGAGGGCATGACGGACGCGGAAATGCGGCAGGAGGCGCAGCACCTGATTTTCTCCTCCAGCCAGAACGCGTTCTCCCGGGGCGGGCAGACGCTCTTCCTCGACTTCAACATCCACAGGAACTACGGCGACTTCGCGGAGACGGCGACGCGGTTCACCAAGGCCATGCTCGACGTCTGGGCCGAGGGCGACCAGCACGGGCACATCTTCGCGTTCCCGAAATGCGACTTCCACGTCAACCACGAGACCTTCACCGATCCGAAACAGCTCGAAATCTACCACTACGCCTGCGAAATCGCGGCGAAGAACGGGACGCCCTACTTCATCTTCGACCGCGACGAAGTCACCCTCTCCGCCTGCTGCCGCCTCCGCACCGTCATCGAAGACACGTACATGATCCGGCATCCGGAGTCCATGCGCTTCTGCGGGTTCCAGAACGTGACCATCAACCTGCCGCAGTGCGCGTACAAGGCGGGGCGCGGGAACTACGCCCGCGTGTTCACGGAAATCGAGAAGGCGCTCGACATCTGCGTCAAGGCGCATTTCGAAAAGAAGAAGTTCGCGAAAATCCTCATGTCCGGCCCCTCCATGCCGCTCTGGCAGATCGGGAAAATCGCGGCGGACGGCCGCCCCTACGTCGACCTCGACCAGGCGACCTACATCGTCGGCATCATCGGCCTCAACGAATGCCTGGCGTATCTCACCGGGAAGGAACTGCACGAGGACGAGGAAGCGCTCCGCTTCGGCATGAAGATTGTCTCCCACCTCTATTTCTGCATCAAGGAAGTGGGCAAGAAGCACGGGATGAAGATCACCATCGAAGAGTCCCCGGCCGAGTCGGCGGCGCGGCGGCTCGCGAAAATCGACATGCGCCGCTTCCCCGAGGCGGCGGAGTTCCTGCGCGGGAGCCTTTCGAACGACGAGATATACTACACCAATTCCGTCCACCTCCGCCCCGACGCGCCGGACGGCATTGTCGACAGGATCATGAAGCAGGCGAAGTTCCACAGCCTCATCGAGTCCGGCGCGATCATCCACGCGTTCATCGGGGAATCCCGGCCGTCCGCGGGGGCGATTGCGAGCCTTGTGAAGACGACGTTCGAGAAGACGAAGGCGGCGCAGCTGACGATAAGCCCGGAGTTCACGGTCTGCAAGTTCTGCAACAGGGTGGGAGCGGGGATCAGCCAGAAGTGCCCGCACTGCGGGGCGGTGAACATCCAGGGCATTCTGCGGATAGACGAGACGGAAATCGGCGGCGGCGGCTGGAGCCGGGACGCGATTGCGGAACTGGGGCGGATACGGGCGGCGGCCGGAGCGGGATGAGCATGGACGGCGCGTTCGACATGCGGGGCTGTATTCCGAATTCGCTGCTCGAATGGGAGGATCACGTCGCCTGCGTCGTCATTGCGGGGGGCTGCAATTTCCGCTGTCCGTACTGCCACAGCTGGCGGTATGTGACGGGGGTGGACGACCTGGAGCGGCGGGACACGGAGGAGGTGTTTGCCCTCCTGCGCAGGCAGAGGGGCTGGATTGACGGGGTCGTGTTCACCGGCGGGGAGCCGACGCTGCAGGCGGGGCTGGGGGATTTGCTGCGGCGGGTGAAGGACGAATTCGGCGTGCGGATCAAGCTGCATACGAACGGGTCCATGCCGGATGCGGTGGAGGACGCGCTCAAAAACAACTCGGTGGACTGTCTGGCGCTGGATTACAAGGCGCCGCCGGATGCGCGGTTTTTTGCGGCGGCGGGGGTGCGGCCGGACGGGGGGCTGCTGGAACGCGTGCGGAGAAGCTTCGCGCTCGCGGCGGGGGCGGCAATCGAACGGGAATACCATACGACGCTGTGTCCGGCGTTTGTCGACGGGACGGCTCTCGCCGACATGGCGGAGGCTCTGGAGCCGGGCGGAACGTGGTTTTTGCAGCAGTACGAGGACAGGGACTGCCTGAACCCGGAGGCGGCCGGTTCGCGGCGGTATGCGGCGGGCGAACTGGACGCGCTCAGGGACATCGCGGCGGGACGGCACGGAAACGTTCTTTTGAAACAAGGAACCTGAAAAACAGCCATGCACAAAGAATACGACAGGATGCGGGACGATTTGTTCTGCGGCATGCTCCGCGAGGCGCAGAGGGAAAAGCAGCTCGTCTGCATCTTCCGCGACCCCTGCGACCTCCGGCGCTTCGCCGTCGGATTCGTCGAAGCCGTCTCCGACACCGATTATTCGCTCCAGCAAATCGACCCCGAAGGGAACCCGGACGGGATGGACATCGGCGCCATCGACGACATCATCGAGATCCGCAAGGAATCCCGCTACGCGCGCCAGATCGCCCTCCTCATGGACAAGGAGGAAGGGACGCCGGAGGCGGCGGCGACGGGCTGGACGGGAAAGCCGCACCCGGAAAGCTGCCTGGACGAGGCGCTCCGCCGCTCCATGAAGGAAAAGCTCGTCGTCAACATCCTCCTCGCGACGGGGGAGGACGAACTCCGGTTCTACGGCATTGTCCGCGATCTCACGGAAACGCACACGCGCATCGACATCCTCTCCGACGACGGCGAGCCGGACGGAACCTCCGTCATACGCCTCGACGACATCGCCGGACTCCAGGTCAACACCAGGGACGAACGAAAGGTGGCCTTGTTCAACAGGCACAGAATGCATTTGTACCTTTGAGCATGCCTTGAGAAAAAACGCATGCAGATGACGCCGAAGCAGGCGCGGTTTTATGATCGCTTTCCCGACAAGGCTGTCAGCTGCCAGCTTTGCCCCCAGGCCTGTTTCCTCCGGAACGGAGGCGTCGGCACCTGCGGCGCGCGGAAAAACAGGAACGGCGTCCTCCAGGCGCTCACCTACGGCGAAGTGACGGGGGCGGCGGTCGATCCGGTGGAGAAGAAGCCGCTCTATCATTTCCACCCGGGAAGCAGAATCTATTCCATCGGCTCCTGGGGCTGCAATTTCAAATGCGTCTTCTGCCAGAACTCGGCGATTTCGCAGGAAGAGTCCCCCACCGTCCCCCTCTCGCCGGAGGAGGTGGCGGCGAACGGGACGGCGGAGGGTTCCCTCGGCGTCGCGTACACGTACAACGAGCCGCTCATCGCGATGGAGTATGTCATTGACTGCTGCAAGGCGGTGAAAAAGCGCAAGGGAAGGAACGTCGTCGTCACCAACGGCTATGTCAACCGCGCGCCGCTGGAAGAGCTTCTGCCCTGGGTCGACGCGTTCAACATCGACGTCAAGGCGTTCAACAACGACTTCTACAGGCGGATGTGCGGGGCGAAGGTGGAGCCTGTGCTGGAGACGGTGCGGTTCCTGACGGGAAGGGTGCACACGGAACTGACGACCCTGCTGATTCCGGAGGAGAACGACGCGATTCCGGAACTGGAGGATCTGGCGGCGTGGATCGCCGACGCCTGCGGGCGCTCCATGCCCTGCCACCTGACCGCCTACCACCCGAGCTACCGCTACCGGGGCGCGGCGACGACGGAGGCGCTGCTCAAGAACGCGCGGCATATCTTCCGCAAGCGGCTCGACTACGTCTATCTCGGGAACGTCGCCATCCCGGGAACCTCGGACACGGTGTGCAGGAACTGCGGGAAGACAGTGGTGAAACGGGCGGTGTTCGACATCGACGTCTCGGGAATGAAGGCGGACGGAACCTGCGCCGCCTGCGGGACGGACAACAATATTATTGTATAACGGAGCTTTTCCTCTATGCGACTGAAATCGGTTGAACTCGCCGGGTTCAAATCCTTCCCGGACAAGACCGTCCTCACCTTCGACGCCGGACTCACCGCCGTCCTCGGCCCCAACGGCTGCGGGAAGTCCAACATCATCGACGCCATCAAATGGGTGCTTGGCGAAAAATCCGCGAAAAACCTCCGCGGCGAGGAAATGCTCGACGTCATCTTCTCCGGCTGCGCGACGCGCGCGCAGAGCAACATGGCGCAGGTGAAGCTCACCTTCGACAACAGCGATCAGCGCCTCGCCCTGCCCTACAACGAAGTCTGCGTCGAGCGGCGGCTGTACCGCTCGAAGGAAAGCGTCTACTTCATCAACGGCAACAGATGCCGGCTCAAGGACATCCGCGACCTCTTCCTCGACACCGGCGTCGGCAGCTCGGCGTATTCCGTCATCGAGCAGGGACGCGTCGAAGCCCTCCTCCACGCGAAGCCGGCGGACAGGCGCGCCGTCTTCGAAGAGGCGGCGGGCATCGCGAAGTTCAAGGTGAAGCGGAAAGAGATTCTCTCCCGCCTCGACAGATCGGAGCAGATCCTCCTCCGCGTCAACGACAGGGTCGAGGAAAAGGAAAAGCAGATCCGGAAGGTCGCGGCCCAGGCGGCGAACGCCCGGCGGCACAGAAAGCTTACGGAAGAGCGCGACGCCGTCCGGACGCGGCTGTACACGCGGCAGTTCGCGGCGCAGGCGGCGCTCGTGCGCGATCTCGCGAAACAGCGGGAGGCGCTGGAAAGCGACAGGGATCGCGCGGATCAGGATCTCGCCGCGCTCAACGCGGAGTTCACCCGGCTCTCCGACAGCGAAGGGGAGCTTGCGCGGCGGCGGGACTCCGTCCTCGAAGCCGCGTCCCTGTCGCAGGAGGAACTGGCGGGGGTGCAGCTGGAACAGGCGAACAGCCGGAACAGAATAGACAGCCTCGCGGCCGAAATCAGCCGGGGGAACGAGCGCAGGCAGGAACTGGCGGCGCGCGCGGAAAAGCTGGCGGCGCAGGAAGCCGCGGCGCGGGAGGAGCTGGACGGCGCGCAGCGCGTTGCGGAGGAATTGGAAAAGGCGTTTTCCGCCCAGGACGCGGACAGGCAGAGCCTGCTGCGCGACGACGCCGAAGCGGGGGCGGCGGTGACGGATCTGCGCGGCAGAATCCTCGACGCGAACCGGCGGCGGCAGGAACTGGCCGCGGACGCGGCGCGCCTCGAAACCTCGGAGGAGAACGCGGCGCGGCGGCTGGAAGAGGCGGACGCGCGGCTGCTCCGCCTGATGGAGGAAGAGGAGGCGGCGGCGCGGAACGTCGCGGCGCTGGAGTCGGAGTACGGCGCGGCGGCGGCGGCGTTCGGCACAGGCTCGGACAGGCTGGCTTCCGTGCGGGAAAACATGCGGAACCTCCGCCAGAGCGCGGACGCGCTTCTCCGCGAGGAGCGCGCCTGCGAGTCGGATCGCGCGGCGAAAATCGCGCGGAAGGCGACGCTTGAAGATCTGGAAAACTCCTTCGCCGGAGCGTTCGAGGGCGTGAAGAACATCCTCACCGCCGCGCAGGAAAAGGGCGGCTCGCAGGATCTGCGGGGCGTCGTCGGGATGGCTGTCGACCTCATGTCCGTGCCGCAGGATCTGGCCGTCGCCGTCGAGACCATTCTCGGGGCGCAGGCGCAGGACGTTGTGGTCGAGACGGCGCGGGACGCGCAGAACGCCATCGAATACCTCAAGCGCAACCGCCTCGGCCGCGCGACCTTCCTGCCGCTCGACCGGATCCAGCCGCGCCGGCGGCTGGTGAATTCGTTCCGGAACGTGCCCGGCGTCATCGGCGAGGCTGTGGATCTTGTCCGCTTCGACAGCCGCGACCGCGCGGTGATGGAATACCTTCTCGCCGGCATCCTCGTGGTGGACAGCCTGGGGCTTGCCCGCGACCTCGCGGGGCGGGAGGCGCGGGGCATCAAGATCGTCACCCTCGACGGCGACGTCGTCAGCCCCTCCGGCGCGATGACGGGCGGGCACGGAAAGCAGGCGAGAGCCGGTCTTGTCCAGCGGAAGGCCGAGCTGGACGCTGTCGCGGAAGACGTGGCGGAGTGCGGAAGGCGGCTGGAAGCCTGCGCGAAACGCCGCGCGGAGGCGGAGGCGGCCTTGGAACGGCTCGCCGCGGAGGCGCGGGAACTGGAGCAGGCGCTGGCGGAAGCGGGACGGGCGGAGGCGGGGCTGAAGCAGAATGTGGCCGGGCGGAAGGCAGAGGCGGAGAGGCTTCTCCGGGAACGCGCGGCGGCGGAGGAAGAGCGCGCGGCGCTCCTCGGCGGCGGCCGGCGGGAAGAACTGCAAGCGCTCCGGGAGTCCCTCGCCGCCTGCGAAGGCGATCTGGCGGCGCTGGAAACGGACATTACGGAAAAAACCGCAGTCCAGCACGCGGCGCGGGAACGCATCGACGCGCTCGGCCAGGACGTCGCGCGGCTTGCGGGAGAGCGGTCGGAGGCGTTCGCCCTCGTGCGCGGGCTGGAAGCGCGCATCGCCGAATTCGCCGCGGAGGCGGCTGCCTGCCGCGAGGAACTCGGCCGGCCGGGCATGACGAACGAGGAGGCGGAGGCGGAGACGGCCGCCTGCCGCGCGCGGCTGGATCAGCTGAACGCGCGGGAGGAGGAACTGCTCAAAACGCGGGACGAGCGGCGCTCGACGGCGGCGGAGATTGCGGACTCCCTCTCCGTGTGCCGGAACGCAATCGAAGCGCTCCGGCAGCGCGAGCGGGAGAGCCAGACGCAGGCGCAGCGCCTCCGCGAAGGGCTTGCCCTCGTCGGCCGGCAGGAGACGGAATGCGCCATGCGGATGGAGGGCATCCGCGGGAAGGCGCGGGAGGAACTCCAGCTTGACGAAGCTGATCTGCTGCCGCCCGAGGCGCCGGAGGAGGGCGTCATCGGCGTGGGCGAAGACGGCGGGATGGCGGCGCCGGCAGCCGCCGCGCCGGAGCCGTCACAGGATCTTCCCGAATGGCATGACCTGCCGGACGGCGAGCTGCAGAAGCGCATCGACGACCTGTCGTCGAAACTGCGGAACATCGGCAGCGTCAACCCCGAGGCAATCGACGAACTCGCCGAACTGGAGGCGGGGGCGGAATTCCTCCGCAGCCACAAGGAGGAAATGGAGGAGGCGACGGGCGGGATGCGCGCCGCGGTGGATCGCCTGAACGCGGAGTCGTCGGCGCGGTTCACGGAGACGTTCAACACGGTGCGGACAGGGTTCCAGCAGATGTTTTCCCGGCTGTTCCGGGGCGGCAAGGCGGATCTCTTCCTCGAAGAAGTCACCGAGCCGGGCGCGGATCCGCTCGACGCCGGCATCGACATCCACGCGCAGCCTCCGGGCAAGGAGCCGAAGAACATTTCCCTCCTGTCCGGCGGCGAAAAGGCGCTCTGCGCGGTGGCGCTCCTCTTCGCGCTCTTCCGGCACAAGCCCAGCCCCTTCTGCATCCTCGACGAGGTGGACGGGCCGCTGGACGAGTCGAACATCGACCTGTTCATGAACCAGGTGCGGGACTTCTCCGACGGGACGCAGTTCATCATCATCACGCACTCCCAGCGCACCATGAGCATGATGGACACGATCTGGGGCGTGACCCAGCAGGACGCGGGCATTTCCCGGGTGACGAGCCTGTCCTTCAGCCGCATGGACGCCCTGTCGCGGAGCGAAAAACCGCCCGTGGAAACGCAGCGGCTTGAAATCGCGACTTCGGCCTGATAGAATGGGTGGCTTGTTTTCAGGACGGAGGAACGTGACATGAACGCGGAGACATTGAAGCATACCCTGACGCTTCTGCGGGAACGGCTGACCGGCCAGCGCAGCTCGCAGCGCCGGACGCTCGCGGCGGAAAGCGGACGCTTCAGCGCGAAAGCGCCGAACCACATGGCCGAACAGGCTGCGGAAGCGCAGGAGCTGGACATGCTCGTCTCGCGCCTCAACTCCTCCTCCGCGACGCTCGCCCTCATCGACGACGCGCTCGACAGGCTCGACGCCGGGCAGTTCAACGTCTGCGGCGACTGCGGCATGGAAATCGGCGAACGCCGCCTGACCGCGCAGCCGTGGGCCACCCTCTGCGTCGCGTGCCAGCGCCTGGCGGAGGAAGAGCGCTGAACGCCATCCGATGGTTCTGGGCGGCGGTCGCGGCCGTCATCCTCGTCGACCTCGCGTCGAAGGAAATCGTCTTCGCGGCGCTCGGCGGCGTGCCCGAGAACTACGCCTACACGGAAGAAAACATCCTCTGGATACTCCCGAACGCCTTCCGCCTCATCTGCCACTACAACACCGGCGGCGCCTTCGGTCTGGCGTCGGGAAAGCTGCTGCTCTTCCTCGGCGCGACCGCCGTCCTCGTCCCCGCGCTCGTCCTCACCGCCTACCACACGCGCGAGCCGGACGCGCCGATCTGGGGACTGGGTCTTATCGTCGGCGGAGCGCTCGGCAACCTGTACGACAGAATCTTCTTCCCCGGCGTCCGTGATTTCTTCGACCTTCTGAACCCTGCGACAGGCCGGAGCATCTGGCCGATTTTCAACGTCGCGGACATCGCCATCGTCCTGGGCGTCGTCGTCTACTTCGTCTGGATGGTTCTCGACACGCTGCGCAAGAGGAAAAGGGCATAGGCCGACGGGGCGCGTCATCGAAACGGATTCGACACAAAGAACGGGCTGCCCGCGTGTGCGGGCAGCCCGTTCCGTTCGATCATGCTTTTGCGCCAGCCATGCCTCAGTCGCGCTTGATGTAGCGGTCGATGTCTTCGCGGGACGCCTCGTTCGACTCCGGCATCTGCATGTCCTTCCGCTTCGCCATCTGCTCTTCCGGCGTGCTGCCGTTCGCGACGCCCTCGGCGGCGCGCAGCGACAGGCCGATCTTCCGGTCGACAAGGTCGACGTTGATGATCATCACCGTCACCTGGTCGCCGACCTTCACCACTTCCTCCGGCTTTTCGATTTTGCGATCCGCCATTTCGGAAATGTGGAGGAGGCCTTCCAGATCGCTTTCGATCTCGACAAACGCGCCGAAGTTCGTCAGCTTCGTCACCGTGCCCGTGACGATGTCCGAGGTGTGGTACTTCTCGGGGATGCGCGTCGCCCAGGGGTCGTCCTCAAGCTGCTTGATGCCGAGGGTGACCCGCTTCCTCTCCTGGTCGACCGCCAGAACGACGGCGCGGACGACGTCGCCCTTCTTCAGGAGCGCGCTCGGGTGGGCGAACTTCTTCGTCCAGCTCATGTCGTTGACGTGCAGGAGGCCGTCGATGCCTTCCTCAAGCTCGATGAAGGCGCCGTAGTTCGTCATGTTCCGAACCTTGCCCTCGATAATCGTGCCGATGGGGTACTTCGCCTCGACCTGCGTCCAGGGGTTTTCCTCGGTCTGCTTCATGCCGAGGGAGAGTTCGTGCTTGTCCTTGTTGATGTCGAGGACGACGACTTCGACATTGTCGCCGACATTGACGAGTTCGGAGGGGTGGGAGACCTGGCGCGTCCAGCTCATTTCGCTGATGTGCACCAGACCCTCGATGCCGTCCGCCAGCTTCACGAAGCAGCCGTAGGGCATGATGTTCACGACCGGCCCCGTGTGGCGGGAGCCGATGGGGAAGCGCTCCTCGATGTTTTCCCACGGGGATTCCTGCGCCTGCTTGAGGCCGAGGGAAATGCGCTCGCGCTGGAGGTCGAAGTCCAGAACCTTGACGTCGATCTGCTGGTCGAGCTTGACGACTTCCGTCGGGTGGGAGACGCGGCCCCAGCTCATGTCGGTGATGTGGAGGAGGCCGTCTATGCCGCCGAGGTCGACGAACGCGCCGAAGTCGGTGATGTTCTTCACGACGCCCTTGCGGATTTCGCCCTTGACGAGGGAGCCGAGGACGTCCGACTTCCTCCGTTCGCGCTCTTCCTCCATCATCTTGCGGCGGGAAAGAACGATGTTGCGGCGGTCGCGGTCGATCTTGATGATCTTGCATTCGAGATCGCGGCCGATGTACTCGGAGACGTCCGCGGAGCGGCGGATGTCGACCTGGGAGGCGGGGAGGAACACCGGCACGCCGATGTCCACCAGCAGGCCGCCCTTGATTTTGCGGATTGCCTTGCCGACGACGATGTCGCCGACGTCGTGCTTCTCCATGATGCGCTCCCAGTTGCGGATCCTGTCCGCCTTGCGCTTGGAGAGGACGATTTCGCCGTTTTCCTCGT
>QMCE01002398.1_pt1 | contig 10318 bp, 9 predicted proteins | sample 1821851 | NCBI WGS metagenome assembly QMCE01 (sample SAMN09453174, study PRJNA476694) | Termite gut metagenome, whole genome shotgun sequencing project. | isolation source: worker | host: Odontotermes sp. | place: South Africa:Pretoria | collected 2016-01-28
CCTCTCCGCGCGACGCTATGGGCGCGTGACGACCTCCATGCTGAAAAAGATCGGGGTGGTGCTGAAAAAGGCGCAGTATTTCATCACTTGCCACGAATTGCCGGTACACCACACCACTGTGAACGAGGTGCGTCCCGAGTATCTGCGCCAACTTCTGATCCCGCGCAAGCCCGCCCTGTTTATACGGGTTGACCTTTTGGACGACGCCTTCGCGTCTGAAAAACGAGCCGGTGGCTTTGAACCAAAAAGTTACGCCAGCATTCGCACATTGTTCGCGCAGCGCGAGCACCCAGTCGTAGTCGCATACGCGGCCTTCGCGCCCGGTTTCGCCGCTCACCGTGACGTGCTCGACGCCGTTTAGATAGGGCGACAGGTCGATCGGCCCTAAAATCGGCGAACAGGCGATAAAGCGCCGCTTTATCGGGAAGCCTAAAAAAAGCGGCAGCCTTTTATCGGCGATGGCTTGGTTTTCGACCGTGCAGCCGATATTGACGTTATCATAGCCCTCGCCCCAGTCGCGGGGGAGCCCTGCTTCAAAGCGCTCGATGCGCTTTGTTAAGATCAGGAATTCAAGATCGGGGCGGCTTTTGATCATAGCCCAGGCGTCTTTTCGCCACTCGTCCGCCTCCGCGACCCAAAAATCGGACGCGAAGCACGTCGCGACGATCTTCCCCGATTGAATTCTATCCTTGCCCTTCGCGGTTTTGGCGAGCGGCTTATCGAATTCCTCTGTTTTATATACTGTGTTCTGCCCAAAGCGCTTGGAGTACGGGCCGTAAAAGTAGCAGTATTTACAGCCGTCGCTATAAGGATAGCAGCCGGTCCACGGTTCCCAGTTCATGGCGTCCCTCCAAATGATTATAATGCATTATAACATTTGATTACTTCAAAACAATCGACGATTCATTGTAGGGGCGAACTGTGTTCGCCCGTGAATTATCGCAGGCCGTGTGAAAACGGCGGGCGAACACAGTTCGCCCCTACAGGATTACGGGTTAATCATCGCATACAATAAAAGACTAATGAGAGGTGCGCCATGCCAAAGGAAGAACACGCCATGACATCGACAACGGATTATCTTGAGGAAATCTACCGCTCGCAAAAAAAGCAGGAGCGCTTCCACTTAACGCGGCTGCTGGTGCAAATCGGTACGTCTCTTGCCGTATTGACGCTACTAGTCGTGCTGGCGGCGCGGCTGACGCCGCTCGTTACGCCCGTAATCGAGCAGATCGACGAGGTGACCGTTACCGTGAACGAGCTGGCGTCGACGGTAAACGGGCTGGCAGGCAATACAAACAGGCTTATAACGGAGCTCAACGCGGCCGATTTAGGCGGTACCGTCGAGCAGGCGCGGGACGCCATATCGACCGCGTCCAGAAGCATGCAGACGGCGGTCGACGCGATCAGCAAGGTGGATTTCGAGGCGCTGAATACGTCCGTGACGGCGCTCGCGGCCGTGGTGGACGCTATTGCGGGCATATTCGGAGGGTGATAAAAGCGCGATGATTAATCATGCTAATCTTGTAGGGGCGCGCATTGCGCGTCCGTGGAATCAGGTGGCGTGCGGTTTACGCTCACGCGCAATGCGCGCCCCTACAGTATTGGGTCAGTTAATCGTCATTGTCAGGGCTATCATCGGTTGTTTCGCTTATAATATAGCGCGGCCTGTTCTTCACTTCGTCATATATCTTCGCGATATAAACGCCGATTATGCCTAAGCTTATCATAATGCCTCCGCCTATGAGCAGGAGCAGCAGGATGACCGTCGTGAAGCCTTCGAGCGCCCGGCCTGAAAAAAAGCGTATCAGCGACTGAACCATCATGGCTGCGGAGCCGGCGAGGAGGGCTATGCCTATACCGGTAACCAGCTGCAGCGGCGAGGATGAAAACCCGGCGATATTGTTGACGGCGTACTTGGACAGCTTTAAGAAATTCCATTTCGTTTTGCCATATTTGCGCGCGGACGTTTCGTATTCGATTTTTGTGGAGTTGAAGCCCACCCAGAAGGACAGCCCGCGAAAGAACGCGTTGCGCTCTTTTAGTTCAAGAAGCTCGTTTACGACCCGCTTGCTCAGAAGCTTGAAGTCGGATGAATTATGCATATCGAGGCCGGACAGGCGGCTAATTACGCGATAGAAAGCGCCGGAAAAGAGCTTGTAGGCGAGCGAGCCTTCCCTGCGCTTTTTGACGCCTTCGACGACCTCGTACCCCGATTCCCACAGGCGGAACATTTCTGGCAAGAGCTCGGGAGGATGCTGCAAGTCGCAATCCATCACGACGCAGCAGTCGCCGCGCGCTTCTCTGAGCCCGGCCCAAATCGCGGCCTCTTTTCCAAAATTGCGGCTGAACCTATATCCGCGTACATTAGCCGCCGCCCCGGATTGACGCTTAATCTTTTCGTAGGTGGAATCGGACGACCCGTCGTCGATAAATATCACTTCAAAATCTATTTTGTGCGCGCCGAGCGCGAGCCGCAGCGCGGGAACGACGTGTTCAAGCGATTCTTCTTCGTTGAATGCGGGTATTACGATTGACAATAAGGGCATTGCCGCTTCCCCCCCTGTATTATGCGGTTTCGGACAGCTTGAAAACCAGTACGCCGTCCACCCAGGCGACGCAGTTGTGCGACGGGAATACATCGAGCTCCCGTACCGCAGGCGCAGCAAGATACGGCGTGGGATCGTCCGGCAGAAGTCTGCAGGACGGCCCGAGCAGGGAGATATATTCGCGAACGTCCGCCTCTCTGGACAAAACGTTGGGCGTAACCCCTGTTACATTTTCGGTCCAGCCGAAGCCGCGCCTTTCGTATGCTTCGGGCGCTCCTATTATAAGGACAGGCGTATCGGCTGTATAGCCCGGCTCGGACTGGATGCGGTTCAGGTATTGCGTTACGTGCGAAACAGCCGCGTGGTAGCCGGATTCCTGCCGGACGTACGTGGCGTTCGCGCCGTAAAAGCCGTTGAAGCAGCTGGCGAGCAGCACGGCGGCGGACATATAAAACGCGGCCGCTTTGAGCTTTGGATTCGGGAGGATGGATTTATCGTCGGCCGCATGGGATATGAGCATGATCAAGATAAGCAGGGGCGCAAGGAACGCGAACCTGGTCACCAGCGAATCGGCTGAAGCGCCTCTGCTGAAAAACGTCGCGCAATTCATGGCGATGGGGAGAAGGGCCAGCGCAGCAGCCAGCAGCGCGCATTTCGCAGGTTCTTTGTACAGCTTGTGCAGAACTATAATACGCACGCCAAGGAGCGCGGCGAGCGCCACGCCAAGCAGTACAACCGCGAAGAGATATAAAGGGTAGTAGCTATAAACATTTGGGCGCAGAAAGAAGGCGTAGACATAAAAATACGTATCCTTCAGCGCCTTTAATAAATCCGCCAAGGAACGGAAGCCCATCTCGTCTATTCCCAGGTACGTCACAAAGCTCAAGCCGTTTGCGCCAAGCACTATGTGCCACAGGCCATAATACAAGCCCAGGCCAATTCCCAGCGTTATCAAGAACCTTAGCGCTTTGTAAAATATCTTGGAGGCGGGCGCGCCGCCGTCTAAAATGTCCCCGATAATAATGAGCAGCATGAGCATCGCCGCAGTACCCCAGTACGCCTGGTAGCAGCCCATGGAAACGACGATCAGGGGAATGCCGAAAAGATAGACCAGCCGGAAGCGGTTAGCGATATACGCCGACAGGCAGGCCGCAAACATCGCCATAAAGTACGGCACAGCCGTGAACATGTAGCAGTAGGTGCTCGTTATCGTTGGCCACGTGACAATAACTGCGCCGGTCAGAACGATATAAACGGGCTTTTTGAGCTTTAGCGCCGCGCAAATGAAAACGGAGGACATCCCGATAAGAGCAAGCGATAAGATCCCGATAAGAAAAGGCAGCTGCAAATAGTTATGCAGGATTTGCTTTATTGGGAGCCCGATAAAACGCCCTAATTGCATTTCCCAGTTTTGGTAGGTATTGTAGAGGAATACGGCGTCGTGCGCCAAATACAGGTTGGTGTAAATATACAGATGCGTAATAAGCCCTATCAGAACGGCTGAAAGAAAAGCCATGCCGGAGGGCGATTTAACCCATCGCCTTAGGGCGTTCCAAACGGACGCCTCGATGGACGCGGCATCATTATTAAATGGACTTGCGCCGGTGTTGTCCATTGAAATCCTCCTGTAGGGTTTCTAATCCTTAGCGCTAACCCAGCTTGTCCGGCTCCGGTACTTCAACGTCCGAGTCGATCGTAATAGTCTGCATGGCGGGCATATTCTCGGGCGCGACCGCGCCGTTTGGCCCGGAATTGGGCGTTTCGGCGATTTTGTCGACAACGTCCATCCCTTCGACCACCTTGCCGAAGGCCGCGTACGCGCCGTCGAGCATTTCGGAATCCCCGTGCACTATGAAGAACTGGGAGCCCGCCGAGTCGAAGTCGCTGGAGCGCGCCATGGACAGCACGCCGCGCGCGTGGCTTAGCGTGTTCTCGATGCCGTTTTGCGCGAATTCGCCTTTAATCGAGTAGTTCGGCCCGCCGCCGCCCGTGCCCGTCGGGTCGCCGCCTTGAATCATGAAGCCGCTCATGATGCGGTGGAACTTTAACCCGTCGTAGAAGCCTGCCCGCGCCAGCGATACGAAATTGCGCACGGACTGCGGCGCCAAGTCCGGATAGAGCTCCAACACGATCTTGCCGCCGTCCGCCATTGTGATCGTCGCGGGGATCGTATTCGCCGTCAATTCTTCGAGCGCAGCCGAAGCCGGCGCGGGCTCCGGGGGCGCAGCGGGCTCGGGCTCCGGCGCGGGTACAAAGCTTGTTGCCGGGGCGGTGTTTGCGCAGCCTGCCGTTAGGCATATCAAAAGGCAAAGCATTAGTACGATTTTTCTCATTATCGTTCTCCTCTAATATATCTTTCGCAATGGGCGAAGTCTGTAGTTTTCATATTATATCTTAACGATGAAAGGTCTTTTCTGTCAACTTAACGTTTGATAGCACTTCGATAGCTAAATACCGGCGCACGGACGGCGCGCAAAGTAACAATTCTGTCAACTTTATTCCTAAGCCCTTTACGCAGGTGTCGAAAAGGTGTATATAATAGATTAATGGTATTGTTTGGCTGTATATTTTCTATGATTGCACGTCGACGTGAGCAAGGAAGGAAATACGATGGGAGCTATATCCCGTAGAATAAAACAGAACCGAACACTGCTGGCGCAAATTGCGTTTACTGTGATCGCGTTTACGGCCATGGGTGTGCTGGGCTATCTGTTCATGAGCGATACCGTGCGCCAAAGCCTGGTTAGCAATGCGGAGACGGTTCTAAATATGACGGAAGGGCGTATTGTCTCCCAGCTTTCGGACTATGAATCGAATTTACAGAGCTACGCGACAAGAATACGCGCGATGGCTGTGAACGGCGCGTCAGCCCAAGAGCTTAAGGCATATACCGAAGAAATAACGGACTATGGTTATTTGGACGGCAGCAGCACGTCCGGCATACACGATTTCTTCTGCTATATCGAAAGCATACCCGGCGGGCCGTATTTGCTGCGCAGCTCTATGCCGGCTTTTCCCACGGGCTTCAAAATAGACGAGCAGATTTGGTATAACAAAGCTATCGCCTACGACGGGGTCGTACAGACGACGCCGATTATCGACAGCGGCGGCAATGTGATGTACACATACGCAAAGAGCATATTTAACGCGAACGGCGTACGCATGGGCGTCGTGGGCCTGAACGTGACAATCGACCGCCTGGGGGAGTTCATCGTGGAGACGGCCTTGAACCAAGGCGGCTTCGGTATGCTGCTCAATCAGGACGGGATGACGCTGTACCATCCCAACACGCCCTTTGTGGGCATGGATATACACGACCCTGCGCTTCCATATTCGAAATTCGCATCGGAGATCGACGCCAAAATGGAGGTCTTTGAGCAGCCGATCGTCGCTTATGGAGGAGAAGACGCCATCGCGTTTTTCCGCACGCTGGGAAACGGCTGGCATCTGGGGCTTGTAACGCCGGAGGATCAGTATTATCAGGCGCTGACCAGCATGGGACTGTTCATCGCGCTGCTCGCCGTCTTGCTGGCGGGCATCCTGATCAGCATCTTGATCCACCTGGACGCCGCAAGGGTCCGATCGGACGAGGAATCCCGGCAAAAAAGCGCTTTCCTTGCGAATATGAGCCACGAGATACGCACGCCGATCAACGCCATAGTCGGCATGACGGCGATCGGGCGCACGGCGGGCGTCGCGGAGCGCAAAGACTATTGCTTTGCGAAAATCGACGACGCGTCACGGCATCTTTTGGGCGTTATAAACGATATTTTAGACATGTCCAAAATAGAAGCGAACAAAATCGAGCTCTCGCCCACGGACTTCAGCTTCGAGAAGACGCTGCAGCAGGTTGTGAACGTCATAAACTTCCGGCTCGACGAGAAGCAGCAGAAGCTCACGGTCTTTATCGACCAGGACATTCCCAAGGTGCTCTTCGCGGATGATCAGCGCATCGCGCAGGTCATAACGAACCTGATGTCAAACGCGGCCAAATTTACGCCGGAGCACGGCAATATCGAGCTCGCAACCCGCCTTGTAAACGAACAGGGAGGCGAGTTTACCGTCGAAGTGGAGGTCATAGACGACGGCATAGGCATAAGCGCCGAGCAGCAAGCGCTGCTGTTTCAGTCGTTCCAGCAGGCGGAATCCTCCACGACGCGCAAATATGGAGGCACCGGCCTTGGGCTGTCGATATCAAAAAACATCGCCGAGATGATGGGCGGCACTATACGCGTACAGTCGGAGGTGGGGAAGGGATCCGCGTTCGCGTTTACCTTCAAGGCCAGACGCGGCGACGACAAGAAATACGGCCTCGCGTACGAGAACGTCAATTGGGGGAACATACGCATCCTGACCGTGGACGACGATCAGGCCATCCTCGAATATTTCCATCAAATCGTCCAGGGCTTCGGCGCGAGCTGCGAGGTCGCCTCCGACGCGCAGGAGGCGCTCAGGCTTGTGAAGGAGAAGGGCTCGTACAATGTATATTTCGTAGACCTGAAGATGCCGGATATCGACGGCATCGCGCTTACGCGGGAGATCAGGGCCAGGGAGGCGGAGCCCGGGCATTCCATCGTCATCATGATCTCCTCCGCCGATTTGAGCTATGTGGAGGACGAGGCGCGAAAGGCCGGCGTCGACAGATTCCTGCTTAAGCCGATCTTTCCTTCGGCAATTGCCGACGTTATCAGCGAGTGTATCGGCATAGTGAACGAAAAAATGGACGATGCGCCCGTACAAATGGACGGCATGTTTGAGGGCCGCCGCATTCTCTTCGCCGAGGACATGGAAATAAACCGTGAAATAGTGCTGGCGCTGCTCGAGCCGACGCGGCTTATAATCGACTGCGCCGAAAACGGCATGGAGGCCGTAAATATGTTTATCCAAGCGCCGGACAAGTACGACATGGTCATAATGGACGTACAGATGCCGGAGATGGACGGCTATGAAGCGACGCGGCACATTCGCGCGCTTGGGTTCGGCAACGCGAATGATATACCGATCATCGCCATGACGGCCAACGTTTTCAAGGAGGACGTTGAAAGGTGCCTCGCGGCGGGTATGAACGGGCATCTGGGCAAGCCATTGGATATGAACGAGATGCTGAGGGTATTGAGAAAATACCTAATATAAGAAATAAATCATGGTACTAGGCGAAGGCTTGCCTTCGCCTAGTACCATATAAAAATCTACTGTATTTGATGTACGCTGCCCACGCCCGAAATGCTTTGGCGCACCGACGGATTGCCCCTATAGCTCAGACTCCCAACGGCGCTCACCGATGCGTCCAGCTCGTCGGAGCAGCTTATGCTCGCGCTGCCCACCCCGCTTAGCGCCAAGCGCGCTCTTTTTGTCTGCAATTCGAGCGCGTCGATACTGCCAGCGCCGGAAATCGAGATATCCGCGTCCTCGGCATTGCCGCGCAGCTGTAGATTCGCCGCGCCGGAAAGATCGGCCTCGAAGCGCTTTACGTCGAGCGCCATGTCTATATCGCCCGCGCCCGCAATGTCCAAAACGAACGATTCGCCGGAGATTGTATCGGAATTCTCTATGGAGACCGCGCCGGAGACGTACATCGCCTTAAGGCCGGGATTGTAAATATACAGCGTCGGCGTTTCGTTCAGCCCCGGCACGACGAGGTTTCTGTCGCTGTCGACGATTAATACCCCGTTCTCCACGCGGAAGGTAATGTACTGCCGGATGTTTTCTTGAATATCCAAGCGGATCTTTGTGGACGGTTCGGCGGAATAAACGACGCGCATTAATCCCCGGATGTCGACGGAATCGTACGCGCCGACCTCGTATTCGCCGGAGGTTATGGCGCCCTCGCCGCGTACGGAGTTTCTTCCGCCGCCGTTCCAGCTTACGGCTACGCAGCCCGTCATGAAGGCAAGCGTTAGAATTATTGCGAGCGCGGTAATAAACTTTTTCATAGGTTGATTTTCCTTTCCATTAAGTGAGACGATACGATAAACAATACGGCGCACTGCGCGAGAATCGCCAGTAAATACGCGACTGCCCCGGCGCTGAAGCCGCTGCCCACATTGATGATGAACATCGTGCCGTAGCTTTGGACGTAGCCGAAGGGGGCGGCCAAAAAGTCCAGAAAGCTTAGCGCGTACAGCGCAAGCAGCGTCGTAAGCAGGCTCAGGATACCGCGCCCCTTCATAGTATAGAACACGCTCGCGCTGAGTATGCGGGCAAAGGCGACGGCCAGCACGACCAGAAGATAGCCCGCTATGAAAAACAATGCGCCGCCGAATATTGCTTCGAAGTCGAAGTAGGGGGCCACGAGCTCGCCCACGCCGCCGAGCCTGAGCGACAGATATGTCGTTGCTGCAACACCCAGCATGAGGCCGATAACGTCCTGCGCCACTATGGCGATAGTCCTTGATAGCAGCAGCTTCCAACTCTTGACGGGCATGAGGTTTACCGCGTAGCCGTTCGGCGCTTTAAATAGATACCTGTCGATAGAAGCGTCGCCCAATATATTAAAGATAAATAAGGCGCACAGCGCGCAGCCGCTAAGCGAAACCGCGACGATATGCAAGGCGAGGCTGTACGGAGCGAAAGCCGTCCAAACGATAAAGAATACGTTGACTGCGGCCATGACGAGAAACGCCGTAAAACGCCCAGAAGACGCGATGCGGGTAAAATGCTTAATTAAGCTTAGCATCTGAACATACCTCCAAATAAACCTGTTCGCAGGTCTTGCCGGATTCCTCGCGAATCCTCTCGCAATCCCCTTCGAATATCACCTTGCCGTCCGCGATTATAAAGAAAGCGTCCAAGATGGTTTCGACGTCCTTTACGAGATGCGTGGAAATCAGCATGCATGCGTCGTTTAGCTGCGCTGCGATGATGGAATCCAGAATCTTCGCCTTGCCGAGCGGGTCGATCCCGCCGAGCGGCTCGTCGAGCAGATAGAGCCTTGCCTTGCGCGAGAACACCAGCCCCAGCGAAACGCGCTCCTTCATGCCCAGGCTAAGCCTTTTCAGTGGTGTAGCGAGGTCGAGCCCCAGCAGCTCGATCATCGTGCCGGCCATTTCGCCGGAATAGTCCGGATACATATCGCGCCAGAGGCTAAACGCCTCGCCCACGCGCATGTAGCTGGGGAAGCTCATCAGATCCGGCAGGAAGGAGACGACCCGCTTTGCCTCCGCGCCGCGCCGCACGCCGTCGGGATATGTGATTAACCCTTCGTCGGGCTGTAAAACGCCGGCCAGGATTTTCAAAAGCGTCGTCTTGCCGGAGCCGTTGGGCCCGAGCAGGCCGTAGATATGCCCGGCCTCGAGCGTCATATCCACCCCAGTCAGCGCCTGCTTCATGAAATAGCGCTTTTTAAGCCCGCTAATTGTCATCAGCGCCATCGCCTTTTCCCTCCGTTTCCATTTGAATCTTCAATTCGGCCAGGATTCGAGCGTCGTCGAGGCCGAGCTCCCTCATTTCTTGTAGAAACTTTACCACGGAATCGCGAACCACTTCAAGTTCAATCCTTTCGATCATCTTTTCGTCCTGAGAGACGAAATACCCCGTCCCCCTCTGCGAGAATATCAATTCTCGGCGTTCCATTTCCTGATACGCGCGCTGTACCGTATTCGTATTGACGCCAAGCGCCATAGCGACGTCGCGTATCGACGGAACGCGCTCGCCGGGCTTGAGCTCTTGGCGCACGAGCGAGCGCGTGAAGCGATTGACGATTTGCTGGTAGATCGGATACCGCTCGTCAAAATCGTTTCGCCATTGTGCCATAAGGAGCATACCGCACCTCC
>QMCE01007260.1_pt1 | contig 10312 bp, 8 predicted proteins | sample 1821851 | NCBI WGS metagenome assembly QMCE01 (sample SAMN09453174, study PRJNA476694) | Termite gut metagenome, whole genome shotgun sequencing project. | isolation source: worker | host: Odontotermes sp. | place: South Africa:Pretoria | collected 2016-01-28
CGCATCGACAGCATTAGATACAAGCTCACGAAGAAAAATATCATGATCACTGTATAAGAATTTTTTAATAACCGGGAATATATTTTCACTCGTAACCCCGATATTTCCCTGCTTAGTTTCCTTTTTTGCCATGTCTATCTTTATTTTAAATTAATTTAAATTTTCCGTCATCCCAAAAGCAAAAAAAATGCCAGACACAGGATGCCTGACATTTTGTCGCTTACATTCATTCCTTTTAGCTTTCCGAAACAGATACGGAATGTATAATCTTATCACTTTCCTTATCATAATCGAGCAATATGGTATCACCTTCTTTTACTTCTTCCCGGATGATAATATCTGCCAATTCGTCTTCCACATACTTCTGGATAGCGCGTTTCAGCGGACGGGCTCCAAACTGGACATCATACCCTTTCGATGCAATAAATTCCCGGGCGGCTTCCGTCAGTTGAATCTCATACCCTACTTGTCCGATACGTTCGAAAACTTTCTTAAGCTCTATATTGATGATGCTATTGATAGAGTCCCTTTCAAGCGGATCAAAGATCACAATATCATCCACACGATTTATAAACTCAGGCGCAAAAACTTTGTTCAATGCTTTTTGTATAACTCCATGAGCAAAATTTTTATCCGCACCTTCATTTCCCTGCGGGTGAAATCCGATACCTCGCCCAAAATCTTTCAATTGTCTCGTTCCTATATTGGATGTCATGATCAATATCGTATTTTTGAAATCCACATGGCGTCCGAGACTATCCGTCAGATGCCCTTCATCCAAAACCTGCAACAACAAATTGAAAACATCCGGATGCGCTTTCTCCATTTCATCAAGCAACACAATCGAATAAGGACGGCGACGCACCTTTTCCGTCAACTGCCCCCCCTCTTCATAACCCACATATCCCGGAGGCGCACCGATAAGGCGTGATACGGCAAACTTCTCAAGGTATTCACTCATATCAATCCGTATCAGCGAATCAGCCGACCCAAACAAATACTCCGCCAGTACCTTTGTTAAATAAGTCTTACCAACACCCGTCGGCCCGAGGAACATGAATGTTCCGATCGGTTTATTCGGATCCTTAAGTCCGATACGGTTCCGCTGTATCGCCTTTACGATTTTGCGTACGGCATCATTCTGACCTATCACCTTCTGTTTTAACACATCTTCCATTTCAAGCAGACGTACATTTTCCGTCTTCGCTATCCGCTGCACCGGAACCCCTGACATCATGGCAACCACTTCCGCCACTTTATCTTCATCCACAGTCTCACGATGCTCCTGCATTTCACGTTCCCACTTTTCCTTTGCTTCTTCCAGATCCGAAAGCAACTGCCTCTCTTTATCACGGAAACTTGCAGCCAATTCAAAATTCTGGGAACGCACGGCCGACTGTTTTTCTTCCTTCACAATCTCTATCCGTTTTTCCAATTCTTCAATATAAGGCGGTACGACAATATTAGAAATATGCATGCGCGAACCGGCCTCATCCATCGCGTCAATCGCTTTATCCGGAAAATTACGATCACTTATATAGCGATCTGTTAACTTAACGCACGCTTCCAACGCTCCGTCCGTATAACGCGTATTATGATGATCCTCGTAACGATCTTTTATATTATGTAAAATCTGCAACGTTTCTTCAGCCGTTGTCGGATCAACCAATACCTTCTGAAAACGACGCTCCAATGCTCCGTCTTTTTCTATATTCTTACGGTATTCATCAAGCGTCGTAGCGCCGATACATTGTATTTCACCACGCGCCAGGGCCGGCTTCAACATATTAGCAGCATCCATAGAACCGGAAGCAGATCCCGCGCCTACGATTGTATGGATCTCATCTATAAACAAGATGATATTCGGATTTTTCGACATCTCGTTCAGAATCGCTTTGATACGTTCTTCGAATTGTCCCCTGTATTTAGTTCCGGCGACAATCGCCGCCATATCAAGACTTACTACGCGTTTATCAAATAATACACGCGAAATCTTATGTTGTACGATGCGCAAAGCCAGACCTTCGACAATGGCTGATTTTCCAACCCCGGGCTCTCCTATCAGGATCGGGTTGTTCTTTTTACGCCGGCTCAGTATCTGGGCAAGACGTTCTATTTCCCTTTCACGACCTACGATAGGATCCAAACGCCCTTCCGCGGCGGAGCGTGTCAGATCAATACCAAAATTATCTATTACCGGCGTATCCGAATTTGCTTTTACAGCCTGAGCCGTACCGCCCGCTCCCGCAGACGAACCGGAAGAACCCTTCCTCGAAGACGAATTGAATGAATCATCTTCTTCATCATCGTCATCGTTGTCGGTATAACCGTCACTGATATCTTCATCATATTCTTCCGGTTGTGTCAGATTGCCTTTTAAAAATCCATTTGTAATACTTTCTTCCGCAATCCGTTCATATACCAACTGATAATTAACACCCTTTCCCTCCAGAAACGCTGTTATTATATTAATTTTTTCCCTGAGAATAGATAGTAACAAATGTTCTGTTCCGGTCTGAATATTCCGCAACTGACGCGACTCAAGCATACTCAAACGTAAAACATGTTCCGCCGTCTTACTGATTACAATATCATTCAATGAAGTATTTGTCACCGTATCCATGACATTCCGTACCTCATCCTCTATCATTCTCTTTAAATCAGACAGATCAACATTCATAGAACGCAAAATCCGACAGGCCTTGCCTTCTCCTTCACGGATAACGCCAAGCATCAGATGTTCTGTCCCGATATAACAATTCTGAAGCCTCGAGGCTTCTTCACGGCTATACTCTATCACATCGACAAGTCTTTTTGTATAATTATTTTTTATCATATCCGAACCCCTTTCTGTTTTCGTTTTTTTCGTCATTCATCAGGGTATATTACAAATATTATGCCATCATATAATCACCTGACTAACAACTTATAACAAACATTATTAGGCAAGGTTACAACATAGAATCCGGGATCCAGCGGTATTGTTACATGCCCTTCTCCGAGATGCTTGCTGAAAACAACCCTGCCGTTCAATGAGAAGATCCTGACATCCGCAGCAGCCTTTGTCACTATATGAACAACCCCTTTATCTCCATAACAACGGAAAAAAGACTCAGGATTTTCATTTCCTACATCATTCAATTCCTTCAGTACTACATCATAACGCAAAACCAATTTGGAAAAAGTTTCATTTTCGATCCTGCATACTAACTGTTTTTCAAGATAAGATTCTTCAAAACTAAAGATACCGTTTTCTTTCATTTCCGGTTTAATCCAGTATGGCCCGTCATTCCACGTATAATTTGAAATAAATCCGTCAATTTCATAATAATGACTTAAATCCGCACTATCTATAACCATTTCCGCCGTTCTGTTATTCTGCGGATAATAAATATATTCGGTAAAAGTCGGTAATACGGGCGGTAAAGAATAAAAATCCAGATTATTCTGTTTGCAATTAACAATACGCAGGGATGGACTTTCAGGCAGTTTCAACGAATCCAATAAATTTCCGTAACAAAACAATTCTTCCAACAACAAACAGTCATTTAAGCACAATTCCTTCAACTTATTATCACTGCATTTTACATATAACAAATTGACACACCCCGAAAAATCAATTGACTCGATCTCATTATAACTGCAATCAAAAGTAACCAATGAAGCACAGTTTAATACATTTACAGATGAAATATTATTCCTCGAACAGGAAAAATCAGCAAGATACCTCGCATTTGAAACATCTATTTCCGTCAGCTTATTCCCTATACATGAAAATTCTTTTAACCTGTCACAATTTTGCACATTGACTGACAATAGCTGATTTTCTGAACAATAAATCGTTTGCAACTTCGCCTTATTGGATAAATCCAGATGTTCAACCCGATTATTTGTACAACAAAAAAATGTAAGAGACGGATTATTTGACAAATCAACATGCTGAATATGATTATAACCGAGGCGTATATAAGTCAGATTCGGATTTGTTGTTACATCTACAGATTCAAGATTATTTTCATATAAGTCATATCTCAACAACGAAGTAGCACCCGTTACGTCCACAAAATCAATCTCGTTATGACTACAGGACAAATATTTGAGAGCAGCAAATCCACTTAAATCCATATTACCGGAAAGCTTTTTATTCGGCCAGTTTATCGTTTCCAACAAATAGGTCCTGTGATTCCATGACAAACCGGCAATCTCCCCCCATTTTATATTATTAACATCTTCTATACCCAACTGCTCATAATTCCGTATGCCAGGTTCCGCAGATTCCTGTATAAGGAAACTTCGCAATTTTGCAGTCTCAGCACTATCATAAGGATCCTGAGCCCGTAAATCAAAACCAGACGCCATACACCAGACAAAACAAGATATGATTAAAATATTTTTCATCTTTAAAATAATGTTTTATATCTTCATACAAAGATAACCAGAAACTCAAATATACAGATTCATCCTTGTTAAAAATGATTACAATAAAAGTTATTTATTCAAAACGACCCAACTTCCATTCATATTGTTTAGGCACCTCTTTCAGCCATGAAACAATTTTACCCCGGGACGCTTCGTCAAGATATAAAGGAGTCGTATACTCAGCCGTCAGAGATTTATTCTCCGCATGCAGGCTGTATTTTATCAGCGACATATCCAATTGGGATTTCGCCTCAAGATACTCCGCCGAAGAATTATCCGCACGCTCTTTCCAGAACCAGTCGGCCGTTACCGGTTCATATAACCTTTCCGCCGGTAAAGGAATCCAATCCGTCGAAAAAAAGAGAACACGACTATCCGCAACAGGAGCGCTTACGGTAGTTATCATACAAATGACATGTGTATTATTCACAAGAGGCAAAAGCTTCATTTCCACCGTACTGCGTTCCGTCGATTGCAACAACAAATAATCGTCCGTCAACTTCAGCAAAGAAGACTTTCCCTGCATTGTATTCTCCAATGTCGCGGTTTTACCCGACTTATACAAGTCTACAAGATCTTTCCTCCAGGCCTCTTCCAATTGAATAATCACATCGGCCGGCATCTTAATAAAAATCTCCTCCATACGTTGCGCCACAGCAGGTGTAACCAGACAAACAAGCAACAAGCCAAATAAAATACGTTTCATCTTTATTGTTATTATAATTTTGCAAAAACACACTATTTTGTCCCCAAATATAAGAATATCATTCCTAATAATACCAAAAACAAATCAATTGCTTTATTTTTTAAATTCTTTTCATGAAACAACACGGCTCCCGCGACAAAAGTGACAAGTACGCTACTGCGCCGGATCATAGAGACTACGGATATCATGGCATCCGGAAAACCCAGCGCGTAAAAATAAACCCAATCCGCCACGGCAAGAAACAAAGAAACCAAGAGTATACTCCATTTCCAGCGATAAGGAGTTGTTTGTTTCCGTCCGGGATACCATAATAACAGAAAAACAGGAATCATGATGAAAAACTGATAAACATTAAACCAGACCTGCACAGTCATAACGTCGAACGATTTCATCAGGAATTTGTCATACAAGCCGCTGACAGCCCCCATAATGATGGATAACACAGCATAAAAAATCCATTTATCATGTGAAAAACGGATGCCTTCTTTTTTACCGGAAGCCGATAACATATAAAAAGACAAAACAGCCAGCAATACGCCTGTCCATTGACACAGATTAAGCCGTTCACCAAAAATCAACATCGCGCCGGTAAGCGTAATAACAGGCTGTGTTGCTTTAATGGGACCGGTTATTGTCAAAAATCCATGAACTTAAAACAATCAAAGACTTCAGTGCAATCAATCCATGAGTTTCCGGAGAGACGCGGGGTACGTAAAATAAAGATTCATCCAGCAGATTGGTCGTATAAGACAAGATGATAAAAGGAGTGAATATCAAAGTAGAAATCAATGTATTCAGGAATAAAACCGGTATAACGGCATTCTCATCCAGCGATTTCTTCTTACATATATCATAACACCCTAATAAAAAAGCAGATAAAAATGATAACAAGACCCACATAACCACCTGTTCAACTGCTATGAATTAAAAAAAAGATGTTCCGGATATTCAATTCCAACGAGTGCAAGTCCTACGGCGGGAACAGACATACCGGCTTTGCACCGGTCTTTTGCTTCGATAATACGCCTGAAATCTTCCACCGTTGCCTTACCACGCCCTACACTCCATAATGTACCGACAATAGCCCTGACCATGTTGCGCAAAAAACGATCCGCGCGAATAGTAAAAACCCATACATCTCCATCCCGTTCCCATTTCGCTTCGTCAATACGGCAATCATTCGTTTTTACATCCGTATGCAACTTACTGAAACTTGTAAAATCCGAATAATCAAACAGGATCTTACAAGCTCTATTCATCACGTTAAAATCCATAGTATGCAAAGGCATGCAGTAAACCCATTCATAATCGAACGGATTCTTTTTGTCCGTCACACAATATTTATACGTACGCGAAACGGCATCAAAACGTGCATGGGCATTTTCCGCAACAGCCACGATTTTATTTACGGCAATATCTTTAGGCAACATCCGGTTCAATTTATCCGTCAACTGCAACAAATCCCCGATCAGAACAAAGTATTCAAAATGAGCCACCATCATACGGGCATGAACGCCTGCATCTGTCCGGCCGGCTCCGACAACGGATAGATCCTGTTGCAATACAACCGAAAGCGCTTCTTCCAGACACTGTTGCACACTCAACCCGTTTGGCTGGCGTTGCCAACCGCAGAAACGCGTACCATTATAAGTAAGATAAATAAAATAACGACTCACTCCTTTTTGCCTTTTAACGATACAAAATTACAACAAAATAAATGATAATCCTTGGTTAATTGAAAAAAACAACTTTTCTTTGAGCCATGGAAAATAATAATAAATATCTGCCGCAAAAAATTGACAATATGTCATCTTTCAAGTCCCATTATGACGAAAAACGTTTTTGGGAAAAAATTCGGCATATTGCCAAAAAGGCAGGATCAATCATTTTGCGCCCCGTACTTTTACTCTATTATACATTGCAGGATGGCAACGTCCCGATAAAAACCAAAGCCTATATCATCGGGGCTTTAGGATACTTCGTACTGCCCCTTGACGTGATACCGGACTTCATTGCCGGCCTTGGCTATACAGACGATCTCGCCGTAGTCGCCTTGTTAATAAAACACCTCAAAGGCAGCATCACACCACAGATAGAAGAAAAGGCCGATTTGAAAATAAAAGAACTCTTACATAAACAAATCTGATCCATTTCCCCCAAACCAGACTTATTTGGCCCGCAAAATACCTTTTTCCGTCTTTACACACATATTCTTTTACACACAGCCGGCACCGGCATCATACAAAAAAACACCTCATCCTTCATCTTCGACATCAAATTCAAAGACATCCGAAGGACTCATCCGCTTCAATGTAGTCAGGGATAAATCCTTACCTACCCTTATCCCCTCCTGAAATAATCGCAGATCAACCGTTTTATAAGCCAATTCCGGATGATTATTATCACGACTGAGATGACATAACCAGACATCCTTCAGTCTCGGCGAATAATTGACCGCTAAAAACTCAGCCGCATCACGGTTACTCAAATGCCCCGACCTGCTCGACACACGCTCTTTTAAAAATTCAGGATATGAGCCTGATTTCAGCATTTCCTCGTCATAATTCGCTTCTAAAACCAAATGATTAGCTTTACAGACATATTTAGTCACCATATTCGTTATATGACCGACATCCGTTACAACAACAAATGTCTGATTACCATATTCTATTGAATATCCGACATTATCACTACTATCGTGCGGCACTTCAAAAGCTGTAATTCTAAAATTACATATCGTAAATGTCACCTCTTTCTCTATTACATGACGCGACTGTATCAGAATCTCTTCTACATAGCGGCTCTTTCGTATTCCGGCATGAACCGCCTCCGTAGTATAAACCGGAATATGCAATGTTTCTCCAAGGCATCCTACCGACTTTATGTGATCAGCATGATCATGCGTAACCAATATCGCCTGTATTTTCTCAAATCCCACCCCCCGTTCTTTCAGTATTTTCTTTATCTGCCGTACACTTATACCGGCATCAATAAGGATGCCGAAAGATGATGTTCCGAGGTAATAACAATTACCGCTGCTACCACTGGCCAAACTAAAAAAACACAACTTCTCCATTCTTCTTCCGTATAAAAAAAGCGGATAGATTCCGCATTTAGGTCAATACCAAAGGACAAAGGTAAGGATTAATTGGATTCAAACAAAATTTTATATTTATGCCGTCAGGCATGTGGAAAACAATCATAAAACACAGACAAATGAAATGCCGCCGGTACTTATTAGGAAAAAATATCCGGAATACAAAAGAATATAATATCTGCCCGGCAATAAAATGGGCAGGCTCATTTTGTATTTAGCGTGGCTTGCATTATCTTTGCAGGATTCTCAAAATATATGATACGAAACAGTAAACAAGAATATATCATTCAGTGGATTGTAGGACTAGGAGATTTAGTTGTACTGAATTTCATATTTTTCCTTATCTACCGCCTGCTGGATCCATTCTACACCATGGCCATGATCCCCAAAGTGCGGGAGATCATATTGTTATCTAATTTCTGTTATTTTTTCTCCATCTATTTTGTTCCGATGAAATTGCACATGTCGGTCGTTTTCCTTGACAAGATTGTGCAACGCTCCTTTTCCTTTGTCACCACCTATATATTCTTATTTGCGATCTGCCTCATATTCCTTAATGTAGGAAATGATCTGGCTACGTTTCTTATCATATATTATCTGGCTACGCTACTGATCTTCTCTTTATGGCGTGTCTTGATACGTATCCTGGTAAAGGCCTACCGCCGCAAAGGATATAACGCTAAAAATATAATCATCGTAGGCGCAGGCAAAAACGGAATGGAACTGTACCATGTGATCAAAACCGATTTATCTTACGGGTTCAATGTACTCGGCTTCTTTGATGACAACCGGATACTGAAAGATGTCCTGCCGAACTACCTCGGCACAATCGACCAGATTGAAGCCTATGTGAAAAATCATGATATTGATGAGATCTATTGTACAATCCCGGGAACAAACAGCGAGAAAATATCCGAACTGCTCAATTTTGCAGAGAAAAATATGATACGATTTTATATTATTCCCGAATTTTACAGGAATATAAAAAAGAGTATGATCCTTGAAGTAATGGAATCCGTACCGCTATTGACTTTACGGACGGAACCGCTGCAATCTCCCTATAACCGCTTTCTAAAAAGGTGTTTTGACCTTTCATTTTCCATGGCCGTATTATTGACCGTCTTTCCGGTATTATACATCATTGCCGGTATATTAATCAAGGTATCGTCCAAAGGTCCGGTCTTATTCAAACAAAAACGTACGGGACTATATGGTAAAATCTTCGAATGTTACAAATTCCGCACCATGCGTATGAATGAAGAAGCGGATAAACTGCAAGCCGTAAAAGATGATCCGCGCACCACAAAAATCGGAAGTTTCCTGAGACGAACCAATTTAGATGAATTCCCCCAGTTTATAAACGTACTGATCGGCGATATGTCAGTCGTAGGCCCACGTCCCCACATGCTTAAACATACGGAGCAATATTCGATGCTTATTGACAAATATATGATAAGACATCTTGTAAAACCCGGTATAACCGGATGGGCGCAGATAACCGGATACCGGGGCGAAACAAAAACACTGGAACAGATGGAAGGACGTATAAAACGCGATGTATGGTACCTGGAAAATTGGTCTTTCTTTCTTGATCTGAAGATTATTGTCGTAACCATTATCAACATGTTTAAAGGTGAATCCAACGCATATTAAAAAAAACAGTAACTTTGTACCCTTATGGGAAGAATTATGGCCATAGATTACGGACGCAAACGAACCGGAATAGCCGTCACCGACAAAATGCAACTCATCGCCAACGGATTAGCAACAGTTCCGAGTGGCGAAACGGTTGATTATATTGAGGCCTATATATCACGGGAAAAAGTAGATTTATTTGTAATTGGCGAACCGAAACAAATGAATAACAAACCGTCAGAAAACATGCGCTATGTTGAAGCGTTTGTAAACAGATTGCGTAAAGTGATACCCGACGTTCCCATCACCTATTTTGACGAACGGTTTACTTCCGTGATGGCGCATAAAGCCATGATTGAAGGAGGACTAAAGAAAAAAAAAAGACAAGACAAAGCGTTAGTGGACGAAATAAGCGCAACCCTTATCCTGCAAGGATATATGGAAAAACAAAGATT
>QMCE01002400.1_pt1 | contig 10310 bp, 13 predicted proteins | sample 1821851 | NCBI WGS metagenome assembly QMCE01 (sample SAMN09453174, study PRJNA476694) | Termite gut metagenome, whole genome shotgun sequencing project. | isolation source: worker | host: Odontotermes sp. | place: South Africa:Pretoria | collected 2016-01-28
GCCTTTTTCGCGTCCTGCTGGCCGATGATGTATTCGTCGAGCTTCGCGACGATTTTGGCGGGGGGAAGATCGTCCATGAGGACGCGGGTGTCGTTGCTCAAATGTTTCTCCATTTTACCTGTCCGCAAGAGGCGGACCGAAAATCTCCGCATACACCAGACCCTGCTTCGCCGCGTCGGGATTCCCCCGGAGCGCGGCGACGAAGGACGGCATGCCCGCCGCGCCGGAGGGCGATGCGGACGCCGCCGCCCCGTCGGCCGGCAAAGCCGGATCAGTCGGCGTCCTTTCGGACTGCGGCATTTTCCGCACGGGAGGCAGCCCGGGTCGCCCGAGCCGCTCGTCCGCATCCTTGCGCACGCGCAGCACAGGCTCCGGCAGCGGCTTCGGCGGAGGACGCGCGGGCGCCTTCTCCGGCGCGTCCTCTTCTTCAACTATCGAACGCACAATCCACATAATAAGGCGAAACAGGGGTCCCATGGCTATTTCCCGCCGTCTTTCGGAGCGCCGCCGATCGAGGCCCGCATGTCGGTGTCCGCCTTGATGTTGTTCATCCTGTAGTAGTCCATGATGCCCATGTTCCCGCTGCGGAACGCCTCCGCGATGGCCATGGGAATCTGGGACTCGGCTTCCACAACCTTCGCCCGCATTTCGGAAATGCGCGCCTCCTGCTCCGCCTGGCTGGCGCGCGCCTCGGCGGCGCGCTTCTCGGCGTCCGCCTGCGCGACCTGCTTCTTCGCCTGGGCGCGGTCGATTTCGAGCTTCGCGCCGACGTTCTCGCCGACGTCGACGTCGGCAATGTCGATGGAGAGAATGTCGAACGCCGTCCCGGCGTCAAGCCCCTTCGCGAGAACAGCCTTGGAAATCCTGTCCGGATTTTCCAGCACCTGCTTGTAGTCCCGGGACGACCCGATGGCGGAGACGATGCCTTCGCCGACGCGGGCGATGATGGTCTCGTCCGTCGCGCCGCCGACAAGACGCTCGATATTGGTTCGAACCGTCACGCGCGCCTTCACCTTGAGCTGGATGCCGTCCTGCGCGACGGCGTCGAGGGTGACCTTCGAGACGCTTCCGGAGGCCGGGCTGGGGCAGTCGATGACGCGCGGGTCGACGGAGGTGTTGACGGCCTTGACGATGTCGCGCCCCGCGAGGTCGATGGCGCAGGCCTTGTCGAAGGGCAGCGGAATGTTCGCCCTGCTGGCGGAGATGAGGCCGCGCACGACGTCGAGGACGTTGCCGCCCGCGAGAAGGTGCGCCGCGAGGCTCTGCGGCTCGATGCCGATGCCGGCCTGGTGCGCCATGATGAGCGCCTGCGAGAGGACGGCGACGTTGCCCTTCGCGAGATAGTGCGCTTCGAGAAAGTCGCGGGAGACTTTCAGCCCCGCCTTGTGCGTCGTGATGAGGCTGTTGACGATGAGGCCGGAGTTGACCTTCCGGATGAACATGCCGACAAGGTCGATGAACCCGATGGGCACGCCGGACGCGCGCGCCTGGATCCACGTCCGCCCGAACGAAAAGATGACGAAGAAGACGATGACGGCGAGCGCGAGGACAAGCAGCGCCGCAATGCTCCAGATGCCCGCGGGAATGCTCCCGAGAAGCTGGCTCGTATTCATAGTGATGTGCTCTCCATGATGTCTGTTCCCCGGCTTGGGGGTTTTTTGCCCACGACAATGCGGTTCGGCGCGGCCTCGCTCACGACGACGCGCGTTCCCGCCTCAATGTACACGCCGTCGGTGACGACGTCCAGCAGTTCTCCCGAGTCGAGCCGCACTTTCCCCGCGGGGCGGAGCGTGGATTCCGCGACGCCCTCCCGCCCCTGCAGCGCGGCGGCGTCCTGCAGCCGCGCCGACTCCCGGACCCGCGCCCGCGCCTCCACTTCCGTCTGGTACGCGTTCGCCGCCGAGCCTGCCGAATCGGCGGTGAGAAAGACCCTGCCGACGAGGGGAATCTTCTCTCCATGGCGGGAAATCAGATGGATGACGGCGATGGCCGCGGCCGTGCCGGCGCCGAGGAGAAGGATGAACGCCCCCACCTCCTCCCACAGGAACGCGCGCATGTAGTCGGAGTCCATGGGCGGCGTGAACGCGAGGAAAAGCCCGCCGAGAATGCCGAGTATGCCCAGAATCCCCGGCACGCCGAACCCGGGGAGAACCATGATTTCGACAAGGAGGAGAATGATGCCGGCCAGAAAGAGCGCTATGCCGAGGGGGCTTCCCCTGTCGTACATGAGGAGGAGCGAGAAGAAGCAGACAAATCCGATGATCCCCGCCGCCATCGGGATGCCCGTCCCCGGCGCGTGGTATTCGGTGACGAAGCCCGCGACGCCGATGACGAAAAAGACGGCGAGAAGAAGGACGACCCAGACGGGAAGGCCGAAGTCCTCTATGCCCGGAATGAGCTTTGTCAAATCCATTTCGCCCGGCGGGATGTCGACGCGGACGATGTCGCCGGCGTCGATGCCCCGCACGGCGTAGAAGTCGTCCCTGCTCCCGACGATCTCGTCCGCGATGCCGTATTCCAGCGCCTGCGGCGCGGAGAGTTCGAGAAGCTGCCCGTCGGCCTTGACGACTTCCGTGCCGGCGATGCGCCGCCTGTCGCGCCCGCGCTCGATGTTCTTCTCCAGCACCTCCAGTTCCGCCCCCGTGAGGTATTCCGTCTCCGCCCCTTCGAAGCGCACCTGATACAGCGCCCCCGCCCTGCTGACCATCGCCTCGACGACGGCGGAGGGGCGTCCGTACTGGTGGGCGTAGACCTTCATGATGGCGCGGATGTCGACTTCAATTTTCTCGGCGCTGCGCTCGTCCATCTGGTTCGCGCCGCCGGAGAGGGACATCTGCATGGGCTGGATGTCGCCGATGCGCGCGGTGCGCGTCATGGCTATCCGGGGCGCGGCGGAGGCGAGCATGGCGGCTCCGGAGACGGCCTTGTGCACGACGAGGGCGATGACGGGGGTCTTGCTTTCGAAGACGCGCTTCGCCAGCGCGTCGCAGACGCCGACCTCCCCGCCGGGCGAGTCGATTTCGAGGACGGCGAGCACAGCCCCGTCCGCGTCCGCCCTGTCCAGAGCCTCCGTGACGCGCTTCTGCAGCTCGGAGAAGGGTTCGCCGACGATTGCCCCCTCGACGGGAACGGCGACGACCTTCCCCGCCCAGCTTTCCGCGTCTTCCGCCCGCGCCCCCGCCAGCGTTCCCGCCAGCAGCAACAGCGCGCACACAATCGCAAGAACCCGCACTCTTCGCAAAACCCGTCCTCCTGGAATTCCGCCCGGGCAACATTCGCCCCCGCCGTTTATACTCCTTGCCGCATTCCGGGTCAATCCGTATACTGTGCGGGAGAGCCGGCGTGAGGGCGGCTGCGCTGCTATAAGGAGAGCACATGGCAGGTCAGGTACGGGAACTGAACGACGCGACATTCACCCCCGCGGTATCCGCCGGCGTCACGCTGGTGGACTTCTGGGCGCCCTGGTGCGGCCCCTGCAGGCTCCAGGGGCCGATTGTCGAGGAACTCGCGGGGCAGTACGACGGGAAGGCGGTCGTGGCGAAGGTGAACGTGGACGAGGTGGCGGAGGCTCCGGCGAAGTTCGGCGTCTCCAGCATCCCGACGCTTGTGGTGCTGAAGGACGGGAAGGAAATCACGCGCTTCGTCGGCGTCAGCTCCGGAGCGGAACTGTCCGCCGCAATCGACGCGGCGCTGTAGAAAAAGAGAAAACCATGCCGTCAAGGGTTCGTGAACTCACCGACGCGGACTTCGCCGAAGCCGTGCGGACGGGCGTCGTCCTCGTGAATTTTCACGGCACATACTGCCCGCCCTGCGCCCTGCTGGAGCCGGCCGTCCGCGCCGTCGCCGCGCGCTACGCCGGGCGCGCGCTCGTCGCCCGCGTGAACGTGGACGACAATTTCGAGGCCGCCGCGGACAACGCCGTGGAAGACATCCCGACAATCATCTTCTTCCGGAACGGCGAAGAGCGGAAGCGCCTCTTCGGCAACCAGACCGAGGAGACCCTCTGCGCGGAACTTGACAGACTCCTGGCCTGACAGTATTCTGTGCCGTTTTGGCAAACCGAAGGAGAAGCACGTGCAAGAACTCATGTCCGGCAACGAGGCCATCGCCCGCGGCGCGTGGGAGGCGGGCGCGACCGTCGCCTCCGGCTACCCCGGAACGCCCTCCACGGAAATCCTTGAAAACGCCGTCCGCTACAAGGACGACCTCTACTGCGAATGGGCGCCGAACGAAAAGGTCGCCTTCGAGGTCGCCGCCGGCGCAAGCCTCGCCGGCGCGCGCGCGTTCTGCACGATGAAGCACGTCGGCCTGAACGTGGCCGCGGATCCGCTCATGACCCTCGCGTACGTGGGCGTCTCCGGCGGCTTCGTCGCCGTCGTCGCGGACGACCCCGGCATGCACTCCTCGCAGAACGAGCAGGACACGCGGCAGTACGCCCGCTTCGCGAAAATCCCCGTGCTGGAGCCGTCGGACGCGATGGAAGCGAAGGAGTTCATGGCGCGCGCGTTCGAAATTTCGGAAAAATACAACACCCCCGTCATCCTCCGCTCGACGACGCGCATCAGCCACGCGCGGAGCCTCGTCACTCTGAAGGACAGGACGGAGCACGCGCGCGCGCCGTTCGCGAAAAACCCGCCCCGCTTCGTCCCGATTCCGGCGTGGGGCAGGAAAATGCGCGTCCGCGTCGAGGAGCGGCTCCACGAAATGCGTATGGGATCGGAGACGTCGGATCTGAATCCGGTGGAGACGGGTTCCGGGGAATTCGGGATCATCACGTCGTCGATCGCGTACCAGTACGTGAAGGAGGTTTTCCCCGAGGCGTCGGTGCTGAAGCTCGGCTGGTCCTATCCCTTCCCCGATTCGCTCATCCGCGAATTCGCCGCGAAGGCAAAGCGCCTCCTCGTCGTGGAGGAGCTTGACGACTTCATCGAGGAGCACGTGCGCGCGCTCGGCATCACCTGCGAGGGCAGGAACCTTGTGCCCGGCATCGGCGAGCTCTCGCCGGAGCGGATGGCGACGGTGCGGAGCCGCGCGACCGGCCACGACGACACGCTCGTCACTCCCTCGCTGGACGCGAGCGATCTGCCCGCGCGCCCTCCGGTGCTCTGCGCCGGCTGCCCGCACCGGGGCGTCTTCGCGGCGCTGGGGAAGTGGAAGGACAACGAAATCATCGTCTGCGGCGACATCGGCTGCTACAGCCTCGGCGTCATGCCCCCCCTGTCGCGCCTGGACACCATTCTCTGCATGGGCGGCGGCATCACGGTCGCGCACGGCATGGCGAAGGCGGGCGAGAAGAAGCACATCGTCGGCATGGTCGGCGACTCCACGTTCTTCCATTCCGGCCTGACGGGACTGACGAACGTCGCCGTGAACAGGGCGAACGTCGTCATCACCATCGTCGACAACCGCACGACCGCGATGACCGGGCACCAGGATCACCCCGGCACCGGAAAAACGCTCATGGGCGACAAAACCGTCGCCGTGTCGATTGAGCAGATGGTCGCCGCCTGCGGCATCGCGCGCTGCCGCGTGGTGGATCCCTACGACATCGCCGGCGTCGCGGAGGCGTTCCGCGAGGAGTTCGCCGCGGCGGAGCCGTCCGTGATCATCTCGCGCGCGCCCTGCCTGCTGGCGGAGAAGAAAACCCTCGGCAAGCCCTTCGCCGTGGACACGGCGAAATGCAAAAAATGCGGCGCCTGCCTCCGCATCGGCTGCCCCGCGCTGGAGGCAATCGACCGCCGGCCGTTCATCAATCCCGCCGCCTGCGTCGGCTGCTCGATGTGCAAACAGATGTGCAAATTCGACGCGATACACAGAGACAATCTCGAAGAAGAAAGAGCATTGCTATGACCAGCATAGTGAAGAGCGTCATCCTCACCGGCGTCGGCGGCCAGGGCATTCTCCTCGCGTCGAACATTCTCGCGCGCGCCGCGCTTCTCGCCGGCCACGACGTGAAGACGAACGAGGTGCACGGCATGGCGCAGCGCGGCGGCTCCGTCGTCGCGGAAATCCGCTTCGGGGAGAAGGTCTACAGCCCGCTGCTGACGCCGCTGGGCGCAAGCGTCCTTGCGAGCCTGGAGCAGATGGAGGCTCTGCGCTACGCGCACTTTCTCCAGTCCGGCGGCCTCGCCGTCGTCTCGAAGCTCCGCCTGATCCCCACGACCGTCTCGTCCGGCATGGGCGCGTATCCCGACGACATCGAGCTGCGCCTGCGCCGATCCTTCAAGAACCTGCGCTACATCGACGCCGCCGCGGCGGCGGAGGAACTGGGCAATGCGCGCGCGAACAACCTCGTCGTCCTGGGCGCGGTGTCGACGGCGCTGGACTTCCCGGAGGGTCTCTGGGAGAAAGCCATCGGCGAATGCGTGAAGCCGAAGTTCGTCGACGTCAATGTCAGGGCATTCACAAGAGGCAGGGAACTTGTCGCGTAGGAAAGAACCGCAATGCGCATAGTCTTCTTCGGCAGCGGCGAATTCGGTCTGCCGACTCTGGCGGCGCTGCCGGCCGCCGGCCACGTCCTCCCCGCCGTCGTCAGCCAGCCGGACAGGCCGGCGGGGCGCGGCGGCAGGACGACGCCGACGCCCGTGTCCGCCTTCGCCCGCGAGCGCGGCCTGCCCGTCCTCACGCCGGAAAAGCCGAACGCCCCGGAGTTCGCGGCGGCGCTGCGCGAACTCGCGCCCGAGCTCTGCGTCGTCGTCGCCTACGGCCACCTGATCCGGCCGGCTCTCCTCGCCGTTCCCGCCCGCGGTTTCGTGAACCTCCACGCGTCGCTCCTTCCCGCGTACCGGGGCGCGGCGCCTGTGCCGTGGGCGATTCTGCGCGGGGAAAGGGAAAGCGGCGTCAGCGTGTTCCAGCTGGACGAACAGTTCGACACCGGCGCGCTGATCGCGACGCAGGCTCTTCCGATAGCCGACGACGACACGTCGGGCACATACCTTGCGAAGCTCGCTCCTGTCGGGGCGGAACTGATGGCGGGGGCTGTCGCGGACATTGCCGCCGGCCGCGCCGTCCGGCAGGCGCAGGACGACGCGAAGTCCTCGGCCGCGCCGAAATTCTCGAAGGAGGACGGCCGCATCGACTGGAGCCTTTCCTTTGCTGCAATCGAAAGAAAGGTCAGGGCCTTCCAGCCCTGGCCGCAGGCGTTCACGGAGCTGCCGACGGCGAAGGGCGGCATGCGCGTGAATGTCGCGCAGCTTCTTCCCGTCCCCGGGGCGGCGCGCGCCGGCGCGCAGCCGGGCGACGTCCTCGCCTGCGACAGGAAAACCGGCCTCGTCATCGCGACCGCCGATCTCCCCGCGCGCCTCGCCCTCCTCCAGCCCCAGGGCAAAAAACCCATGCGCGACACGGAATTTTTATGCGGAACAAGGATCGCTATCCCATGAAGCCCCGCGTCTATCTGGACAACTGCTGCTTCAACCGCCCCTTCGACGATCCGTCGAATTTGCTTGTCCGGCTCGAAGCGGAAGCCAAAATGCATGTGCAGCAGGAAGTGCTGGACGGAACAATCGAACTGGCGTGGTCGTTCATGCTGGATTTTGAAAACAACGCCAACCCCTATGCGAACCGGAGGGATTTCACAGCCAAATGGCAGACTCTCGCCGCCATCGACATTGGCGCGGAAGATGCCGTGTTCCGGAGCGCAGCCTCCATCATGAACCTCGGCATCCGCGAGAAGGACGCGTTGCATATTGCCTGCGCCCTTCGGGCGGGATGCGGTTATTTTCTGACGACGGACAGACGCATCCTGAAAAGAACGGTTGAAAACATCGCCGTGCTGAATCCCCTGGATTATGTCCGGCACATGGAGATAGGGAAATGAAGAACGACGCCCTGATTCAGCAGGAAGGCATGGACGCGCTGATTGCAAAACTGGGACTTGTGGAAGCGGAGCGCTTCGTCATGCTGATTCAGAAGGAGCCTTTCGACTATACCCGCTGGCAAACGACTCTGTTCGAGGACAAAAGCCTGGAGCAAATATTCAAGGAAGCCGCCGCCCTCCGTGCCCGGACGGAAAAACTGAAGAAAGCAACGGTATGAGCAGCACACTGACAAACCCCGCCTACGCATCCCGCGCCGTCCTGACCGCGATAGAGTCGGCCGGCCTCGACACAAAGCCCGCCGACTGGGCGCGGCGACTCGACGACGTCACGGAGGACGACGTCCGGCGCGAGCTTGCCCGCCCCGCGCGCTTCGACAGCCGCCGCCTGCTGGCCCTGCTCAGCCCCGCCGCGGACGGGCTGCTTGAAGACCTCGCCGCCGCCTCGCAGCGGCTCACGCGGCAGCGCTTCGGGAACGCGATCGCGCTCTTCGCGCCGCTGTACGTCTCGAATTTCTGCGTCAACAAATGCCGCTACTGCGGCTTCAACGCCGGCCACCCCCACAGGCGGAAGCGCCTGTCGATTGCGGACGCCCTGCGGGAGGCGGAGGTCATCCACAGCGAAGGCTTCCGCGACATCCTCCTCGTCTCCGGCGAGGACAGGGAGCACATCGACGTCGCCTACCTTGCCGAACTCGCCCGCCGCCTCCGCGCGGGGAACATGTTCTCGACGGTGAGCGTCGAGGTGTACATACAGAGCGAAGCCGGCTACCGCGAACTGTTCGAAGCCGGCGTGGACGGGGTGACGATTTTCCAGGAGACCTACGAAAAGGCTTCCTACGCGTCCTGGCACCCGGGCGGGCCCAAGGCGGTGTATGCCGACCGCATCTGCGCGTCCGAGGCGGCGGCGGCGGCGGGGATGCGCAGGGTCGGCCTGGGCGTGCTGCTGGGGCTGGAGGACTGGCGCTTCGACACCGCCGCGATGGCGGTGCACGCGGACGCGATCGCGCGGAATCACTGGCGCGCGCGCACGTCGTTCTCGTTCCCGCGCATACGCCCGTCGGAGAGCGGCCACGAGGGCGAGTTCCCGTACGCGGTGACGGACAGGAATCTTGCGCAGATGATTTTCGCGCTGCGGCTCTGCTTTCCCGACTCCGGCGTGACGCTGTCGACGCGGGAGCTGCCGTCGTTCCGGGACAACATGATTCCGCTGGGCGTGACGCAGATTTCGGCGGGGTCGAAGACGAATCCCGGCGGCTACGCGAAGGAATCGGCGGAGGGCGACGCCGCGACGGAACAGTTCGCCGTCTCGGACGAGCGCACAGCCGGCGAGATGGCCGCCGTCCTGCGCCGCCTCGGCCTCGACCCGGTATGGAAGGACTGGGACGCGACGTTCGTGGCATGAAAAAAAGCGAGCAAAAACGGCGCGAGGCGTTGCGGTTCCGAAGTTGAAAGGACGGAAGCCATGCAATGGGACGCATCGTTGGAGACGGGAATTCCGAAAGTCGGCGAACAGCACAGGTCGCTGTTCCGCCAGGTGGACGAGCTGCTGGATCCGACGAAACAGGACAGGGTGCCGGCGATGTTCGATTTTCTCGGCAAATACGTTGTGATGCATTTCAAGACCGAGGAACTGATGCAGAAGGCGTCGAAGTACCCGAAGGCGCAGGAGCACAAGAAGCTGCACGACGCTTTTGTGATCGCGCTCAGCGAATTGCGGAAGGAGTTCGACCGGGAGGGCGGAAGCATGCTCATCCTGATGAAGATAACGAAGATTGCCCTGGACTGGCTGAACACGCACATCCGGGGCGCGGACAGGGATTTCGCGGAGTTCTTCCGCGCGTCGGGGCTGGACGGCTCCCGCGTGTCCGAATTCATGCGCATGGAGCGTTTTCTGTAGAAAACAAAGACTGTCAGCGGGGGATTCTCTTGTTGTTTCGGGAGCTGGAAACGGAAAGAACATACCTCAAAAACATTTCCGCCGCTGACAGGGAATTCCTGTACCGGCACTTTTCCCATGCCGCCGTCAATACATACCTTTTTGATGCGGAACCCCCGGCAAATCTGAACGAAGCGGACGCAATCATTGCGCTGTACACAGCCCCCGAACCAAGAACGCTGCATCGCTGGATTCTTGCAAGAAAAGAAGACGGAGTCAAACTGGGCACATGCGGCTTCCACTGCTGGGAAAAAACTGAGAGCTGCTGTGATGTCGGGTACGACCTGTCTCCGGAGTATTGGGGGAACGGGTACATGCATGAGGCTTTGCGGGAGATACTGCGCTTTGCGCGGACCGACATGAGCATAAAAAAGATCCACGCCTGCATTTATCCTGACAATCATGCGTCCATCCGTCTTGCGGAGAAAAACGGCTTTATCTTCAGCGGCGCAATGAAGGATGAAATTTTCCGCGGGAAGCGGTACCCGCACATGATGTTCACATTGGACTGCATTTGAGACCCGCCCTCTACGCGTCCTCCTCCCGCAGCTTCGC
>QMCE01002693.1_pt1 | contig 10310 bp, 8 predicted proteins | sample 1821851 | NCBI WGS metagenome assembly QMCE01 (sample SAMN09453174, study PRJNA476694) | Termite gut metagenome, whole genome shotgun sequencing project. | isolation source: worker | host: Odontotermes sp. | place: South Africa:Pretoria | collected 2016-01-28
ACCTGTCTTCAAACGGCCGGAAATAAATCGTTACGCGAAACTATAAACGGCCTCGCTGCGGAAATTCCTGCCATCGCGGACAGGCAATCACGCTTATCTCAAACAGCTGCTGCTGCCGATACTGCCCGCGTCAATCGTGTCGCCTCATTCGATATTGTCCGCCTCGGTTTTGACATCGCGGTCTATCTCAGAGAACACAACTTGCCTCACGCGGCGCAAGACATCGAAGCAGAAGCCAAAGCCCTCTGGATAATCGAAGGAGCGACCGACAATCCCGGAAATCGCCGTTAATTGTATTAAAAAAGGAGAGCTGTTTGGCTATCCGGCTTCGCCGGATAGCTTCGGAGTTTTCGCGCCGCGAAAACTCCACGCATTTTTTGCAATTAAGAGGGGGGCTGTTTCCAAACATTTCCCGGCGCATAGCCGCATTTTCCGTCCGCCCCCCTTACGCTCCAGCCGCAAGCGGCTTGCGCTATCCCCCAGATCAAAGAGCAAATAGTAAAGAGCAATGAGCAAAGCCTTGCTGAGTTATCGGAGCGTATTACTTTCACGATCAGATTGCAAACAGGAAGCCTGCATAGTAATCAACACATGAAGCGCTACGCGCCGATTACTTACCCTGATCTTTGCTCTTTGTCCCCATTCCCCAGCGAACTTTGTCATTCCGGGCTTGCCCCGGAATCTCATCACACTACTAATAGCGTCCCCCCCCCGCCGCAACGACCCTCGTCATTGCGAGCGAAGCGAAGCAATCAGGTGACTGACACTATTGTGTTTACTTTTTATGACTAACACTCGTACATTGCTCTATTTTTTCCCTTGTCGACCTAACAAAGGTTGATAATGATTCCACAATAAATCTTCTATATTTTGTAAATATTCGAAATTTATATCTTCATTTTCATTTTTCAGAAAATTTGAAAAATTCCATAAATGAATTGTAATTTTAACTTCTTTATCAAACCATTCTTCAAGATGCATGGCATATGCACTGGTATTATAGTTAAATAGATGTTCCTTTAAGCGACCAACAATTTTTTTTGAACTGCCAATATAAAGACAAATAGAGCTATCACTAACATCCCACCACGGAGATTTTTTATTTCTTCTTGGTAATAAAACATTCTTTTCTTTTGCTTTCTCAACTTTTCTCTCAAGCTCATTTTCATCATATGGAAAATGAGTTACAGAAAATCCATATATGGTTTTATCACCATAGTTTTTTAATTCTGGGTATTCCTTTACTAAATCAGGATGTTCTTTCGCTTTTTTAATAATTAGAAGCTCTTTTAATTTGCAATCTATTATTGGATCGCTTTTTGGAATAGTATTTTCAAATAGTTTTTCCAGTTCACAATAATGTTTATTCAATTTTACAATTTGATCACTGATAATCTCTTGAGTAATTTCCATTTTATCCTCCGTTATTATTTATTACAGTATCTGTCCTTTCCTTATTTTTCCTTTGCTTGCCAAACAAAGGTTGAAAATATTTCCACAAAAGACTCTCTAATTTATCCAAAAAATCAGATTTCTCACTGTCCCAAAACTTAGTAAGTCCCCATATATGGATTCTTAAGACTATGTCTTCTCGAAACCATTTGTCAAGATGCATCGCATTTCTTTTGGGATTATACCCAAACAAATGTTCCTTTAGTCGGCGATGTATACCTTCTGTGTTTCCTGAACGGCCTATATAAAGACAAGCAATTTTATCACTTTAAGGCTTCTCCCATTCTGGAGAGGTCTCGTTGATCTTACAATACGAGATTTTTTCATTTGGTGATTTTTTAGACGCTTCTTCAAGTAATTTTATAATCTCATTTTTATTATATGGAAAGTTGATTGCGAAAATCGAAAAAATAGTCCTACGCCAATATCTTTTCAGTCCGTCGTTCCTCCAAGTTAGGTCGGGATAATTTATCTTATATTTCGTTTGTTTATGCTTTTCAAGTGATCCAGTTATCATGAGTTGTGTAGGAATGAATTTTTCTGAGGATTGTTCTTCGAGTTTTTTATATGGTTTTTCCATTTGTAACATTTCTTCCATAATGGAAACAGCACGATCCATGCCAAATTGAGCTGCTATTATATCAGCCATAGCACTTAAAGAATTCTCCTCAAAAAATTTCATAATCATCACCTCTCAATGCCAATCATAACATATTCAATTCCCAGCAGTCAGGTTTGTTAAAAAATATTTTCTATCATACCTACCGGCTGTTCCCGCAACAGTGTCTGACACCGTTGCGGCGGGGGTATTAGTGGGGGAACGGGGATTCCGGGTCAAGCCCGGAATGACGCTTCACGCAGGAATGCTTGTTACCGAAAAGTCCTGGTGTTGTTGCAACGCGAAGTAAACCGTATATAGAGAGATGATTCTTCTGTTCGCTGTCACGGAAATCAATTTGCAGTTAGCCCGTGAGGAGCGCAAGGGATAGAAGCGGAAATCCCGCAGACTTTGCGTGAGCAAAGTCGAGGAATTGCAGCGGATAGCCCGGTTTTGCCGCCTGTTTTTGGCGGCAAAATGCGCCCAGAATCTTAATGGAAAATTGAGTTCTCTCGTTCAGCGTCCCCAGTAGGCTTCGCTCCAGCGCAGTTCGTCTTTTAAGCGGTCGGGGTTGGTGTCTTTGCCGATGAGTACAAATTCAATGCCGCTCATTTCTGCCCAGTCACGGAAATATTCGGCGGTCAAAGCGGTTGAATATACTGAATGGTGCGCTCCGCCGGCAAGTATCCATGCTTCGGCTGCGTCTGACAGGCTGGGGTAGGGCTTCCAGAGCGCGCGGGCTACGGGCAGTTTGGGCATATCGTTTTCGATTTTGATTGTTTCGATTTCATTCACGATCATTCTGAAACGGCTGCCGAGATCGATCAATGTTGCCAGCACTGCGGGGCCGGGGGCTGCGTCAAAAACAAGACGGGCGGGATCGGCTTTGCCGCCTATTCCTAGCGGGTGAACTTCAAGGCGGGGTTTTGCTGCGGCAATGGACGGGCATACTTCGAGCATGTGCGCTCCGAGGGCGGCTTCTTTTCCGGTCTCCATGTGGTAGGTATAATCTTCCATGAATGAAACGCCGCCGGGCAATCCTTGTGCCATAACTTTCGCGCAATGGACGAGCATGGATTGTTTCCAGTCGCCTTCCGCGCCAAAGCCGTAACCTTTTTCCATGAGCCGCTGGCAGGCAAGTCCCGGCAGCTGCGGCAATCCGTGGAGGTCTTGGAAAGTTGTCGTAAATGCCCCGGCTTTTTCGCGCACTAGCATTTCCTCAAGGGCAATTTCTATTTTTGCCTGTTCAAGCATGGCGGTTCTGGCCGGGCTGTTCTGTGTAATTTCCGGGGCAAGATCGTAGGAAGCGGCGTATTCCTTTGCAAGCTTTTCAGCCTGTTCATTGGTAATTTTTGCGTAACGGGTGGCAAGTTCGCCAATGCCCCAAGTATTTATTTGCCAGCCGAATTTGATCTGTGCCTCAACTTTGTCGCCTTCTGTTACGGCGACTTCGCGCATATTGTCCCCCAGCCGCAGCACTACTGAATCCATGTTGTCCCGCCGCGCTGCCGCCGCTCGCATCCATACGCCAATTCTGCGGCGCAGTTTGGTGTCCTGCCAAAAACCTGCCACTACTTTTCGCGGCAAACGCATTCGCGCATGAATATAGCCGTGTTCCCTGTCGCCGTGCGCGGATTGATTGAGATTCATAAAATCCATGTCTATCGAATCCCAGGGGATATTCCGGTTGAATTGAGTGTGAAGCTGCAGCAGGGGTTTGCGGTTCATCGCCAGTCCCTGTATCCACATTTTTGAGGGGGAAAAAGTGTGCATCCATGTAATAATACCGGCGCAGGAGGAAGCGGCATTTGCTTCCTCAAAAAGGTTTCGGATTCCCTCTGGAGAAATTCCTGTTGGTTTTAATACCACCGTGCCGGGAAGCAGTGGGTCTTGATTGAAATCATCCGCCATTATCCGGGCGTTACGCGCAACTTGCCGGAGCGTTTCGTCTCCGTACAAGTCCTGACTACCGACTATAAACCAGTATTCAAATTCTTTAAGATTCATTATTATCTCCGTTTTAATTTTTTAACCGCAGCCCGTTCGATATCGAGTCCGCCGGTATAGCATTCCATAAATTGTCTGAAACTTTCCACGTCCGCCGGATCGGGTTCTATTACCGAGCCTTTTTTTCCGGCAAAAACTTTTTTGTTCAAAAATTGTTCCAGCGTTTCCCCTTCGCCTTTTTGCGACATATACGCGGCCAGGAGCGCTATGCCCCATGCGCCGCCCTCTCCGGCGGATTCTTCCATGACTGAAACGGGCGTGTTAAAGGCGGCGGCCATAAAACGCTGCCCGATACCTTTTGTTTTGAAGAGGCCGCCGTGTCCCAAAAGACGGTCAACACGGACTTTTTCTTTTTCGCTCAAAATGTCCATGCCGATTTTCAATGTTCCCAGCGCGGAAAAAAGAATAGTCCGCATAAAATTCGCCAGCGTGAAATTGCCGTCAGGCATGCGGACAAACAGGGGCCGCCCTTGATCAATTCCGGTAATGGGTTCGCCCGAAAAATAATTATACGAAAGAAGGCCGCCGCAGTCACTGTCCGCTTCAAGGGCTTTGTAATACAGCGCGTCGTAAAGCGCCGCTTTGCACACGTACCCGCTCGTCATTTCAACTAATTCGCCGAACAGTTTTACCCAGGCGTCCAAATCGGAAGTGCAATTATTGCAGTGAACCATTGCCACGGATTTTCCTGCCGGAGTTGCGACAATATCAATTTCAGGATAAACACGCGACAGATTTTTTTCCATTACAATCATGGCGAAAATCGAAGTGCCGGCGGAAACATTTCCGGTGCGTTCGGCGATGGCGTTAGTCGCGGTCATGCCTGTTCCCGCGTCACCTTCCGGCGGACAGAACGGAATTCCCGTTTGCAAAGAGCCGCCGGGCTCAAGCAGTTTTGCGCCTTCTTCTGTCAGTGTTCCGGCAGGATCACCCGCATCCAGAACAGATGGCAATATATCCCGGATTTTCCAGCCAAAACCACGAGGCGCGATAAGTTCGTCAAACTGATCCAGCATCCGCGAATTATAGTTTTGCGTAACATCATCAATTGGAAACATTCCCGAAGCGTCATCCAGCCCAAGCGTTTTTCTGCCGGTAAGTTTCCAGTGTACATAACCGGCAAGCGTTGTTATGTGATCAATATCTTTAACATGAAGCTCCTCGTCCAGAATTGCCTGATATAAATGGGCGATGCTCCAGCGCTGCGGAATATTAAACTGAAACAAACGGGTAAGTTCGGCCGCCGCCTTTTCTGTCGTGGTATTGCGCCAAGTGCGGAAAGGAACAAGCAGCCGTCCGTTTTTGTCAAAGGCAAGATACCCGTGCATCATCGCGGAAACACCGGTAGCGCCGGCAGAAACAAACGGTATGCCGTAACGCCTTTGTACATCAAGACTTAAATTGCGAAAACTGTTTTGCAGCCCGCTCCACACATCGTCCAGATGATATGTCCACATTCCGTCTACAAGACAATTTTCCCAGTCATGACTGCCCGACGCGATAGGAGTAAATTTTTCGTCAATCAACACCGCCTTAATGCGAGTCGATCCCAGCTCAATTCCCAAACTTGTTTTATTTTCAATAATAGACTGTTTCGCGTTCATATAATTATTTTTCTCTGCGGCTAATATTATTTACCGCTTCTCCTTTTGGAATAAAGATCGAACGCGACAGCCGCCAGCAAAACAAATCCCTTGATAGCCTGCTGCCAGTCTGTGCTGACTCCGATGATTGACATTCCGTTATTTAAAACCCCGATAAAAAGTCCGCCGACCACCGCCCCGATAATTGTGCCTATGCCGCCTGAAACAGCTGATCCGCCGACATAACACGCGGCAATAGCGTCCATCTCAAAACTCTGCCCGGCCTTCGGCGTAGCGGCGTTCAAACGGGCGGCAAACACCAGCGCGGCTATCGCGGCAAGCACCGCCATATTAACATAAATCCAAAACATTACCCACTCGGTTTTAACCCCCGACAATTTTGCCGCTTTCGCGTTGCCGCCCAGCGCGTAAATATGGCGGCCCTGCACGGTTTTGGACGCGACAAACTGATACCCCACCACAAGAATTCCCAAGAGAATCAAAATATTCGGCAGTCCCCGGTACAAAGCAAACACAACAATAAAAGCCATAAGCGCGGCGGAAATTGCCGCAAGTTTAAGTATCCAGATTCCTTTCGGCAGCAGATCAAAATTATACGCCATTTGTTTTTTTCGCTTGTTGATTTCACTGAAAATGATAAACGCGACAATCAGCAGCCCGATTAAAAGCGTAAGCAGATGAAATGAAACACTGCCGATTTTCAGCCCTCCAAACGGATCGGGAATATACCCCGATGAAATTACCTGAAATTCTTTGGGGAACGGCGCTTTTGTCTGTCCCGAAAGTATTACCTGCCCCAGCCCCCGGAACACCAGCATTCCCGCCAGAGTCGCAATAAAAGGCGGAACGCGCACAAACGCGATCCAGAACCCCTGCCACATACCGATAACCACTCCCATCAGCAGCGCAATGACCATTGTCAAAAAAGGATTCATGTGAAGATCAACAATCATCACTCCGCACACCGCGCCGACCAGACAAACAATAGACCCCACCGAAAGATCGACATTGCCGGTAAGCGTACAGAGCAGCATACCCACCGCGAGAATGAGCACGTAACTGTTCTGCAAAACAAGGTTTGTTAAATTCACCGGACGGAAAAAAATGCCTCCCGTCAATATGCCGAAGAAGATCATCGCCACCGCAAGCGCGATAACCATACCGTATTGCCGCGCGTTTTTCTTCAATACTTCCAATAAGGCGCTCATAATCACCCCTCAATACACCGCGAAAGCGGCGAATAAAATCGAACGTCACTCCATAAGCAGTGACTTTAATTCCATCAATAATTCATCAATTCGACAAAATATGACGCATAATTTCTTCCTGAGTCGCGGTCTTGCCCGCAAGCTCGGCGGTTATCCGTCCCTCACTCATCACATAAATCCGGTCACTCATGCCGATAATTTCAGGCATTTCGCTGGATATAAGCAGACAAGCTATTCCCTGCGCGGCCAAGTCGTTGATGATCGTGTAGATTTCATGTTTTGCTCCCACATCAATTCCCCGTGTCGGCTCGTCAAGAATAAGTATCCGGGGTTCGGAAAAAAGCCATTTCGCCAGCACAACTTTTTGCTGATTGCCGCCCGAAAGATTTCCCGCAAGCTGCAAAATCGACGGAGTCTTGGTATTAAGTTTTTTGCGGTATTTTTCGGCGGCGACAATTTCCTCGTGTTCGTTGATAACGCCGCCCTTCGCAATTTTTTTCAATTTTGCAAGCGTGGTATTTTCCTTGATAGTCTCAATCAGCACAAGGCCGAATTCTTTTCGATCTTCGGTCACATACGCAAGTCCCTGTTCAATAGCTTTTGGAATCGAATTCATATTCACTTCCCTGCCATTGATCAAAGTTGTCCCGCTGATATTATCCCCGTAATATTTTCCGAAAACACTTGTCGCCAATTCCGTGCGTCCCGCGCCCACAAGCCCCGCCAGCCCAACAACTTCCCCGGCGCGGACATTAATATTCACGTTGTCCAATTTTTTGCGTTCGGGATTATCGGGATTATAAACCGTCCAGTTTTTTACCTCAAAAACAACATCACCAATAGCATTTTTCCGCGCAGGAAAACGGTCGGTAATTTCCCGCCCAACCATTCCCCGGATAATCCTCACCTCGCTGATTGAAGCCGCGCCGTTATCCGCCCGCTCCACTTCCAATGTTTCGATTGTTTTTCCGTCACGCAAAATAGTGATCCTGTCCGCCACCGCCGCCACTTCGTTGAGCTTGTGTGAAATCAACACCGATGAAATATTATGCTGATCCCGCAATTCCCGCAAAATCTGCAGCAGATGTTCCGAATCATTTTCGTTCAAGGCAGATGTCGGTTCGTCCAAAATCAAAATTCTCGCGTCTTTGGCAAGAGCTTTGGCAATTTCCACCAACTGCTGCTTACCCACCCCCAGCTTGTTCACCGTCATATTGGGGTTCTCATCAAGCCCCAGTTTCCGCATATATGTAAGCGCGTCCTCGCGCGTTTTATCCCAATTAATAATATTATACTTCGCCCGTTCGTCCCCAATAAAAATATTTTCCGCAATAGAAAGATACGGACTCAAAGCCAGCTCCTGATGAATAATCACAATACCGGCTTTTTCACTTTGCTTAATATCGGCGAAAGCGCATGATTTACCATCAAAAACAATATCGCCCTCATAAGAACCGTGAGGATACACCCCCGACAACACTTTCATCAGCGTCGATTTTCCCGCGCCGTTTTCCCCCACCAAGGCATGAATCTCCCGCCGCTTCACCATAAGATTAACATTGTCCAGAGCTTTCACTCCAGGAAAAGTTTTGGTGATATTTTGCATTTCGAGTAACGCATTCTGATCAGGCATAACGCTCCTCCGGGAAAAATCACCACGGAAACATTACAATCTTTCGCAAAGCAGGAAAATCAATTTTAAAAAACAAATCTCTGTATGGGGCGCATTTCCACTTCTATCCCCTTGCGCTGCTATTCGCCTGCGGCGAATATTCATAAATTACCGTAAATTGATTTCTGTGTTTACGCAGTCTCCGTGGTTTTTTTCAAAAATTACAGTCCAAGCTCCGCCGCCGTATGGTATCCAGTATCAACCACAGCGGACATAAGATTATCTTTCGTGACAATAACCGAATCAAGCAGCAAAGACGGCACAACTTTTACGCCATTGTTATAACTCGTTGTGTCAAGTCCGGTGATCTCCTTGCCCTGCATAATGTCATCGACCAGCGTGACCGTGGCCGCGCCCAGTGAACGAGTATCTTTCAATACAGTCGCGTATTGCTCCCCGGCAAGAATTGATTTACAGGAAGCAACGATACAATCCTGACCACCAACAACAGGAAGGGGTTTATCGGGAGTTGAACCGTACCCGACAGCCTTCGCCGCTTCAAGACACGCCAAGCTGATGGGATCATAGGGAGAAAGAATGCCGTTCAGAACCTCGTTGCCGGAATAATACGCCGACAGCAAATTCTCCATGCGTTTCTGGGCTTCGGCAGCGTCCCAGCGCAGCGTACCAACGACTGCCCTGTCAATCTGGCCGGAAGGAACTTTCAACGCGCCTGCGTCAAAAAAGGGTTTCAGTTTGTCCATCGCGCCCTGATAAAAACCGATTGAGTTATTGTCATCAGGAGAACCGGCGAACAATTCAATAATAACCGGATTATTCGCTGTCGCCTGAGCCAATTGCAGACCATTAATCAGAATATCGCCCATCTGTCCGCCGACTTTGTAGTTGTCAAAAGACACATAATAGTCAACATTGGGAGACTGCATCAAAAGCCGGTCATAAGAAATAACGGGAATATTCGCCGCTTTTGCGTTTTCAAGTTGATTGGAAAGGGCTGAGCCGTCAATAGACGCGATAACCAGAACTTTTACGCCTTTGGTAATCATATCATCGATCTGGCGGCTCTGCGTGGGAATATCGTCATCCGAAAACTGCAAATCAACAGTATAACCCAGTTTTTCCAGCCCTTCTTTGACGGCAGTGCCGTCTTTGTTCCAGCGCTCTTCTGACCGCGTAGGCATTACCACGCCGATCAAGCCCTTGCCTGCGCCCGCGCTCTGCTGGCCGCCGCCGCGCGCAAACACCATTCCCGCGGCGACAATCAACGCCAGGGCGAGTAAAACGATCTTTTTACCCATAATTCTCTCCTCATTTAGTTTTGCGTTGACGTACACACTTTTCGTCAACGTACATGCAATTGTATCACGGAATTTTTCAAGACACAACAAAATTTTTTACATTAAAAATAAAAATTATACCAAAACGAAACATTTACATTAGTAAAAAGTGGCGCAACGCCTTATGTTTGAAAGTGAAAAGTAATTTCCCTGTAAAGCAATGTTTTTTTCAGGAAAAATCAGGACAAACACATGAAAGAAATCACAATAGCAAAATGCTGATGTTAGTGTTCTGATAACGATTCTTTTGTCATTCTGACGCAAACCAGAATCTCCGCAATAATACGCCGGAGATTCCGGGTCAAGCCCGGAATGACAAAACTATCCGGGCAGTAAACTCCTATATCTATTCGCCGCAGGCGAATAGTCAGCAGGGGGATAGGCGCAGACCGCTGGCGGGCTGCGACGTAAGGGGGGACAGGGTAAATGTTTCTGTTTGCGAAAAAACGTGGGGAAAGTGTCCCCCCTTTT
>QMCE01003942.1_pt1 | contig 10310 bp, 5 predicted proteins | sample 1821851 | NCBI WGS metagenome assembly QMCE01 (sample SAMN09453174, study PRJNA476694) | Termite gut metagenome, whole genome shotgun sequencing project. | isolation source: worker | host: Odontotermes sp. | place: South Africa:Pretoria | collected 2016-01-28
CTAGAGCGGTTCCAATAAATATGGAGCTTCCAAGAGTGCCGCGATTTTGCCCGCAATCGAGGCGTGAGGAGGGCGCATCCTTTATTAGGCTGCAACCGACGAACAACGAAGAGTGCGGGCAAAAGCGCGGCGCTCTTGGTGCTCCATATTTGTTGGAGCCGCTCTAAACAGATTTTCACTCCCCCCGGCGGCCGAACGGCCAGATGCGCCTTCTGCGCCTGCCTTCGTTTCTGTCCTGTCCGCCGTCGTCCCGCCCTCCCCCGTCGCCGGCGCCGTCGATCTTTTCAATGACCCGATCGATCAACACCTCGCCTTTTTCATACCCGTCCGGACGGGCGACGATGATGAGCGCGTTCTTGTACGCCGTGAACAGCACCCGCCCCTGATTCGGGTCCACCGCCTTGGTCAATTTCAGATCGCCGTGGCGGTATTCCTCGATATATTCCGCGTGCAGATTGAGATACGTATGGTAATCCTTGTACAGCTCCGCCGTCTCCCTGTGGGAATACCGGGTGATGAGGAACAAATCCGTGGCCGTGCTCCCCCCCCCGGGCGCGCTCGCCCACACCGACGGCGGCAGGAACGAGGCGTTGAACGTCAGGCCGGGCGTGAGGGAAATCGTGTCCCTGTTGACCCCCTCGATGTCGATGTATTCGAAGCCGGCCGGCTTCGCGTCGCGGCCCGAGGGAAGGCCCGCGTCGACAAATGCCGCGATGTCCATCAGCGACGGAACCGGGGCCTTGCCCGAATAGACGATCTTCACGAAATACGGGCCCCGGTAGAAATACAGGTTGCGCCCCCCGCGCGGAACGTCCAGCACACCCTCCGCCCCGACGTCGACAGACTCGCCCTGGCTCCGCAGCACTGTCCCGCGATGGTGGTGGAACAGCCCCGCCGCAGCCGTGGGCGTCGTCATCGTGGCGATTTCGAGGCTGACGCGCCTGCCGTCGCCGCCGTATTCGTAGTCGGACGACATCATGCTCACCATGCCGAACTGGATGTAGCGGTTCCCCGCCGCGCCGTAGAGCTCCTGAAATTTCCGGTTCTTGTACGTCAGGGTTTTGCCGAGTTTGACAAGATCGTCGACGTCGCCGGTTTCGGGGAAGAACTTCCCCGCCCTGCCAAGCGACGGCTTGCCGCCCTGATCGTCGTCGTCCTCCTCCTCAATGCCGCCGCCGAACTGCATCGCCGCATGCGCAGAAGGCGCGGCGACGAACGCGGCGAGGCTGAAGGCGAGCCCGGAGAAGAAGAGGATCGTCAGAAAAGAGAGGAGGATTTTTCGCTGCATGGGGGTGGTTCCTTTTTCTCGGCGAGTTTCCGCTGGCGGACGGCCGCGGCGAGGTTTTTCCGGGCCGCGTGGCTGTCCGGATCGATTTCCAGAGCCTGTTTGAAAAAGCCCTCCGCTTCGGAATAGCTGCCGCCCGACATGAGAATGATCCCCGTGTTGTTCGCGGCGCTGGCGTCGCGGGGATTGAGGCGGAGGGCGGCGCGGAAGGCGTCCATGGCCGCGTCGGGGTTGTTCGACCGCCACAGCGCCGCGCCCATGTTGTTGTACACCACGGGGGAGTCCGGATGGACGGCGAGGGCTTTTTTGTAGAACGCAAGCGATTCGCCGGAGCGGCCCAGCCTGTCGAGGGCTATGCCCATGTTGACCATGGCTTCGAAGTCGCCGGGGGCGAGGCTCAGGGCCATTTCGAGTTTTTTGACCGCGCGTTCGGATTCGCCCCGCGAGAGCAGGAGATAGCCCCAGTTGTTCCAGATGCGCGGGTCTTTCGGGCAGTCGTCCGCGAGGGTGGAGAAAAGCTCCTCCGCTTCGGCTTCGCGGGCGGATCGGGCGAGGGTGGAGGCGTAGGCTATGGCCAGGTCGAGGCTGTCCGGCTCTGCGGTCCAGGCTTCCAGAAGGAGCGCGAGCGCCGCGTCGTGGCGGCCTTCGGCAAGGAGGCGGGCTGCTGTGGCGAGGCGCGGATCGTCGTGGGCATCGTTCATGGAGTCACCCTCGCCTTTCAGAGCCTATTCGGGTGAACGGAAAAAACAGGGCGGTTTTCAAACAGACTGACCCTTTTCCCCCGGCGTATCCTGGAAGGGGCCGACTATGTCGCCGAGAGCCTTGCCCTTGCCTTCCATCGCGGGATTGACCGCGCCCTCGCGCTGCGGATCGAATTCGGCAGACTCGAACACTTTGTCCTCCAACAGCTCGTTCGGCCTCGACTCCTCCTCTTCATCGTCCAGCCTGTGCAGCCTCGCCCGCAGATACGACTCAATCGCGGCCGAGGACAGCAGGCCTTTCGCCCTGGCCTCTTCCGCCAGATCGTCCGGGAGTGTGATCGTGATCGTCGTCATCATCGCGCTTCCTCCAATTCAAGAAGAGTCCATGCAATCCACCAGACAGTTTCGTTACAGCGGTTTAAGCAGTCGTTTAGAATCGTGCGTAATCAAGGCGCGCCGACCGGCAGGCTCATTTTCGCAGAAAATGTGCCGAAAGGGAGAAGCCCGGCGGGGACGCGTGCTCGTCTGCAGGACAAACCTGTCCGCCTTCAAACGCTGGCGGCGCGGCGCGCTCCCCTGCTCCACCATGTTCAGCAGCAGCTGGGGCTGACGGCCCGGCTCAACGCAGAAAATGCTGATCTGCCCCGCGCGGACGTCATACAGCGCCTGATCGCCCTTGGTGAAAAACGTCGTCCCCGGACGGCTCAGCCAGTCCATGTTCGGATTCTCCGGAGGCGGATCCGCGTACACGCGCAGCAGGACATGCCCCAACGCGTCCATCCGCTCAATGCGCGACATCGCCTCGTCCCCCGTCAGCCCCGCCGCGGGCGGCTCCAGAAGCGTCACCTCCATCTGATCGCAAATCCCGTCCAGACTCGGATAGCTCCAGCTTCCCCCCGCTCCCGGCTGCACCACGCGGACGCTGTCCGACACCCGGATGTTCAACGCAAGCTCGTTGTACACCATCGTCCCGTTCTCGCCGTACAGAATGCGGGTCGGCAACGCCGACATCCCGTCCGAACCCTGGCTCGCCGGAACCTGCAGATCGCCCGGCCCCGACGCCCGCGTCACGCCCTGCGCCTCGCGAACCTCTATCTCGGGAGCGCGGAGCGTCATGCCGTCGAGATCGCGGGCCATCACGAACCGGCGCGAATCGACGCTCCTGTCCGCCGTGAGGCGGATGATGTTGCCCGCGACGGTGAATTCGACCACCCCCACGTCCCCGACAGCCACGCGGTGGCCGCCCCGGGGAAGAGCGTGCTCGATCCGCACATTGTTGCGCGCCTCGGCGCGGCGGAGGCGGCCGACGCGCTCCAGCTCCAGATCGGTCCGCCGCCCGCCGAATTCGTCCAGAACCGCTTCCCGGATGAAACGGGCGTCCATTTCGTCCGACACCACCTGCACGTTCCGCGAAGGCTGGAGCAGCGTGACGCCGCCCCAGAAATGGGCGTCGGACGCGTCGCCGCCGCCGAGAGCCTCATAGCTGGCCGCGCCGATGAAATGGATTTCGGCGCGGAAGTCCGCGGACGGCGTGCCGTCCGGGTTCTCGTCCGGCATGGACAGCTGGCCCGGGCCGTTGGCCTGGACGGTCTCCCCTTTCGATGTGGATTTGATAAGGGGGGCGATGAACATCGCGCCGACGTTTTTCTGGTTGTCCTCCTCCCGGAGAACAGCCATCTGCGGCGGCATGCCGTCCCGCGCCGCAGCCCCCTGCAGATAGATGTCGCCGCTCTCGGCGTCCTGGGAAGGGAAGTCGCGGATGATGTTCGCCGCTTCGCAGACGCGGTTGTCCTGGAGAAGCCGCGCCGTTCCTTCCGCCGTGATCCGCCTGAACCAGGCGACATACTCGCCGGGCTGCTCCGGATCGGGCGATTCCTCGAAATCGACAAGCAGCCTGTCGCTCGTCAGGACATAGCTGTCCTCGGGCGCGTCCGAAGTCGCGGTGACGGAGCTTTCGAAACGCGCCTTCCTGCTGTTCTGATTGTATTCCATCCCCCGCTCGCAGCGGATGGAGACGACCTTGGGGCGCGGGCGATCGTTGACGATCGCCACGCCCGTGATGAAATCGCACACCGATATGCCCCGCGCGACCATCAGGTGCTGATCCCGGTGCCCCGCCTCTGTCGTGAGGCGCTGCATGTGGATTTCCGGCGCGCTGATCTGGTTGCCCTTCGCGTCACGGATAATCGGATTGGTGGGGGTCTCGCCCGTGGGGGCGAAGAGGCGCAGCGTGTCCAGGCCCGTCCCGACAGGGCCGACAGCGCCGGAATACACGTCGTATTCCGCCCGGTGCGCCGTGGCGTTGTAGTCGCCGGACTGGAGGACGACGTTCGTCTCCGCGAGAATGCGGTTCACCTGATTCGGCTCGACCGACGTGCCGTCCGAGGAAAGGCGGATGTCGAGAAGCTCCGAATCAATGTTCAGATCGGCGCGGCGGAGATTCACCGTGTTCTGGAAGCGGATGCGCCCCTCGACGCGGTTGTAGTTCATCTCACCCCGGTATTTGACAAGCGTGGGAATCGTCGGCCCCGTGCTGTCGGACTGCCGGGCGCGGAGGATGACCTCGCCCATGCCGCCGTATGTGTTGAGGCTGTCGAGGACGGTCTCGCTCTGGCTCTGATTCGGATTGAGAACGCCCGGCGCGGCGGCAACCACCTGCGTGAAAATGAACACCAGATTGCCGTCCGTCACCCTGTCGCGATCCTCGCCGAATTCGACCTCGGGCCAGCGCTGCTCGCGGGTGTCGGTGAGGGTGATCCTGTTCGCGTCGTAATCGAAGTCCGCCCGGCCGCCCTTCGCCGTGTACTGCGCGTCCTCGGTTCCCGTGGCTTCATTGAGCCTGTACCCGGTGACGATGACCGATCCGGGGCGCTTGCCGATGGTGGCGACGATGGATTTCACCTGGCCGGGCGCGGGAGGATTGGCAGGGTCGGCCGGATCGGCCCGGAGAAGCGGATCGTCCTCGCGGCGGAGAAAGACCTTCAGGATGTCGGACTCGATCAGCAGGCCCTCGCGGCGGATCCGCACATCGCGCTCGAACTGGATTTCCCGCTCCCGCAGCTTGTAGCTCGCCGTGTCGCGGCAGGTGATGACGGTCCGGCCCGCAGCCCCCGGCCCCGAACCGAACCCCACCGCGCCGCCGTCACGGTCTATCTCCATCCGCGCGTTGTGCTCGATGAAGACGATGCCGCCCCATTCCTTGATGTTCGACACGCCCGAGCCCGCGTCCATCGCGTCGTCGTCCGCGAGGTACAGGAAGCCCGTGCCCACGATGCGGCTGTCCTCCTGGATGAATTCGACCTCGCCGTCGCCGTTCAGCTTGCGCAGGGAGTTGTTCCACTGGGCGTGCTCGCAGCGGATTTCCGTCAGCACCCCGGCCGGAAGGCGGCGGGGGCGGGCGAGGCCGGCGCTCCGGGCCGAGGCTTCCGGAGACAGGCTCATCTGCCGGAGGACGACATTGCCTTCGAGATTCGCTATCTCCTCCAGCGCCGCGCCCGGCTCGGGCGGGCGGCGGGTGAAATAGCCCCGATCGCTCGTGATGGTCATTTTGACCGGGAGGGGCTGGTTTTCAGGGGTGTTTTTTTTCGATTCCTCCGAATCGTCGTAGAGCGTGATGATCACGTTCTTCATGTTGATGCGCGGCGTGCCGACCGTCAGATCGTACGCCTCGGCCTGATCCGCGACAAGCATGGACTGGAGGCGCCCCTCCTTGAAGGTGGGATAGCGTATCTTCTCGTACGGCTGGGCCTGGCCCGGATCGTATTCGCCCGAAAAGACGGCGGGGCACAAAAGAAAAAACAAAACGGAAAACAGCAGAGGCGCTGTCGTGCCCGCCCGCGTCGGTGTGCGCATTTTTCAACGTTTCCTGAATTTTTGCGAAATTGCGATTTTTTCCGTCACATTTCCCGCGCGCGCTCCACTATAATGCATAAGAAGCATATAGCGTATGCGTATACAATGCGCCTTATGGTACGCCCCCGTGTTCAGAAAGTCAAGGCAGACAGGCCCTAAGAGAGAAACATCATGCGGAAATACATCATCATCCTGTTCGCCTGCGCCTTCGCGGGGTATGTCGCCTGGAGATTCGTCACGACAGAGGCCGCGCAGCGGGAAGCGCGGCTCAGGGTGGGCGTCGTCGCCGTCGAGACAGCCCGCGTCGCCCAGGCCGACCTCAGCGACCGGATCGTCTTCACCGGCTCCATCCGGGCCGCGGAGCGCTACGACGTCGCGCCCAAAATCTCCGGGATCGTCAGGCAGGTCAATTTCAACGTCGGCGACATCGTCCGGAAGGACGACACCCTCGTCACCCTCGACGACGACGAGCACGCCCTCGCCGTCGATCAGGCCGAGGCGCGGCTCCAGGTCGCCTTCGCCGCCGCGAACGACGCCGAATCCCAGCTCGCAATCGCGCGGCGCGAATACGACCGCATCGAACAGCTCCTCCGGGAGCGCGTCATCTCCACGCAGGAATTCGACAGGACGGACGCCGCGCTCAAGGCGGCAGAGGCGAAGCGCGACACCGCCGCCGCCGAGGTCAAGCTCGCCCAGGCCGAACTCAAGACAGCCCAGGTCCGCCTCGGCTATACCCGCATCCGCGCCGACTGGACGGAAAACGGCGGCGAGCGCGTCATCGGACAGCGCTATGTGGACGCGGGCGCGCACGTCGTCGCCAACACGCCCATCCTCTCCGTCCTCGACATAGGGACTGTCCGCGCCGTCATCCCCGTCAGCGAGAGGGACTATCCCAAAATCATCCCCGGAGGCGAAGTCGCCGTCACCACGGACGCCTTCCCCGGACGCGAATTCACCGGGCATGTATCCCGCATCCCCCAGGAACTGGGCGTCCTGACCCGCGAGGCCGAGGTCGAAGTCGCGGTGGACAACCCCGACCGCGCGCTCAAGCCCGGCATGTTCATCCGCGCGGGCATCGAATTCCAGCGGCGGAACAACGCCGTCGCCGCCCCCGTCGCCGCGATTGTGCGCAGGGACGACGGCGATCGGGGCGTGTATGTGGTGGCTGAGACCCGCGACGCCGTCGCCTTCGCGCCGGTGACGGAGGGAATCGTCGACGGCGCATTCGTCGAGCTGGTGGGCGGCGAGAGCCTTCTCGACCGCGAGGTCGTGGTCATGGGCCAGCACCTCCTGAAGGACGGCATGGGCATCCGCGTCGCCGACTCGGGCGCAGCCGGCAAACAGCGGCCGCAGGCCGCGCCCCCGCCCGACCCCGACGCGGAAAAGGCCAAGGCGGGCGAGCCCCCGAACGAAGCCGGCGCGGCGGGCGGCGCATGAACCTGACCCGCTTCGCCATCCACCGCCCCGTCTTCACCACCATGGTCACCCTCATCGTGGTCATCATCGGGGCGATCGCGCTTATCCGCCTTCCCATCGATCTGATGCCCGACATCACCAACCCCATCGTCAGCATCCGCACCGAATACGAAAACGCCAGCCCCGAGGTCGTCGAGGAGCTCGTCACCCGCCCCATCGAGGAGGCCATGGCGGCGGTTCCCGGCGCGGAGGAGGTGACGTCGAACTCCTCGGAGGGCAATTCCAACGTCGTCGTCCGGTTCAGCTGGGCGACCGACATCGACGTCGCCGTCTCCGACGTGCGCGACCGCATCGACCGCGTCATCAACCGCCTCCCCGACGACTGCGACAGGCCGACCCTGTTCAAATTCGACTTCTCCGCCATGCCCATTCTTTTCATCGGCATTTCGAGCGAAATGGACCCGGTGGAGATGCGCCGCCTCATCGACGATCAGATCAAGTTCCGCGTCGAATCCATCAACGGCGTCGCCTCCATGTCCATCTTCGGCGGCCGCGAGCGCGAAATCGCCGTCGACGTCGATCCCTACCGTCTCCGCGCGATGGGCGTGTCTCTCGACCGGGTCATGGACGTTCTCCGCCGCGCGAATCTGAACCGCCCGGCGGGCTATGTCGATCAGGGCAACATGGAAATCACCATCCGCGCTCCGGGGGAATTCGCCTCGACCGAGGAGATACGCCAGACAGTCATTGAAATGCGGGGCGGCGTCCCTGTCCGCGTCGGCGACATCGCGACAGTCGCCGACGGCATGAACCGCGTCCGGCGCGTCTCCCGCGTCGACGGCGAGGACGGCGTGCGCGTGGCGATCATGCGGCAGTCGGGCGCGAACACCGTGCGCGTGGCGGCGCGCGTCGTGGAGGAAATCACGCGCCTCCAGGAGGAATACACAAACCTCAACATCAAAATCATCCGGAACAACGCCGACTACATCAACAACTCCATCGCCAACGTCTCTTCCTCGGCGATCACCGGAGGCGGCCTCGCCGTCGTCCTCGTGCTGCTGTTCCTCCGGAACGTCCTCTCCACCCTCGTCATCGCCGTGTCCATCCCGGTGTCGATCGTCGCCACCTTCGCCGTCCTCTATTTCAACGAGCTCACCCTCAACCTGATGACGCTGGGCGGCCTCGCCCTCGGCGTCGGGATGCTTGTGGACAACTCCATCGTCGTTCTCGAAAACATCTACCGCATCCGCGACGAAGAGCGGCTCCCGCCCGCCGCGGCCGCGGAAAAAGGCACGGACGAGGTGTTCTCCGCCATCATCGCCAGCACCCTGACGACGCTGGTCGTCTTCCTGCCCCTGGCGTTCCTCGAAGGCATGGCGGGGCTGCTGTTCCGGGAGTTCGCGCTGGTCGTCGCGTTTTCCCTCGTGTGTTCCCTCGTGGCGGCTGTTTTCCTGGTGCCGATGCTGGCCGCGCGCATGATGGCCCTTGAAAGCGAAAAGCGGGGAGGCGTCGCCGGCGCGGTCTTCGACGTCAGTGAAAAAGCGTTCCGCCGGATGGAGAACGAATACAAAAGCGCGGTCCGCTGGTGCCTTGATCGGCGCTGGAAGACCCTGATCGCGACGCTTCTGATCTTTCTCGCCTCGCTCTCGCTCATCACGAAAATCGACATCGAGCAGATGCCCAAGACCGACGAGGGAAGCGTGCAGATCAACGCCGAGATGGAGGTCGGCATCCGCCTCGATCTGATGAGCGAGCAGACCCGCGCCCTGGAGGAGGCGATTATCGCAAACGTCCCCGAGGTCAGGGCGCTCATCAGTTCGGTCGGCGGCAATTCCTGGCGCGGCGTCGCCACCCATCAGGCGGCGGTCAATGTCCGCATGGGGACGCGCGGAGAGCGGATGCGGGCCGGGCTCCGTTCCACAGAGCAGGTCGCGCGGGATTTGCGCAGGATGTTTTCCGGCATTCCCGGCCTTGAGGTGCGTGTGAACGAGGGCCGCAGTTTCGGCAGGGGCGGCGGCTCGAACGAGCCTGTGGAAATCGACGTCCGCGGCTACGACATGGAGATGTCCAGCCAGGTCGCGCATCAGGTTCTGGAGATTGTGAACGCGACTGTCGGCGTCGTCGACGCGCGGATCACCCGCGAGGGCCGGGCGCCGGAGGCGCAGATCCGCATTGACAGGCGGAAGGCGGCCGACTTGGGGCTGTGGGTCGAGGACATCGCCAATTTCCTGGAAATCTGCATGGCGGGGAAGGAGGCTGCGCAGTACCGCGTCGACGGCAAGGAGTACCCCATCATCGTCAGGCTGGCGAATTCGGAGAAAATGCCGCTGGACGACATTCTCAATCTTTCCATCGCCAACAACCTGGGGAATGCCATTTCTCTCCGGAACGTCGTGACGCTGGTCGACGACAAGGGGCCGACGGTCATTGAGCGGAAAAACCAGCAGCGCGTGACAAGCATCCGCGCCGCGTTGTCGGGCGAGCGGGCTCTGGGCTCCATCATGGACGAGCTTCGGGGGACGCTCCGGGCGATTCCGCTGCCGTCGGGGTTTTCCATCGAGTACGGGACCGAGTATCAGGATCAGCAGGAGATGATGCGCGATCTCAGCTTCGGCGTGATTTTGTCGCTTGTTCTTGTCTACATGGTCATGGCGTGTCAGTTCGAGTCGTTGCGCGATCCGTTTGTCGTGATGTTTTCCGTGCCGCTTGCGGCGATTGGCGTCACGATCATTCTGTTCCTTACCCGATCCACCATCAACATGCAATCGATGATCGGCTGCATCATGCTGGGTGGGATTGTGGTGAACAACGCCATCATTCTTGTCGATTGCGCCAATATGCTGCGGCGGCGGGACGGGTTTACTGTCCGTCACGCTCTTGAGGAGGCGGGGCGTCGCAGGCTGCGGCCGATTTTGATGACGGCGTTGACGACGATCATCGGCCTTGTGCCTCTTGCGATGGGCTGGGGCGACGGCGGCGAGGCGCAGGCGCCCATGGCGCGGGCGGTTGTGGGCGGGCTTCTCACATCGACGCTGATCACGCTTTTGGTGATTCCG
>QMCE01002401.1_pt1 | contig 10309 bp, 9 predicted proteins | sample 1821851 | NCBI WGS metagenome assembly QMCE01 (sample SAMN09453174, study PRJNA476694) | Termite gut metagenome, whole genome shotgun sequencing project. | isolation source: worker | host: Odontotermes sp. | place: South Africa:Pretoria | collected 2016-01-28
ATTTTTCCATCGCTCGTGCTTACGCACCCCCAACGCAGGAAACCTTGGTGGTTTTCAAGTTTTTGCAACGCGGCATGGCACCAAATTTGCCAAGTGAACATGACCGATGTTTGCTTAATTTGCTCTAAGGTGTGCGCCTGGCGATGGCTTCCATCCGCTGGGCGCATTCCTGCATGAGGGCCTCCTCGTCCAGCGTGAGAACCCTCCTGTCGCGCATTACAAGACTGCCGTCGATGATGCTGTCGCACACGTCCCGGGCGGTAACGCAGTCCAAAAGCGCGGTGCGGCGGTTGCGGCTGGGGTAAATGTGCGGCTGTTTTGTGTTTACGGTAATCAAATCGGCCTTGCGGCCTTCCTCCACCGCGCCCCATTCCCGCGCGCCGCCCATGGCGGCTGCGCCGCCGGCAATGGCCATGCGCAAAATCTCTTTTACCGGCAGCACCGCGGGGTCAAAAACGGGCAGGCCGTCGTGCGCAATCAGGCAGGTGCGCAGCATGCGCATCTCTTCAAACAAATCCAGGCTGTTGTAGGCGGCGCCGTCGGTGCCCAGGCCCACGCTGCACCCGGCTTCCAGCAGGCGCGGCGTTTTGGGAAAGCCGTGGTTGCCCAGGTTGGCAAAGGGGCAGTGCACCAGCTTTACCTGCCGCTTTGCCAGCAGCGTGATGTCACCCTCGGATAAGACCACGTTGTGGGCCGTTAGCAAGTTGGGGCCCAGCAGGCCCATTTTGTCCAAAAAGGCGGCGGGGCGCATTTGGTAGTTTTGCAAGCAGAAGCTCACTTCGTCTCGGTGTTCGCACAGGTGGGCGTGCACGCCGGTGCCGCGCAGGGCGGCATGCCGGGCCACCAGTTCAATTAGGCGGGGGCTGCAGGTCATCACCTGCCGCATGCCGTAAAATATTTTGATGCGCCCGTTTTCGGCGCCGTGGAATTCCTCGAACAAGGCGTCGCTGTTGGCGATGGCCTCCTCGGTGCGCTCCACCATCTGCGGCAAAATGCCCTTGCCGCTGTCAATCATGGAGCGGGTGATGGCCGCCCGCATGCCGGCTTTGGCCACGGCCTTGGCCACCATGTGCATGTGCCGCCCGCCGGCATCGGCAAAAGCCGTTACACCGGCCTTTATTTCCTGCAAACAAAACAGCAGGGCGCTAAAATAGACGTCGTCCTCCGTCAGGGTGCTCTCGAAGGGAACCAGAAAACGCATCCAAATCATGGGGTATTCGTCGGCAAGCCGCCCGCGCAGCAGCTGCTGGCAGGAATGGGTGTGCGCATCCGTCAAACCGGGCATCAGCAGCTTGCCGCCGCCCTCCAGCGTCATGTCCGCCTCCACGGCGGGCATTTCCGCCGCCGGGGCCACCTTTGCAATCACACCGCCCCGCACGGCCACCGAAACATGGTCCTCCACATCGTACCCGGGCGTCAGCACGGCGAAGTCTTTTAAGAAAATATCACATTTCATCGAAGGGTATCCTTTTGCGTCAACATGGCCTGGGGTCATCCTGAAAAGTCGCTTTGTGGGATGACCTTAATAATAAAAACTGGCGCCGCCGTGGGTGTACAACTTGCAGGGCAGCCCGCTGCCGTCGTCTTCGCCGCTAAGCTCACCCGCGTGCAGGCGCCGGGCGCCCTCTATCAAGTCGGGAATAAGGGCAGATGTGACGGGCAGCCTGCCGTGGCAGGCATAAATAGCGTCAAACGCGTCCCGCATGGCGTACAGGCGCTCCAAACTGTCGGTATAGGCGGGCAAGTCCCGCCCGGGGCCGAACATGTACATGACGTTGTCCTTGACGGTGTCCCCGCTGAAGAGGATGCGGTTCTCCCTGTCCAGCAGGGCAATGCTGCCCGGGGTGTGGCCCGGCAGCAGCAAAACTTCCAACTGGCGGCCGCCCAAATCCAAAACGTCCCACTCCCAAATGGCTGCGGGCGCCAGCGGCAAGTCCGACGTCATGCGCAGCAGATGGAACTCGGACGGGTGCATCCGCAGGTCTGCAAAATAGCGGCTGGCGCCAATGTGGTCGGCGTCGCAGTGGGTTTGCACCAGCGTCACGGGTTTATCGGTCAGTTCTGCCACCAAAAGGTCCAGCCTTGCGTCGGCGTCGCAGCTATCCAAAAGCAGCGCCCGCCGGCTGCCGGCCAGTAAAAAACAGCGCACAAAGTCCTGGCCGATAGCCCAAAAGCCCTCGGCAAGTTTTGTAACCGTATAGGGGGCACGATCCGCAAGGCCCATTGCCGCATCTCCTCTGTTGTGGAACTATCCAGTTCCACGCTGTCATCTTCTGTTTATACTATACAGTTTGCCAAAGCGCCGGAGAAGAACAGAAAACCGCTCTATCCCCATAGGCTGAACCGATTGCCCAAAGACGCTCTGTTTTTGCTTGACAAGCCGGGATTTGTGGTGCCATAATACAATCAAGGGCGGAAGCATTCTTTGCTTAACAGATTTATAGCGTTAACAGGTGTTTTATGACTTTACAACAAATTCGTTATCTGGAAGCCGTTGCCGACAAGGGGTCGATTAGCAAGGCGGCCGAAGCCTTGTATGTGGCGCAGTCCAGCCTGTCCTCCGCCGTAAAAGAGGTGGAACAGGAGTTTGGTATTGAAATTTTTGAACGCACCAGCCGGGGCGTCAGCCTGACGCACCGCGGGCAGGAGTTTTTATCGGACATCCACTTTATCTCCAGCCATTACGACCATGTGGACAGCAAGTACAAAACGGTGGCGGATGCCGTGCCCAAGCAGTTTTGTGTGTCAGCCCACCACCACATCTGCGGGGAGGAACCCTTCCTTGCCCTGATCAGTTCCCCCTCGTACAGCGGTTACCGCTTTGGTTATTTGGAGGGAAGCACCACCTTTGTGCTGGACAATGTGGAAAACAAGAAATCCGATATCGGGGTCATCTTTTTTACCGAAAGCGCCAAAAGCGTGGCCCTTTTGGATATCCGCCGGCGCAATTTGCTGTTCAACCATATATCCTACGAGCAACTGCATGTCTATGTGCACATCGGCCACCCCTTTGCCGCGTGCACAAGCGTCAGCCTGAAGGAGATGGTGCAGTACCCCTATGTCACCTACGACAACTATGACGCTTACGCGGCAAAATACACAAACTCCATCCGGCAGTGGAACGAAAACCAGCAGCTGTTTTATGTGTCGGACCGCGCCACCGCCTATGCCATTCTGCGCGCGCGGGGGGCGTATGCCACCGGCTCGGGCTATCTCTCGGCCGACAAGCGCAACAACGACATTGTGAGTGTGCCGGTGACCGACCTTGAACCTATTGAGGTGGGCTGGCTGATCAAATCCCGCTATGTGCTGTGCGAGGCCGCGGTGGAGTATGTTTCCCTGCTGCGCGGCGCAAAATAGCGGGCGCCTTTTGCCCCCGCGGCCCCGGTTACAAGTTTGCCGCGGGCGGAAGCCCGCTTGCGTTTTGTGCGGATGCAACAACAAGGGCTATGCCCGCGCGCGCGGAAAAACGCCGCCGCCCGGCGGGCAGGCGGCGGCAGAGGTGCAATAGAATGGTTAGATACAGGTAAAGGCGCCGTCCACAATAAAATCGGAGCCGGTGGTGAAGGGGCTGGCGTCGCCCGCAAGGTAAACCGCGATGGCCTGCAGCTCGTCCGGGCGCCCCAGCCGGTGCAAAGGCCCCATCTTGTTCCACTGTTCTATCAGTGGCTTCAGGGTGGGGCTATCCAGCGTCAGCTCGGTGCCGATGTAGCCGGGGCTAATTGAGTTCACCCGGATGCCCTGCCCGGCCCACTCCACCGCCAAAGACTTCGTAAGCTGGATGACCGCGGCCTTGCTGGCGTTATAAGAGCACTGCGGCTGCGGCGTGTTCACGATGTGCGCCGACATAGAGGCGGTGTTCACAATGCTGCCGCCCCTGCCCTGCTTTTGCATTTGGCGGCCCGCCGCCTGGGCGGTGAGGAAAACGCCGGTGAGGTTGATATTGATGACTTTATTCCACTCTTCCAGGGTCATCTCCACCGCCGGGATGTTCATGCAGATGCCCGCGTTGCAAAAGGCGATGTCCAGCCCGCCAAAGGCCTCCACCACCCCGGCAAGCATGGCGTTTACCTCGTCGGGGTCGGTCACGTCTGCTTTTATAGCGATGCACCCGATGCCGGTATCGTTCAAGGCCGCCGCCGTGCGCCGGGCTTCATCTATGTCCACATCCACAAGAGCCACCCTGGCGCCCGCCTCGGCAAGGGCCGTGGCAATGCTTTTGCCTATGCCTCTGGCGCCGCCGGTAACAAAGGCGGCCTTGCCGTCAAGCCGCATTTTTTCCAAAATTCCCACTGCTGGTTCACCTCTTACCCTCACTCTTTTTTCTTCACGCTTCCGTCTCAATCTTTATGGGCGGCAATCAGCTGTTCTATTTCCTCTTTTGAGGGCATATTGCACAAAGCGCCTTTTTTTGTGGTAACCAGCGACGCGGCGGCATTCGCGCTGCGCAGTATAGCGCCGAGCTTCTCCGCGTTCAGCGCGGAGAGCGGGCTGTCCAGCAGCGCGTCAATGCAGTATCCCATGAAGGTGTCTCCCGCGCCGGTTGTGTCGATGGTCTTAACCTCTAAAAAGGTGGGGCTGAACAACTGCTGTCCCTCGTAATAGGCATAGGCGCCATTTTTTCCGTCGGTGACAAGCAGCAGCCCAATATTGCCAAAGCGGCGCAGGATTTCAGCCGCGCCCGCCTGCAGGCCGGCCTCGCCGGTAATGAACAGCAATTCCTCCTTTGCAAGTTTCAGCACGCTGCACTGCCCGCAGCCCCACAGCATCTGCTCCCTGGCCTCGTCCAAAGAATCCCACAGGGGCGGCCGCAGGTTGGGGTCAAAGGTGATGAGACACCCGTGCTTTTTGGCATACCCCACAGCCGCCACCGTGGCGGCGCGCGCGGGCTCGTGCGTGAGGGACAGCGAGCCGAAGTGGAAAACCGCGCAGTCCGCAAGCAGGCTTTCCGGCACTTCATCCGCCGAGAGTGCCGTGTCCGCCCCATTGCGGCGGATGAAGGCAAACTCCCTGTCCCCGTCCTCTGCCAGCGCCACAAAGGCAAGCGTGGTGTCGTGCATGGGGGAAAGCACCACCGGCGAGGTGTCTATGCCCGCCCCCTGCGCGGCCTTCACCAAAAACCGCCCGTGCAGGTCGTCGCCCACCTTGCCGGCAAAGGCTGTTTTTTTGCCCAGCTTTTGCAGCATCGCCAGCACATTGCACGGGGCGCCGCCGGGGTTTGCCTCGTACAGAGGGTTCCCCTGGGCGGAAAGGCCTGCCTGCGTCAAATCGACCAAAAGCTCTCCCAGCGCCACAACATCGTATTTCATCGTCGGTTCTCCTTCATTTGCTAATCCGCAAATCCCCTCGTCAGGGGCAGCCAATCAAGCACTTTGCTGATGTAGGGGTCCCAGAAGCTGTAGTCATGCGTGCCGGGGCCTTCCTCATAAGTATAATCGAATGCCAGCCCCCGTGCAAATGTTTTGAATTTTGCGTTGAGCGGGTAGATGGGGTCCTCCGTGCCGCAGCACTGGTACAGCTTCGGCAATTCTACACCGGCCTGAAGGGCGTTTTGCAGCATGGTGGGGATGTCGCAGCTGTCTGCGTCATAGCGCTCAAAATTTCTGCCAAAGGCGAGCTCCAGCGGGGGAAAGACCGGCAGGCTGATGCCCGGCGGGAGGCTGCCCGGTGCAAAGCTCTCGTCTAGCTTCCACAGCGCGCCCGAAAGGCTGGCCGCCGCCGCATACTGCCCCGGGCGGCGCAGCGCATACAGTACCGCGCCATAGCCACCCATCGAGAGCCCGGCAATGTAATTGTGCGCCCGCTTGGCAGACACCGGAAACACCCCCTGCACAAAGGCGGGCAGTTCATCCAGAATAAAATCGGCATAGTTTGCCCCGCTTGGCAGGTTCTGGTAAAAGCTGTTGCCCGCAGACGGCAGCACGACCGCAATGCGGCGCATTTGGGCATAGCGTTCTATGCCGCTGCCGCGCAGCCAGTCATACCCGTCGGCCGAAAAGCCGTGCAGCAGATACAGCACCGGGTATTTTTGCCCACCCCTGGGGTAGCTGTCATTTTCGCCCGCCGCGCCCGCCTCCGGGTTCGGGGTGGGCAGAAGGACATTCACTGTCGTGCTGGAATAAAGAGCCTTTGAAAACAAATGACACTGCATCCACGCCATATTTGCACCTCACTCGGAGTCCGTTAACAAGCATTTACTCTAAAACAGCGCTTGTCTAAGCGTCTGCGCCCTGCCAGGGCTCCACGATATATTTCCCTTTGCTGCGCAGCTCGGCGCTGCCCAGCACCTGTGCCAGCCGCTCCAGCGGGATGCATTCGGCCACCATGCTGGAGACATCCACCTTCTTTTGCCCAATCAGGGCAACGGCGCGGCCGATGGTGTAGGGGTTGATGAAGGAGGACTTGATTTCCATCTCCTTGCGGAACACTTCGTATGGTTGCACGGCGACTGTCTCATCGGGCTTTGTAAGGCCGAATATCATCACGACGGATTTGTTCCCCGCCAGCGCCAGCGCCTGCTGGATGGTAGCCGGTTTGCCCACGCACTCCACCACGGCGTTCACGCGGGCGATGCCCGCCGCGGCCAGCACCGCCGCCGCGTCCTCCGCAAGGGGGTCTATGCAAATATCAGCGCCCAGCGCTTTGCCTTTTTCGCGCTTTGCGGCCACCGGCTCCACCAGCGCCACATGGGCGGCGCCGCAAAGCTTCGCCAGTTGCACCATCAAAAGCCCTATCATCCCGCCGCCAATCACCACCACGTTGTCGCCCGCGGCCACATTGCACATATCCATGCCGTGCAGGCAGCAGGCCAAAGGCTCCGCCATGGCGCCCTCGGCAAAGGATGTGCCGCTCTCCAGCCGGTACACCGCGCGGAAGGGCACAGCGCAATACTGGGAAAAGCCGCCGTTTACCGTGGTGCCTATGCCTGTCATATGCTCGCAAAAATGCCCGATGCCGCAAAGGCAGTACCGGCAGTGGCCGCACAGCACATTGGGGTCCACACATACATGCTCGCCCACCTGCACGCCGCTGCAGCCCGGGCCCACGGCCTCCACCACGCCCGCAAATTCATGCCCCAAAACAATGGGCAGGGGGTTGTCGGCGGCGCCCTTGTCCCCCTCAAAAATATGCACATCGGTGCCGCATATCCCGCAGGCCATCACCTTAATCAGCACTTCGCCCTCGCCCGCCTGCGGCAGCGGGCATTCTTGTGTTTTCATCATGCGCACAGCGTGTAGCACAGCGCTTTTCATAATTGTTTCCTCTCTTGCATGATAGTAGTCTCACAGCCCCTTGACAAAGCGGATAATCTCCCCAAAGGCTGCAAATGTCTCTTTGCAGGGGCGGTTGATAAAGGCGTGGATGACGCCAGGGTACAGGTGGTATTCCACTGGCACGCCGTTGTCCTCCAGCTTTGCCGCGTAAAACAGCGCCTGGTCTAAAACGGGGTCGCACTCGGCGGAGATAAAGCACGCGGGCGGCAGCCCCTTGTGGCTTTCGGCCAATAGGGGCGAGGCGTAGGGCTCCGCCGCCTGTGCCGGGTTGGTAAAATAGAAGGGCACAGGGGCATCATTCTCGTCGCCCAGCTCCAAAAAATAGCCCTTTTTGTAGCGCTTCACACTGTCGTATTCCACGCCGCCGGTGTTTAGTATGGTGGCGGGATAAATGAGCACCTGCCCGTGGATGGCGGGGCCTTTCCGCTCGCGTGCCATCAGGCACATCACGGCGGAAAGGTTGCCCCCCGCGCTGTCTCCGCACACCGCCACCCTGCCAGGGTCGGCGCGGAAGGAGGGCGCGTTTTCCACCGCCCAGCACAGGGCGGCGTAGGCGTCCTCCACACCGGTGGGGTACACATGCTCCGGCGCCAGCCGATAGTCCACACTCACCACCGCAATGCCGCCGTATTTGGCGAAGTAGCGCGGCACATGGTCGTACACCTCCACGCTGTTCATGCTCCACCCGCCGCCGTGGTAAAATACCATCAGCGGGAAAGGCCCCTCGCCGTCGGGGTGGTAAACGCGCACATGGACGGGGTACCCGTCCCGCACCACGGTGGTGTCGGTGATGGGCACGGACATCATCGGCTCGTAGCAGGGCAGCAGCTTGTAGCGGAAGGTGAGATCCGCGATGGTTTCAAGGTTTGTCTTGTGGCGCCACTCGGTAGGGTGCTGCATATCCATCACCTGCGGCTCGCCTATTTCCACCTCAGGCGATACCTTGCCGTAGTTCGGCTGCAAATATTTCCTGTATTTTTCCTGCATCTCTTCCTCCCTGTTATGCTGTTTTACTCGCTTGTGTCTCACCTGCGTCTGCTTCGCTCACTTTTTTCACCACGTTGCGCCGGCTCAGCTGGAACACGTCAAAACCGATGGCGATAATCATGATGAGACCCTTTACGATGTATTGGTAGTAGATGTTGACGCCGCCCAGCTGCATCCCGTTCGACAAAATGGAGATACACAGCACACCGGCCAGAACGCCGGAGAGTTTGCCCTCGCCGCCGCGGATGGAGACCCCGCCCAGGAACACGCCGGTGATGACGCTGAACTCGGTGCCAGGACCCACCACAGACTGCGCCGCCCCCAGCCGCGAAATGAGCATGATGGTGGACAGCCCCACAAAAAAGCCGGTGATGACGGCAATGGTGTAGCGCATGCCGCGCACATTGATGCCCGCAAGGCGCGCGGCTTCTTCGTTGCCGCCCAGCGCGTACACGTAGCGGCCGAAATAGGTGCGGTTCAAAACAAAGCTCATGGCCACAAAGCAAATGGCGGCGATGATGATGGCAACGGGGATGCCGAACAGGGAGCCCTGCCCGATAAACTTGAACACCAGCGGGAAGTTTGAAATGGATTTTGACTGGCTGATGATGTAGGAAACACCCTGGAAGATAGTCATGGTGGCGATGGAAACCACCAGTATCTGAAGCTTGAGCTTAATGGCCAAAAAGGTGTTCAGCATGGCGATGAGGATGCTCATGCACAGGGTGATGAGAATGCACAGCCACACCGGCCACCCCCAAAAGGAGAGCATTGTGGCGCAGGTGACGCCGCAGGTGGACATGGCATACCCCACCGAGAGGTCCATGGCGCCGGACATCATCAAAAACGTGATGCCGATGCCCGCCACAATGATGTAAGAGCTTTGCGAGAGGATGTTGATGATGTTTTCAAAGCTGAAAAAGTTATTGGATGTGAAGCCAAAAATAGAGCAGATGAGCGCCAATAGTACCCAGGCCATGTTCTGCTGTACAAAGCCGCCCAGGCTGAATTTCCGTTTACTGTTCATTGCTTGCTTCCCCCTGTGACTTGATGCCTGAGGCGAGTTCGAGTACGTTGCTTTGGCTGAATTCTTCGCGTTCCAGCTGCCCCATTTGCCGCCCCTCGCGCAAAACGACAATGCGGTCGCTCATGCCGAGCAATTCCTCCATATCGGAAGAAATCATGATGATGGAGATGCCCTCGCTGCAAAGGTCCGCCATCAGCCGGTAAATCTCCTGCTTTGCGCCCACGTCGATGCCGCGGGTAGGCTCGTCGAAAATAATAATCTTGGTTTGGGCTGCCAGCACCTTTGCCAGCACCACCTTTTGCTGGTTGCCGCCAGACAGGTTCTTCACCAGCTGCTTTGCGCTGGGGGCCACAATCTTCAGCTTGTCGAAATAGCGCTGCGCCAGTTCGTCCACATCGCTTTGCCTCACCACGCTGTGCTTTGCAAGGCGCCGCAGGCTCATGATGGCGATGTTCCAGTCAATTGGATATTCCAAAAACACGCCCTCCAGCTTGCGGTCCTCGGGAATAAGGCCTATGCCGAGGGTGATGGCCTGGTAGGGCGAGAGAATCTCTATGCTTTTCCCCTCTAAAAGAATCTCGCCGCCGTCCTTTTTTGCGGCGCCGAACAGCACCTTCGCAAGCTCGGTGCGGCCCGCGCCCACAAGCCCGCCAAGCCCCAGTATCTCGCCCTTGCGCAGGGTAATATTGATGTCCCTGACGCCGTTGCCGGAGAGGTTTTTTGTTTCCAGCAGCACGTCGCTTTCGTTTTGCCTGTGCTCCGGGTAGGTTTCCTCCAGCTCCCGCCCCACCATCAGGTTCACCAGCTGCCTGCGGGTGGTGGTGGCGGTGGGGCGCGTGGCTATATATTTGCCGTCGCGCAAAATGGTGATGCGATCCGAAACCTCGAACACCTCGTCGATGCGGTGCGAGACGTATACCACCGTGATGCCCCGTTCTTTTAAGCGGCGGATAATTTGGAACAGGTACTCCACCTCCGCCATCGCCAGCGTGGCGCTGGGCTCATCCATGATAATGAGCTT
>QMCE01004806.1_pt1 | contig 10308 bp, 11 predicted proteins | sample 1821851 | NCBI WGS metagenome assembly QMCE01 (sample SAMN09453174, study PRJNA476694) | Termite gut metagenome, whole genome shotgun sequencing project. | isolation source: worker | host: Odontotermes sp. | place: South Africa:Pretoria | collected 2016-01-28
TTAGTGTTCTTTGTGTCTTTGTGGGAAATAATTACTACAAGTGTCGCAATAAATCAAGAAGAGACTACAAAAAGGTCTATATTATTGATTATTATGACGTAAAGACAAATTATAAAAAAAGAAGAAATAGCAAAAACGATAATACCCCTAAGCCTAACTGCAATTTCCGTTTTTCCGGCATACACAAAATATACTTGGCGAGTCGGTATTATTCGTTTGTTTATCTTATATTTACTGAGGCTTGGGATATTTCCGGAGAAAAAGTAAGCCTTCCATTCATAGAATTGTATTTGGAATAAATTTGAATCTTCTCTTAAAAAATACCAGATTAAACACAATGACTCTATTTCAACTTTTTAAAAACATCAAACCATACGTCCATCCTTACCGGGGATTGGTTGCACACCGGAGCATTGACAGCACAGGTTAATGCCTACGTATTGCAATTTACCGTCAACAGCATTGCCTCGCTGGTGGAACAGAATAAGCCGCTACGGGAAGGATTGCATATTGTAGCGATTATCTCCATTGTTTTATTAAGCAAAGAGTTAGTCAATATTTTTATCTCCTTCGGGCAGAAATTTTTCGGCGAAAAAATCCGGATTATGATTTCAAAAGACCTTGCACAAAAGGTCATTGAAAAGGTATTGACCTACCGGATGGCGTTTTTTACATCCGAAGAGAGTGGTTCGGGAAAACTGCAAGCCCGCATCGACCAAGGTGTTTCCAGCCTGACGCGCACGGTACAGAGTTTTTTTATTGATATTTTTCCGCTTTTTACCTCGGCTATTGTGGCGTTAATTGGCATGTTCGCCGCCAATTTTTACATCGGACTTGTAGGGTTGTGCATTGTACCGGTATACTTTATTCTCAGCCAAAGGCAAGCGAAAAAAAACCAAGGCTGGCGACGAAAAGTACGTACTTACCGCGAAAATAAATCGGGCGGAATCATCAATATCCTGGAATCAATCAACGTCATAAAATCGTTTAACCGCGAGGATATTGAGACCGAAAAACAACTCGAACTGCAAACTGCCCTGACCGATATGCAAATGCGTACCCGGTCAACCAACTTTAAGTTTGACGGACTGAAAACCTTTACCGAGCAATTTGGCGTGGTAATCATCATTATATTAACGGCTTACCTCGTACTGAACGGACAAATGCAAATCGGCGCGATTATGCTTCATATTATGCTTTTCAGCAACGTAACCGCACCCATTCGCCAATTACACCGCATTTATGATGACATAAACGATGCGCTGATTTATGCCGAAGGTTTTTTTGACATTATGCACTCCGAGCATCAAAAAGAGCAATCGGGTACTTACCTGCCCGAAAAAATCGAAGGAAAATTTGAAATCCGGAATGTTGATTTTACCTACCCGAATGGTACACAAGCATTATTCGATGTAAATATGACCATTCTCCCCAATAAAATCACAGCGTTAGTTGGACTTTCGGGGGCAGGGAAAAGTACGGTTATCAACCTGCTCGACAAATTTTACGAGCCAGACAGTGGAGAAATCCTGCTCGACGGTATACCTTTGCGGGAGTATGACACCCATTTTTTGCGAGAAAACATTGGCTTGGTATTACAAAAGAATCATATTTTCAGTGGCACAATTGCCGAAAATATCCTCTACGGGAAACCCAATGCCACGCATGAAGAGGTTATTGACGCAGCTAAACAAGCCTATATTCATGAGCAAATCATCCTGTTGCCAGACGGTTACGAATCCCCGGCATTACTACTTTCGGGTGGTCAACAGCAGCGAATTGCCATTGCACGAATGTTTTTGAAAAAACCACCTGTCATCTTTCTCGACGAGCCTACCGCAAGTCTTGATGCCATCGCTTCCGAGCAGATAAAAAACAGCCTTGATGCCATCAAAAAAAACCGTACCGTGATTATCATTTCACACAGCATTTCGCAGTTTATTGATTCCGAAATGATTTATGTAATGAAAAACGGACGAGTTGTAGAACATGGTACTCACGAAGAGGTTTACCGCCAGGAAGGCACTTACAAAGAGATATTCGATGCCGCCGCCCGCAGCTTGAACGTAATGAAAATCAGCGGCACGTATGATTTTACACAAAATGGACATTAATTTTCAACTAAATTAAACATCAAATGGAAACCAAAAGGACAAAATAAGATGGAAAAAACAGAAAAAGAAAATGAAGCATCAATAAATGATAACTTCAAAAGAGAACTTGAAGAAGTTGCGGCAAATTCAATTTTAACCCCAGAATTCAGACGGAAAAAACTTATTCTATGGTTTATTAGAACTACAATTTCCGTCGTTCTTTACATAATTTTTTGGAAATACAATTGGGTAAAATGGACATTACTTTTAACAGTTCCCTTATCTCTTTTCAGCTTATGCACGATTGTTGTCATGCCATATTTTCTAAAAAGAAAGATAGAAAATACAAAGGCAAAAATTGAAGAAACAGAAAAAATTATTTCTGATATAAATGAACAGTAATTCAAACTTTTTCATACTTTTACAGCAGAACAAAAAATAAATGATAGAAAAAATAATTCTGATAGAAAACGCTGACCCTGTAATATTTTATGGGGCAAACAATGCGAATATCCATTTAATCAAAGACCTTTTTCCAAAAATAAAAATCATTGCTCGCGGAAATGCGATGAAAGCGATTGGCGAAGAGGGTGAAATTGCATGCTTTGAAGAAATCATTTTGCTACTCGAAAAGTATTGTGCCAAACACAATTCTCTTTCCGAAGAGATAATCATTGATTATGTAAAAGGAAAAACACCCTCCGAAACCAGGCAAAACGACTTGATTATTTACGGAATAAACGGAAAACCGATTATTGCCCGCACCCCCAACCAGAAGAAATTAGTCAAGGATTTTGACACGCACGATTTGCTTTTTGCCATCGGACCTGCAGGCTCTGGAAAAACTTATACCGCCATTGCATTAGCTGTCAGAGCGTTAAAAAATAAGGAGATACGAAAAATAATCCTCAGCCGTCCGGCTGTTGAAGCCGGTGAGAAACTCGGATTCCTACCCGGCGATATGAAAGAAAAAATTGACCCGTACCTGCAGCCGCTTTACGATGCGCTACAAGATATGATCCCCAACTCCAAACTGAAAGAATATTTGGAAAACGGCACCATACAAATCGCCCCCTTAGCCTTTATGCGCGGACGGACGCTGAATGATGCTTTTATTATCCTGGACGAAGCGCAAAACACCACTACCCAAGGGAATGAACAGCAAAATCGTAGTAACAGGTGATATGTCTCAAATAGACCTTCCTGCTCATCAACGTTCCGGATTAGTAGAGGCATTACAGATTTTGAAAGAGGTAAAGGGTATTGCGAAAGTTGAATTTGATGTAAAAGATATTGTACGTCATAAGCTGGTACAGCGGATTGTAGAGGCATACGATGCACATGATGAGAAGTTGAAGAAGCCAAAAAGCGAAACGAAATAAAATGCTCCACCCCGCCCCTTTTACCGGAATCAGACGAAACTGTTTAGCCTCAGACGGAACCGGAGTGGCGATATTGGCCGCATGAAAACACCGTTTCTGCGTTAAAAGAAATGGGAATACAAAACATAGAAACTTTTTCATACATCTTAAAAACAAAAGAAAATGAAACAAAAGAAAAATGAATTACAAAAACGATTAAAAAACGTCACAATCATTGCCGGAATATCACTGGGAATAATCTATTTTCTTTCAACAACTTACGGAAAACCTTCTTACGAACCAGCAACACACGAAAAAACAGTTATTACAGACAAAGATAACGATGAAATTAAAGAGGTAATAGATAGCATGCCAACTTACCCCGGAGGCAATAAAGCTCTTAGAGAATTCATCAGCAAAAATCTGGTATATCCGGAAAAAGCACAGAAAAAAGGAATACAAGGAAAAGTGTTCGTTGTTTTTGTTGTTGAAAAGGATGGAAAAATAACAAATGTTAGAGTAATCAAAAGCGTCAATAAATATTTAGACAAAGAAGCAATGTGCGTTATAAAACGGATGCCTAAATGGAATCCCGGTATGCAAAAAGGAAAACCTGTTAGAGTAAAATTTACTGTACCAATAAACTTTGTACTTAAATAAAAAATGCACCGTATGAGTATATTTTTGTACTTTTACGGAAAAATTTCATTATAGACGAATTTTAAGAAATAATCTTTCGTTAACCCGTATTATTCATGGCTTTTTTATTGTACCATTGAAAATTTACACAACATATCTATTTTCATTACTATAAGTTTCAGAATGAAACAACTACCGGTTTTACTCGCTATATTTACGATAAAACGGGTTGGAATAATCAAACGGGTTGGATTTGCCGGAGAATGTTGCGTGAATAAAAAAATTGGACAGTGAACAAAAACACAAAGAACATTGTTATATAAAAATCTCTAACTTGAAAATATATTTTTATGGAAAAACAAGAATTGTTCCAAAAATTAAAAAAATTAAAAAAACAAGAATTTACATGCAGAAAGGAGGGATGCGGTGAAAAAGCAACATATTGGTACAACGATAGCTATATTGACCTACTTATAAAAATGATTGAAACAAACGAAATTGAATCTGATGAAATTGAATTTGAAACAGACAATGCTTATTTAACTTGCGATAATGGACATACTTATACTTATCCTATTGAATTTACAAATATAAAAAAACACAATAGCAATATCGCAGGACTAATAGAAAAAATGGGCAATGTCGCAAGAATAATAAAAGAATAAAACTTGAAAATAATTATGGAAAATATTGAAGTTATTACACCTTTATATTGGTTAAAATGGGCAAAGAACAGCTTCGAAAACTCCATTGAAAATTTGGAAAAAGGTGCAGAAAAATTGGAAAAGCTTGTTGGAAGTTTTTGGATAGTTTATACAACCCTTTATGGCGTTGGCGGTGTGTTTGTTGTTAATTTTACAGAATATAATGTTCCGCTTCCTGCTATCTGCTTACTGGCATTGCCTGTTTTCCTGTTAATGCTTTCATATTGGTCGTGTTATAGAGCACAAATGCCGGTTGATGCTTACATAGACCCTGTTAGACCTAATATAATTTACGATGGCTATGTTAAAATTTTCAATAAAAAGAAGATTAGACTTAAATGGGCGTTGAATTGGACGCTATTGTCAGCATTATTTTTAGCATCCGGCTTATTTTCATGGCTTTTCATAAAAAACCAATCTGAAAAACCGATAACTAAAACGGAATTTTTGTCATGTTTAAACTACAAACAAGACACTCTGTTTATTTCAGGTATTCTTCCCGCAGATACACTTATTTCTATAAAAATAGAAGTATCGGATTCTGTAAAAAAAAAGATTCCTGTTTATGTTAATTACAAAAAAACAAATTTAGAAGAAATCTTTAATCAAAAATTTGCATTAGACAGTATTAAAACTGATTTTGTTTTTGTTACTGTTGGAAAACATATTGACACACTTGAAGTTAGAAACACTAATAAAAAATAATATATATGAAAACAAAAGATATTAGATTAGAAATCAAGATTTGGGGTTCCGTACTTGACTGTAAAGTATTCCTCGAACAAAATGAAGTAGGACTTTGGGCTTATAACGCATCAAAGAAAATCTATTTTAAAGAATTACATTCTTATCAAATTGATGGAGACTTAGATGTAAAAATAACCTGTCAAGGAAAAAATGGGGCAAGTGCTACGTTGACGGTAATAATAAAAGAGCAAGATAACGAAACACTTACATGTACTATTATAGATGGTTCATCAACAAAAAGTAAATCAATAAAAATAAAATAAAAAAGGTCATGAAAAAGTATTTACTGATAATGATGCTTTTAAATATGCCATTTTTGATTTTTGGACAAATTCTATTAGAGACCCTTGATGGTGATGAGATTACGCTTAATCCAAAAGGGATCAAGAATAATACAATAATCGGAAATTTAAGTTCTTCTGAGGAAAGTTTACAATTCAGAACTATTTTTACATTACCAAATAAAAAAGGAATTCTTCCTATTAGTTTTTTTACGCTTGGATTAAAGGGAAAACCGTCAGACGGAATTTTTACACTATTTTCAGATGGGAATTTCAATCTGAGTACAAATATCAATTTATCATACACAAAAGTTCACCTGTTTTTTTATCAAAATTCTAAGGTTACTGATTTTTTCTCTATAAAAAGTGAATATAATGTCAATGAATTAACATTATTGAAGCCTGATAACATATTCGATAATCAAATTGATAAATTCAATTTCCATGGAGGCGGAGTTTTTTTTAACTACAATGTATTAGTATCGGGCAAAGATCTATTTGCTTTTTCAATTGGATACTCATATAAAAACAATTATTCAAAACTAAAACCGATTGAAATTCGTGATTACAAAATTACTAACGACACAATTTCAGGAATAAGCAGAGAATATGGAAAGGTAATTAACGGAAGAGAAGGAAGTTATAAGGAGTTTGAAAGTTTTCCGGTAAATGTAAGTTATACTTATTGTCCTTCCGAATCAAAGGAAGACGAAGACAAATTGAAATTCGGATTTTCAATTTATTATGCCAGTGAATTTGGTAAATTTAAGCCATCCCACAATCTCGGAACCTTACTATTCCTAACAAAACAAAATCAAGAGTCTGGTGTAAGAATCCCAATAATTGGAATTGGAATTCAAGCTAATGACATAACCGACAATGCAAATAAAGGAAATACGTTGACAAAAAGAATTTCTGTTAACTTAACAACAACATTTAAAATAACGGGCTTTTAAGATATGGCACAAGTCATGAATCATCAATTTACCGTACCAATAAACTTTGTACTTGAATAAAAAAGGGACTATCCCAAATTTTGCGTAAAAAGGGGCTGTCTCAAAAGTCCGTCATTCCGCGCTTGACGCGGAATCTTCTAAAAAAGCAGTACTGATTATTAGGAGATTGCGGGTCAAGCCCGCAATGACGAAGCGTGTTTTTTAACTTTTGAGACAGCCCCTTTATTTACACAAAATTATAGACAGTGGCTTTTTTAAAATAACTCCATTCCTTCCTTGTAGTTTTTGTACACCAATTCAGACAAAAGCTCCTCCTTCATACGAGTTGTATCGCCATAATAAGAAACCATCCCGATACGCACGAAGTCGACGGTTAATGGACTTCTCGTTCCAAACAGGCGCGAGAAAAGTTCAAATCCTCTTGCTGCCGTCATAATCATCCACACCGGCATTCGCCACGGCTTATGATTTCCTTTATAAGCGGTAATATCGTCCAAAAATTGCTGCAATGTTTGAACACCTTCATCACCTATATGATAAATTCCTTGTATACCCGGTTTTTCAATCGCTGCTATGGCAGCATTTACAAAATCCGGTTTGGAAATCAGATGAATATATGTGTTTTTTCTCCATATTCCCAATAGCCAATGACGGGCAAACCACTGACCGGCATCGATCATCAAAATCCCTTTCCCATAGACCATTCCAACTCTTAGCGAAACGGCTTCAAATTTGTATTTACCGGCGCATTCAAACAACAACTTCTCTTCCTCCAAACGGGTACGCGCATGTACTGATTGAGGTTTTCCCGTCAAAACACCCTGCGCAGGTTTTTCCGGAGTACATTCTCCTTCCACATGCGGAAAACTGACGAGGATAACCCTCCTTACTTTTTGTTGAACAGCGATTTCCAGTAAATTATTGAAATATTGTGTATTGGTAACCGGTAAGAACTTTTCCGGATTTGCCTTGAAAAGTATTCCTGCAAAATGTATGACAACATCAACATCATGTAGCGCATTAACCAACGTTTCCGGTTTAGCCAGGTCTATGTTGAATACGGAAATATTTTCTTTGTCTTTCAAATTTCCGGCAATCTCTTTTTTATGGATGAGAAGATTTAAATTTACTTCTCTATCTATCATTCCTTGTGCCAAAATACCGCCAAGGTTACCTGCTGCTCCTGTGATTGCTACTTTCATTCGATACATTTTAATTAATTTGGAAACAAAAGTAAGAAAATTTTAGCTTATTCAATAATAGTTTCAATATATTCGTTTGGACTTAAAAAACTCATTTTCACCTGATTTTATTGACAAAACAACCTCCGTAAACAATTAGCTTATTATCATGTGTAAAAAATAACTTGTCAATATTGTTTAGATCAGATGTTCATCATACAATTATTTTAGCGTTTAATTATGCGCTTGCGCTCTTTGTATAAACGCAAAGAACGCTAAGGCGCAAAGGCGCGAAGTTTTTTTAATTAATAGAGCATTTTATTTTTTACACATTACTAAACCTCTTTACTTAAATTACTTACCACAAACCTCACAAATAATTTTTCAGTTCACAGCTTTCGCGAGGTTTGCGGTTTAACAACATTATTTTTCGTTTCCTACTCTTTAAACTTCTTTTCAATAAAATTTAAACAAGCTCCTAAATTAATTTTCGCAAAAAATCGCTACTTTTGTGATACAATTAGAAGAAAAGTGAAAACAGTCATTATAAAATACAACGCAGGAAATATATTTTCGGTAGATTACGCCCTGAAGCGGTTGGGAGTTGACGCAGAAATAACCGGAGATATTGAAAAAATAAAAGCAGCGGATAAAGTTATTTTTCCCGGCGTGGGAGAAGCGGAAACAACAATGACCTATCTACGCCAATACCGGTTGGATGAAGTGCTCCGGACGTTGAAACAGCCTGTGCTGGGCATTTGTATCGGTTTACAGTTAATGTGCCAATCGTCCGAAGAGGGTGGAAATACCCCATGTCTGGGAATTTTCGATGAAAAAGTAAAGCTATTTATTCCTACCGGAAAAGAACACAAGGTGCCACACATGGGCTGGAATACCGTTCAATACAGCGATTCGCCTCTTTTTAAAGGACTGCCGCAAGATCCCTATTTTTACTACGTGCATAGCTATTACGCCGCGGTTGGGAAAAATACGATTGCGACTACTGATTATATTCATCCTTACAGTGCAGCTTTGCAAAAAGATAATTTTTATGCAGTACAATTTCATCCTGAAAAAAGCGGTGCAATGGGAGAAATCATTTTGAAAAATTTCTTGGAAATAACATAAAATATACTTGTTTGAAAAATGGATAAAAAAATACAACCGTCAGGTTTGAATGAAGAACTGTTGATAAGATAAATTTTGTAAAGGTGAAGTATTTTTGTTCTGTTTTTCAATGCAATAGAATTATTGCCCAGTGATGCAATATTTGACACAGACACACATTCTATATTACGAAAAAAAATTTTATAATTATAACAACCAAATGAACGAAATGTTAGCAAAAAGAATCATTCCCTGTCTTGATATTAAAGACGGAAAAACAGTCAAAGGAGTTAATTTTGTCAATATCAAAGACGTGGGCGACCCGGTAGAATTAGGGGCAGAATATAGCCGTCAAGGTGCCGATGAGTTGGTTTTTTTAGATATTACCGCTACACATGAAGGACGTAAAACGTTTGTCGACCTGGTAAAGCGTGTTGCTCAAAACGTCAATATTCCGTTTACGGTAGGCGGTGGAATCTACGAGTTGAAAGACGTAGATACCTTGTTAAGCGCAGGAGCGGACAAAGTATCCATCAACTCGGCAGCTATAAGAAACCCGGAATTAATTACAGAAATCGCTAAAAATTTTGGCAGCCAAGTAGTTACCGTCGCCATTGATGCAGAATTGAAAGACGGCGTATGGACGTGCTTCCTGAATGGCGGACGAATCGCAACCGACAAAACCCTGTTTTCCTGGGCAAAAGAAGCGCAAGAAAGAGGTGCAGGCGAAATCCTCTTTACAAGTATGAGCCACGACGGCGTTAAGCAAGGCTTCCCGAACGATGCATTAGCGGTACTTTCCGAAACGCTTTCCATTCCGGTCATTGCTTCGGGCGGTGCAGGTAAAATGGAACATTTCAAAGACGCTTTCACGATTGGAAAGGCTGACGCTGCTCTTGCTGCAAGTATTTTCCACTTTAAGGAAATTGCTATTCCTGAGTTGAAACAGTATTTGGCAAAAGAGAATATTCCGGTGAGGTTAGCATAAATATTTTTATACTATTCACGCGAATCAGGAGTTGATGTGTACGCCTGATTTGCATTAATTAGTCGCTCCTTAAAAGCCATATAAAGTTCTTATTTTCAGTAAAATATCTCTTTTTAGATTAGGAAAAACGAACCGGAATTCATATCTTTGTATCCAGAAACCCTGCAAATTTAGATACAATGTTAGGCCAATTACCCGATAGCAATCAGCGCGAACTTTTTCGCCCCATGTTAGTAGACATAATAGACCCG
>QMCE01002402.1_pt1 | contig 10303 bp, 9 predicted proteins | sample 1821851 | NCBI WGS metagenome assembly QMCE01 (sample SAMN09453174, study PRJNA476694) | Termite gut metagenome, whole genome shotgun sequencing project. | isolation source: worker | host: Odontotermes sp. | place: South Africa:Pretoria | collected 2016-01-28
GCTATGAACCAAGCGGGCTTCAAGACCAAAAAGCAAAAGGACTTCACGCTCACGGCCATAAAGAATATCCTGCAAAACCCCGTTTACGCCGTTGCCGACGCGGACATGCGCAGCTACTTTACGTCCTTCGGCGTTCCAATTTGGGCGGAGGAAAGTGATTTTGACGGCGTGCGCGGCGTCATGGCGTACAACAAGACCGAGCAGACTAAGGAGCTGGATAAAGATTCGCGGGCGCTAGACCCGAAGTACACGCAGAAATCCACACGCCGCGATATAAAGGACTGGATTATCGCCGTCGGCAAGCATAAGGGAATTGTAAGCGGCGCGGACTGGATAAAGACGCAAAATATTCTCGCAGATATCGCGCAGGAGAACTCTGCCCGGCCCAAGGAGGTATCCAAAGCGCTGCTGTCCGGCCTGGTACGCTGCGCCGAATGCGGAAGCCGGATGTTCGTCCGGAGCGAGGCGGGGCGCTACAACCCGGACGGCTCAGTCCGGTTCGGGTATAGGTGCGACGTGAAGTATCGCAAGAAAGGCGGCTGCGAAAGCTCTCCGAACGCGAGGGGATACGCGCTGGACAATTTCGTCGTCGAGCAGATTTGCGCCATGAGCAGCGAGGATAACGAGCTTTACCGCGATCTGCTCAACACCAAAAAAGTCCTGACGCTAAAGACGAAGGAAGCGGAGGCGGAGCGGCGCGCGCTGAAGAAGCGCCTGTATGAAATCGAGCTGGAGATCAAGAGCCAGACCGCGAACCTGCGCTCGGCCCCCGGCAGCGTTAAGAAAGCCATATACGCCGACATTGAGGCGCTGAACAGGGAACGTGAGGAGCGGCACACGAAGCTGGACGCGATACATTCGGACATGAACTCACAGGATATCCGGATAGCCGATATAGAGCGGGCTAAGCAGACGATTCTGGATTTCCCGAGGCTGATTGAGCTGGCCGGCTACGAGAGCAAGCTGCAACTGCTTAGACGCGTCATAGAATGCGTAATCGTCAAGGAAGATATAGTCCATGTCTTCCTGAAAGGCGCGCAGGATAGGAATTCTGCCGCGAAGTAATCCGGGATGGGTCTGTGCGTCACATTGAGCTGCATAGCATTATCAATACATCTTGCGGCATACGTCGCCAATTGCGTTCCGCGGCCGCTTTTAAAGGTCGTTACGGCCTTGATCAAGCCGATCGTTCCGATAGAAACCAGATCGTCCGTTTCGCGCCCGGCTGTGGCATATTTCTTCGCGACGTGCGCGACGAGGCGCAGATTATGTTCTATTAGTTTTTCGCGCGCGGCCTCGTCGCCGTCGAGCATTTGCGCGATAGCAACTTTTTCCTTATCCGGCGCGAGCGGCTCGGGGAAGCTCGAGTTTGAAACGTACGCGGCGCATAAGAAAAACTCCCGAAACAGCGTCAGCATGGCGTCCAGCATATATTAGCCCTCCAATGGAGATTTGCTCTATTACGCTATGCTGGATTTTAGCGAAAACTGTCTGTCCGCAGCGCCGAATAAAAAAGCGCACAACCCCTAAGGGTACGTATGCGCTGGTTTCTGTGCATTTATACTGCGCCCAACGGCTGAAATCCGCCTAAACACAAAAATGTCTCTCCATTTGGGCTGCCGTTGGCGATCGCTCGGCTCTCTATAGCAGGCATTTTATATACGCTGCCATAGGGTTGACCTAATGGTTTCGGGAATCACCCCTTTCTATACATACACTAAGCTTCCTTAGGGGCGCAATAATCCTCAATAATAAAGATAACTCCGGTTCCTGGATAGACCCATCCTTGTGGACAGATATCTATCCGTCCTCTAAAAGGTTCCTCTTGTTTTATCTTGTTCTGTAAAAAAGAATACGCCGTAACTTTAGGTGCCCCCGAACCGTACTCCATTTCAATTTTAGGCGAAAATGTTGGCTCCGCTATCGTAACGATGACTTCGCTGCGCCCCTTGAATTGCGGAACTTGGAACATAATATCGATAGCATATTCATTTGTCTCGCTTTCAGCTTTCCATTCAAATTCTACAATTATAGCTAGACCTTTGTTACCTTTAGCAACTTTCACTCCGGCAATATCCGCTACCAAACCATTAATCTTTACTTGGGGCTGAATACAGTTAACTACAAATTCTTTTTTGTCCGTATCCGATAGCGCAACCAACTTGTTAATTTCATCTTCATTGATTTTAATGCTCTCTCGAAAGATAAAAGATGGTTTGTGAAACGCATCAGCATAATCATTAACGTTCTCGAAGAATCCAATTTGGAATTTAGAATCAAGTTTTCTTGGCGCCACTTTTTTATATGATAGCCTTTCCTTAATTATGTAGTAACCATCAACCGGAATAATGCCACAACCCATCTCATCTCTATCATGGTATTTAGCGATTTCTATTCTATAGAAAAACTCTTCCCATATATCACATGAATCCTCCTCTATGTATGGATCAATAACACCGTATATCATCTTTACTTTTTTTTCACCGACTAAAGACTTTATGGCGTTATGAACAAATGCTCTACGGACACTCGGCTCGAAAGCATCCATCATTGTTGAATTACCAACAAGAGTTTCCATTATTCTTTGTGATATCTCATATGATGCGCGCTTTTTTGAAAAATACTCGTATGAAATATTTATTATAATTAAAGGAGGAAGAATGCCCACTAGATTATCCAGAAGTCTATCTCCCAATACAGGAAGATCAACGCCCGTTGATAGCTCCTTCCAGATAAATAATATCATCCAGATTGTAAATACTGTTAGCGCAAGTATTATGGAAACGGTTCTAAGGCTCATAGGCGAGCCTTGCCCTTTTCGTTTGTTTTTCACTATCAATCACCTTGCTTTAGTTATTGATCTTTAATTGAGAGGCTGCGAATATGAAATAACCATGGCATTACAAAACTCAAATTATTGCAGCTCTAGCCAATGGCAGCACTTATAGCATTTTCGCATGAAAAATACACAATGGCTATTTCTCTGCCCTCGCCCGCCTCCAGGCCTCGATTTGTTCCATCCGCTCCTTGACGCGCGCCTCCTGGCCGTATTCGGTAGGACGATAGTATTGTCTTCCTTGAAGCGAGTCGGGCAGGCAGCGCATGGTCGTTAGCGCGTCCTCGTAGTCGTGGGCGTATTTGTAGTCCTTGCCGTAGCCGAGCTCCTTCATCAGGCGCGTGGGCGCGTTGCGGATTTGCAGCGGCACGGGCTCGGCGAGCGTATTCTGCGCGTCCTGGGCGGCGGCATGGTACGCGGCGTCCAGTGCGTTGGACTTCGGCGCGAGGGCGCAGTACGTTACGGCGTGGGCGAGATGGACGTTGCACTCCGGCATGCCGATAAAGTGGCACGCCTGATACGCCGCGACGCAGATTTGCAGCGCGCGCGAATCGGCCATGCCCACGTCCTCGCTCGCGAAGCGCAGCACGCGCCGTGCGACGTAGAGCGGGTCCTCCCCCGCCTCGAGCATCCGCGCGAGCCAGTAGATTGCGGCCTGTACGTCGCTGTTGCGCATAGACTTATGCAGCGCCGAGATGATGTTGTAGTGCTCCTCGCCGCCCTTGTCGTAGAGCAGCGATTTTTTGCTGGTGCATTGCTCGAGGTTTTCAGCCGTGACGGTCGTGACGCCGCTTTCGTCCAAGCTACCGTTTAAAACGGCCATCTCCAGCGTCGAAAGCGCGACGCGCGCGTCCCCGTTCGCGAAGTTCGCGACAGCGCGCAAAAGCTCGTCTTCAATGATAACCTTTTGGTTCCCGAAGCCCTGCTGGCTATTCAGCGCGTTTTGCAGCAATTGGAGCAAGTCGTCCGCGGTCAGCGCGTGCATGACGAAGACCTTACAGCGCGAGAGCAGCGCCGAATTGACCTCGAAGGACGGGTTTTCCGTCGTCGCGCCGATGAGCACGATGCTCCCCTTTTCAACGAACGGCAAAAACGCGTCCTGCTGCGCCTTATTAAAGCGATGGATTTCGTCCACGAAGACTATCGTCTTGTCCCCCATCGCGCGGCCCTTCTCGGCGCGGGTCATGACCTCCTTTATGTCCTTTATGCCGCTCGTGACGGCGGAGAAGTTTATGAATTCAGCGGCTGTCTTCTCGGCGATGACGCGCGCGAGCGTCGTCTTCCCGACGCCGGGCGGCCCCCAGAAGATCATCGAGCTGACCTGATCCTTTTCTATCAGGTTGCGCAATACCTTGCCCTCGCCCAAGAGGTGCTTCTGGCCGATGAACTCGCCGAGCGTCTTTGGCCGCAGCCTGCTCGCGAGCGGCCCGGCGATCTCGAAGCCGCTGAAAAGCGTCTGCTGTTCGGGTGCGTGTTTCATAAACTCCCCTGTAAACGATATTTTCTCTGGGCGGCGCGCCCGTATTTACTCCAGTATAGCACGACCGAACGGCGCTTTGTAGGGGCGATTCATAATCGCCCGCCACGAATCTTCCTCTACAGTTTTCATCATTTCATCCGAAATATAATAAACAAGGAAGAAAAACGGACACGGAGGTCTGGCAATATGAATTTTCCCACAATCGGAAGCGTAACAAACGCCGTCAAGACGATGGAGCTGACTAAGAAATGGCAAAGCCGCAAATCGGAGCTCAACCAAAGCGGCTTTATAAAAGACGGCGCGACATTCGAGAAGTCCGAAAACGATCAAAAAGCGCTCTCCCTGCTCGACCGGTATAAAAAGGAGATTGCCGATCAGCGCAAGCAAGCGGCGATGTCCTCGATCGCGGCTAAAATGAAATCCGGGCAGGATCTCTCGCCCGCGGAGCTCGACTATTTAAAGGAAAACGCGCCCGAGATGTACGAGGAGTACATGAAAATCCAAAAGGAGCGCGAGGCATACGAAAAAGAGCTGGAACAGTGCGAGACGAAGGAGGACGTGCGCCGCGTAAATACGATGAAGATGAATACGTTCATGAACGAGGCTAAGTCCGTCATGAGCTCGAGCATGCCGCGCGAAGCTAAGCTCCAGGCTATGGAAAAGATTCAACAGCGCATGGCGTATATAATCTCTGATCACGCCGAGTTCATAAGCAGCGGCGAGTTTCAGGAGCTGCCGGAAACGCGCGCCGAGGCCGAGGAGGAGCGCGAAAAGGACGAAAAGCGCGCCGGCGAAAGCCCCGATGAAGATGACCGGGAGGAGTGGGAAAAGCTCAGGGACGCGCTCAACGGCCTCTCCGAGCGCTTACAGGGCGATAAGAAGCGGGAGGAAGCGGGAGACGACCTTGCGGCGGGCGCGTCGCCCGCGAACGCCGAGGGCGCGGAAAACACCGAAGGCTTTGAATTCGAAGGCTCTGCCGCGTTCGACGGCGATACGGCAAATGCCGGTGAAACAGAAATTTCCGGGGGCGCGAACGTTCCGCCGAATGCATCTCATACGACAGGCGGCTTTCGCGGCGCGCCGTCGCAGCCCGGCGCGGGCGGAACGCACATTTCGTGCGAGGCGTAACGGAGCGGATTATTTGTAGGGGCAGACCTTGTGTCTGCCCGACAGATATGCAGGGGCAGACCTTGTGTCTGCCCGACAAAAATATAGGGCCGCCCGCGACCCAAATGACAGGGACGCGATAAATCGCGTCCGCAAATCGCGTTTGGTTATTACGGACGCCATGTATGGCGTCCCTACAGGTTTTATCTTATAACAGGAGGATGCAGGGCGGACACAGGGCGGACACAGGGCGGATGCAGGGCGGACACAAGATCCGCCCCTACAAAATTTCGTTTAGCGCTGTCCGGCGTAAACCTCCGCCAGATAGGCGTACAGATTATCGTTTTCCGTCGCGATAACCGTTTCGACGCCCAGCTCGTCCATTAAATACGCCAAAATCCCCGCGCCGTACAGGATAATATCCGCGCGATCCGAAAGCAGCGGATTTTTTCGGCGCTCCGCGTGCGGCGTTTTGGCCAGTTCGTCCGTTATTTTCTTCAATTGCGCCCGCGTTAGCGCCTGATCCGATCGCTTTTCATTTCCGCCCGCCAGCGCCGCTAGGGTCGTTATCGTCCCGCCAGCGCCAAAAACCGGCTGCGGAAGCCGTATATCCCGAGTGCCCGCGAATACCGCGCGCAGCCATTCGTAAAACGCGCCCGGCAAAGCGCCGTTCTCTTCGCCGAAGAGCGCTTTGGCGCGCACCGCGCCCGCGTCATAGCTCCAAACGGAGACGCATCCGCCGCTCTTGGCGAGCAGCTCGGTGCTGCCGCCGCCGATATCGATGCAGCCGCCCGTTTCCGGCAGCGCGGCGCAGGCAAGCTCCGCCTCGCGCTCGCCGCTGAGGACGTCCACGCTCACGCCCATCTCTTTCAGCGGCGTTAGCAGCGTTTCTTTGTTGTCCGCGTCGCGTACGGCGCTCGTCGCGAACACAAAAAAAGGCATATCGCCATAGGGCGAAAGCGCCTTTAAAAATTCTCCAACCGCGTTAACAGTCCGCTCGACGCCGCCCGACGAGAGCGTCCCGGGCGTTTCGCCCAGGCGCGTCACGAAGCGCATCGATAAGACGCGCTCCCATTTTACGCCGCCATTTGCGGTTTCAGACGTTTTAGCACGATGCTCGGTATGCAAGCGCTGCAGGGGCAAGCCTTGTGCTTGCCCTATCTCAGGGCAGAGACAAGCTCTGCCCCTACATTTTAACGATTCAGGCTCCGAGTGCTCGGAAGAATTTACAGCCCTTGCAAGCAAAAGCCGCGCGGAGTTGGAGCCGAGGTCGGCAGCCGCGTATAGGTTCATCCGCGCGAGCGCGAGTAGCCGCCGCCCTTGCGCCCCGTGGCGCGCTTGTAGTCCAATTGGCGCTCCTCGCTGTCCTTTAAGAAGCGCGAGAGCATATCGTCGAAGGTGGGCGGAACCTCCCGCCTCGGCTGCGGCGCGAACACGGGCGTCTGCGCCGGATTAGCGCGGCGGATGGAAAGGTTTATGCGCCCGGAATCGTCCGTCCCCAAAACGGCGACGCGCACGGAATCGCCGAGCTTGAGATGCTCGTTTATATCGCGCACATAGCTGTTCGCGATTTCGGAAATATGCACCATCCCAACCCTGTTTTCCTCAAGCTGAATAAACGCCCCGAAACCCGTTATCTTTACTACGGTGCCGTCCAGAACCGCGTTGGTGGTTAAAGCCATAGAACGGAAAGGCCTCCTGTGAGAAGTCGTAAAGCGGGCCTTAGCTGCCCTTATGAAACGGGCCGCCGGCCCAACAAGAAAGGGATCAGTTTTCAGGCGTGTCGGAATCTTCTGGTAAATCCTCGCCTTCGCCAGGCGGCGCGCCTTCCGGCACGGGCGCGGTTATCAATGAGCCGCTCGCATCCGCGTAAAAGAGGATATCGCCGGGCTTGACCATGCCGAACTGCTTGAGCGCCATCTGTTCGATATATGCGTCTGTTTGGGAATACTGTATCTTGCGCTCCAGGCGCTGCGTCTCGTTTTTGAGCTCGAGTATGCGGTTTTCCAGGTCTTCGGCCTCCGCGCGAATCTCCTGCATGCGCTGCCCTTGCGTCATGAAAGTCAGCGCCGCCAAAATAGCCCCCGCCCCGATGAGGAAGAGCTTCAGCGAGCGCCTATTCTTTTTTGCGGTTCCCTCCGGCTTCGCCTCGCCTTGTGTTTCGGTGCCGGCGGCACGGAGCCTTGCCTCGTCCAGGCTGGTCGTCTTGCCCATTGACAGCCCCCAAAGTATTGGCAGCCCTAAGTATTGACAGCCGAAAATACTGACAGCCCAAGTATTGACAGCCCTCCAAAGATTGACAGCCCTAAGTATCGACAGCCCTCAAGAAGTGCTGAATAATTAGTATTCAACGTCTTCGGGCGAATCTCCTTCTTCCTCGGAAAAAATTGCTCGATTATTATGAAAATAACGCCAAATACTTCGAAACGGCAGCGCGATAAAGCTAAAAGCGGAGGCGAACACAGGGCCGATACCGAATATAAACAACAGCGCGCCCAAAAGAAACCCGCACACGGAGTACAGCCGCAGCTGCCCGCCGTTGATATGGAACAGCGCAAGAGCCGCAACCAGCGCCGCAACCGCCCAAAATAACAGATCAAAAAGCGCCGTAAGCCACTTTCCGGCGCGCAAAATGCGGCGAAAGAGCCGCAGCGCCTCATATACGAGCCCGATGAACAGGCCGGCGTAAATCGTCGCGAGCAGCTCGGAGATTTGGGTGAGCGTCGTATGCAAGGCGGCGCCTCAGCGGAATACGCGCGAGAAGAATCCGCTCTTCTGCGGTTGATGGTCGATATATTCGAGCGCGAATATCTGGCCTTCGACGACGAGCTGACCGTCGTCGAGGTTCAGCTTGGGCATGTGCAAATTCTCGCCGGAGATCGCTAGCTCGCCGGAATCGGTCGAGAGGAGCACCTCCTGCTCGTTAAAGCTGCCGACGTCCGCCACGCCGGTGACAAGCACGCGCTCGCGGTTATCCATCGTCACGGTGTGCCTCGTGCGCGGCCTTTGGCGCTCTTCCGTATCCATTCTTGACATATTTGCCTCCAGAGCATGTATTAACGTTCCATTTCAGGTTATACTATCCATTGCGGCAATAAGCCGCCGGAGCCCTTGTGGACTACCCGTATACAGCATATGGCTCCCGGGCGCTTTTTAGACTAGCCGCGACGATTTGAAAAATGCGAAAATGTAAACAAATATAGAATCCGGTTGACATGCGGTGGCGCAATCGGTATTATATTTTAAAGGGATATAATGATCAACCGTATGCCGTCGCATTTCGGCGTCTCTAAGAGACTTCCACGGATTATCGTATTTCCATAAACGGATTCTGCGCCAGTTTTTTGAGCTTGCGTGAACAATTTCGCTTCGTATCCACATACTTCGCGAAAGATTCCGCGAATTCGCGGAAAGCAGCAAAGTTTTACATGCCGTTTGCGCGTTATTTGCGAGCATATGGCGTAAAATATCAAATTCCGCTTGAAATGGAGGAAAGTTACTTGGATCGTGCTATGCTCGAGCAAAAGAGCCTGAGCGACCTGCGTGAAATTGCAAAGCTGGGCGGCATTAAATCTATCACAAAGTACAGAAAGGGCGAGCTTGTCGATCTGCTCTTGAACGAGCAGGAAAAGGCGGACAAAGTCGCGGCTGCCCCGCAGGAGCAGATTGCGCTCGAAACGCAAAGCGCGCCCGCGCCGGAGCCCGCCCCGGAACGCGCCGCCCCCGAGGAGGCGCAAAGCGCCGTTAAAGGCGAGCAGGGCGCAGCGCCCGAAGCGCGCACAGCGGCCGCCCCGCCGGATAACGCCCCGGAAACGCCGGATTTTCAGCCCCCGCGCAGCCAATATGAGCGCGGCGGCTACACGCCCCGCCAGTCCTACGGCTACCAACAGGGCGGCTATCAGCAGGGCGGTTCCTACCAGCAGGGCAACAGCTACAACTCATACAATCAGCAGGGCGGCTACCGCCCGCGCCAATACCAAAACAACTCCTACGGCTCGATGGGCGGCTATCAGCAAAACGGCTACCAACAACAAGGCGGCTACCGCCAGCAGAGCGGTTATCAGCAGCAGGACGGCGGCTACGGCCAGCAGCCGCGCCGCAGGCTCTATAACCCGCCAGGGCAGCAGGACGAGCGCTTTACTCCCCCGCCGCCGCAGCCGAGCGCGCCGGGCGGCAGCGCCCCGCCGAACGCTCCGCCCGTCGGCTACGACGATATGGACGACGACCGCAAGCGCTACCGCCGCTACGACGGCTACTACAATAAAGAGTACGGCACGAGCAACCCCGCCGTTCCGGAGCTGCTCTCCGGCGGCGAATGCGGGGACGCCGAGGGCGTGCTCGAGGTCTTGCAGGACGGCTACGGCTTCCTGCGCAGCGAGAACTATCTGCCGGGCAACAAGGACGTATACGTCTCCATCGCCCAAATACGCCGCTTCGGCCTGAAAACCGGCGACTTGATCACCGGCAAGACCCGCCCGGAGCGCGAGGGCGAAAAGTTCCTGGCGCTGCTCTACATAACCGCCATCAACGGCGACGACGTCGAGACGGCGACGCAGCGCAGGCCGTTTGAAACGCTCGTGCCGCTGCATCCCGACAAGCGCTTCACGCTCGAGACCGACGAATCCACGCGCGATTTAGCCGTGCGGCTGATCGACCTGATCTCGCCCATCGGCATGGGTCAGCGCGGCATGATCGTCGCGCCGCCAAAGGCCGGCAAAACGATTTTGCTGAAAAAGATCGCAAACTCCATCTCTCACAACTACCCGGAGGCAAAGCTCATCGTGCTTTTAATCGACGAGCGCCCCGAGGAAGTTACCGACATGCAGCGCTCCATAACGGGCGAGGTCATCTATTCCACGTTCGACCAGCTCCCCGAGCAC
>QMCE01009552.1_pt1 | contig 10301 bp, 7 predicted proteins | sample 1821851 | NCBI WGS metagenome assembly QMCE01 (sample SAMN09453174, study PRJNA476694) | Termite gut metagenome, whole genome shotgun sequencing project. | isolation source: worker | host: Odontotermes sp. | place: South Africa:Pretoria | collected 2016-01-28
AAAGGTCGAGCGCAGCGAGACTTCGCCTCGCGACTTGTTTTACCGCCAATTCACATCCCAATCGGGCAAAAATGACACTTTTTGCCCGATTTGCGAGCTCTGAAACGAAGGCAAAAATCTCCAATGAGAATCGCTGATGAAATGTCGGCATTTCTGATTGCGGATTTTTTGCCGTGAAGGCCATTCCCGATATCGCCCGCGCAGAAAAATTGTCCGGGCCGGGCTTTTTCAGGTATAATATGGCCCGTTCGCCGCGACATCAAAAATCATTAAAAGGCGGGGATAGGCCCCAAAACAGGGTCGGTTTACAGGATATCATGACTTGCGACAGAAACATCACGCCCCGAAACCCCTTGCGGCCTTCGCCTTTCAGCCTCGGGGCGCTGCTCCTGGCGGCCCTCGCCGCCCTCTTCCTCCTGTCCCTCAATTCCGGCTACATGCCCTTCACCCCCGGCGAAATCATGGCTTTGATGCTGGACAAAATATCCGGCGGCGAGCCGCGCATGCCCGACAACCGGGTTATGGTTTTGTGGGAGGTGCGCCTGCCGCGCCTCCTCACCGCTCTCGTTTCCGGCGCGGCCCTGGGGCTTTCGGGCGCGATTTTCCAGGGCCTTCTCTTAAACCCCCTGGCCGATCCCTACACCCTGGGCGTGTCCTCCGGCGCGGCCTGCGGCGCGGCCCTCGTCATAATCCTCAATCTTCTTCTGCCGGGCGCCGCCTTTCTGGCCACCCCCTGGGCCGTCAGCTGCGGCGCCTTTCTCATGGCCCTCCTGACTCTTTGCGTGGTCATTCTCCTGGCCAGGGACGAGGAAAAACGCCTCTCGCCCACCAACCTGATTCTGGCCGGGGTCATCGTATCCGCCATTTTGTCCGCCGCCATTTCCTTCATCAAGTACCTGGCCGGCGATCAGGTCAGCTCCATCATCTTCTGGCTCCTGGGCAGCTTCCAGGCCCGCGTCTGGAGCGACGCCTGGGTCGTCCTCTCCTTCCTCCTCCCGGCCCTGTGCCTGGCCCTGTGGTCCGCCGTGGACCTGAACATCATGAGCCAGGGTTTGCGCTCCGCCGAAACCCTGGGGGTCAACACCCGCCGGGTGCGCCTGCAGCTTCTGGCCGCCGCTTCGCTGGCCGCCTCCAGCGCGGTTTCCGTGGCCGGGGTCATCGGCTTCGTGGGCCTAATCGTGCCGCATCTCATACGCCTCATAACAGGGCCGGACCACCGGAGCCTTCTCCCCCTCTCCGCCCTGGCCGGCGCCCTCCTGCTTCTTCTGGCCGACACCGCCGTGCGGGTCTGGCTGCCCGGCGAAATACCCGTGGGCGTTCTGACGGCCCTTTTGGCCGGGCCGGTCTTTCTCGTCATTTTCCGCCGCCGGGCGGCTCTCGAAGATATTTCCTTAAAATTTTGGCCGGGACGCCACTACATCCTGGCCGGCCCCAACGGCGCGGGCAAAAGCACGCTCCTGGATTTATTGGCGGGCTTGAAAAAACCCGCCCAAGGGAGCATAATGGTTCGAGGCAAACCCACCAGCGAATACGAAGCCCCGGAACTGGCCCGCCTTCTGGCCCTGGCTCCGCAGGAGTTTCATATAAACTTCGCCTTCACCGTGCGGGAGCTGGCGGCTATGGGCCGCCGCCCCTACCTGGGCCGCTGGGGGCGGCTCTCCCCCGCCGATCACGAGGCGGTGGACAGGGCCATAGAAGCCCTGGGGCTTGCGGATTTGGCCCATAAGCCCGTCACGAACATATCCGGCGGGGAGCGGCGGAGGGCTTTGGCGGCCCGAACCCTGGCCCAGGAAACGCCCATAATACTCCTGGACGAACCCACGGCCGGGCTGGACATAGCCCATGCCCTGGCCCTCATGGCCCTGGCGGAAAAGAAGGCGCGGGAAGAGGGCCTTCTGGTCGTCACCGTGACCCACGATTTGAATCTGGCCGCCGCATTCGGCCACGAATTCGTTTTTTTGAAAAAAGGGCGGCTCGTCGCCGCCGGTCCAACGGGCGAAATTTTCACGGACGCCGTCCTGGGCGAAGTCTATGAGGCCGAGGCGCGGGTGCGTCCCGACGAGTTCAGCGGGGGCCTTTCGGCCGCTTTTAGAATATAATAGATTCTACCTTCGTTTGAGAGCCCGCAATCGGGCAAAAAATGTCATTTTTGCCCGATGGATAAGTGAATTGGCAGTATCCAATAGTCGCTTCGCTCCGTCTCGCTGCGCTCGACATTTCACATTTATAAATTCGCTTGTAAAGGCGGTGTTATGAAAAATATACAGACCCTGGCCGTCTTTGTCGCGGCGGTCTTCATGCTCTCCCGGCCCCTGGCGGCGGAGGAAATCCGCCCGCGCATAATAAGCCTCTACTCCGCCCACACCGAGGTGCTCCTGCGCCTGGGGGCCAGAGACAACATTATCGGGGTCTCGGCCCAGGACCGGGATATAATTGAGCGGGAAAAGGACGGCTGGAATCCGCCCGTCTTTTCCATCCGCGACGACGTGGAAAAATTCATCAACGCCAAACCCGACGTCATCCTGGCGCGGCCCATGCATCTGGCCGCCGGCGGCCGCCTGATAAAAACCCTGGAAAGCGCGGGCATAAAGGTTCGCGCCCTGCAGGTGGTCAGGGCCGCCGAGCTGTATGACTACTGGCGCGAGCTGGCCGCCCTGGCGGGGCGCGAGGCCGAGGCGGAAACGATGATCGCTGATTTCGACAAAAAAATCGCCGTCTATCATAAAGCGGCCCAGGCGAGAAGCGACAGGCCGGGCGTTTTCATCGAGGCCATTCACGATCAGGTGAAAACCTTCACGCCTGATTCCCTGCCTTACTGGCTGGTGGAACTGGCCGGAGGCGAAAACGCGGCCAGCGACGCCTCGCCCGCCGCCCCCGGCCTCATCATCGCCAATTACGGCCCCGAACGCCTGCTCGCCAGGGCCGGCGAGGTGGATATCTTCATTTCCCAGGTGGGCACGATGAACCCCGCCCACTCCAGGGAAACGGACGCCGAACGCAACATCTACCAGCCCCTTCCGGCCTTCCGGAACAACCGCCATCACAACATCCCCGAACAGCTCCTGGCCCGCCCCACGCCCTCGCTTATTAAAGGACTGGAGATGATCGCGGAATGGACGGGCCTGGAAGTCGAAAAACCTGAAGGGGACTGAAAAAATCTGGCCCTCTCCCCCGGCTTGTGGTATGCTGGTGAAACACATTCAAAATTTTGGGGCTATATAATGAAACTGGCGGCCAGCGATTACGATGGAACACTTTTACGCGGAAACCGGGTGGCGGAAGAAGATTTAACGGCCATTCGCCAGTGGCGCCGGGCCGGGAACCTTTTCGGCCTGGCCACCGGCCGCGACGTAAGTCTCTGCCGGGGCGAAATTTCCAAAAACGGCCTGGAACTGGATTTCATCATCTGCAACACCGGCGGCTCGATTTTTCTCAGCGGCGAATCAGGCGAACTGAAGCCCCTTAAGGTTTTGAATCTGCCGGAATGGGCGGGACCTTCGGCCCTCGCGCACCCCGCCGTCAAAAAAAGTTATTACGTCATACTCTGCCAGGAGGGAACCTCTTTCCTCCTGGAGCAAAGCGCCGATTCCTGGCTGACCAGCCTGGACCTGCCCCTCGTGCCCATAACGCGCGAAGAGGCGGAAAAACTCACGGGCCTCCAGCAAATCGGCATGGAATATAGAACTCAGGAAGACGTCGCCTGGGCGGCGGAAAGCCTCTCCGAAACCTTCGGCCGGGACCTGTCCATATCCCCCAGCGGCATGAATCTGGACATAACGGTCAAGGGAGCGAGCAAGGCGGGCGGCATCCTGTCCCTGCTGGAAGAGACGGGCTGGCCGGTGGACGAAATTCTGACCATCGGCGACACCTCCAACGATCTTTCGATGATAGAAAGATTCAAGGGCTTCGCGGTGACGAACGCCGAAGAAGCCGTGAAAAAAGCCGCGCGAGGTATTTACGAAGGCCCCGGCCCCATGCTTTTAGCCAACATGTAATTGTTTAAAGAGGGTTATAAAGGAGGACGTCATGTACGATCCCAAATCCATGAAAGCCGAAGAATTCATCAGCCACGCGGAAGTTCTGGACACCCTCAAATGGGCTGAGGACAACCGCGACAACGCGGAACTGATAGACGCGGTCCTGGCCAAGGCCCGCCAGCTTAAAGGCCTGACCCACCGCGAGGCCATGCTGCTCCTGGACTGCTCCATACCGGAAAAAAACGCGGAAATTTTCGAATTGGCCCGCCGCATAAAACTTGATTTTTACGGCAACCGCATCGTCATGTTCGCGCCGCTATATCTTTCCAACTACTGCATAAACGGCTGCGTCTACTGCCCCTATCACCGGCAGAACAAAAACATCGCCAGAAAAAAACTGACCCAGGACGAAATAGTGAGGGAAGTCACGGCCCTTCAGGACATGGGCCACAAGCGCCTGGCCCTGGAAGCGGGCGAAGACCCCCAAATGAATCCCATAGAATATATCCTGGAATCCATCAAAACCATCTACGGAATCAAGCATAAAAATGGGGCCATCCGCCGCGTCAACGTCAACATCGCGGCCACCACGGTGGAGGAATACCGGATGCTGAAAGAGGCCGGGATAGGCACCTACATTCTTTTTCAGGAAACCTATCACAAGGAAAGCTATGAAAAACTCCATCCCACGGGCCCCAAGCACGATTACGCCTGGCACACCGAGGCTATGGACCGGGCTATGGCCGGCGGCATAGACGACGTGGGGCTGGGGGTTCTGTTTGGGCTGGAAGGCTACCGCTACGAATTCGCGGCCCTTTTGATGCACGGCGAACATCTGGAGGCCGCGCACGGCGTGGGGCCGCACACCATCAGCGTGCCCCGCATCAGAAGGGCCGACGACATTGATCCCGACGTTTTCGACAACGGCATAGACGACGACATCTTCGCCAAAATCGTGGCCGCCGCCCGCATTGCCGTGCCCTACACGGGCATCATCGTCAGCACCCGCGAAAGCCGCGCCTCGCGCGAGCGCGTTCTGGCTATGGGCGTTTCGCAGATAAGCGGCGGCTCCCGCACCAGCGTGGGCGGCTATTACGAGGAAGAGCCGGAAAGCGAGGATTCCTCCCAGTTCGAAGTTAGCGACAACCGCACCCTGGACGAAGTGGTGAACTGGCTGATGAAGCTGGGCTATATCCCCAGCTTCTGCACCGCCTGCTACCGCGAAGGCCGCACGGGCGACCGCTTCATGAGCCTCTGCAAGGCCGGCCAAATCCAAAACTGCTGCCACCCCAACGCCCTGATCACCCTCCAGGAATACCTGGAAGATTACGCCGCGCCCGAAACGGCCGCCCTGGGACGCGCCCTGATCGAAAAAGAACTCGCCAATATTCCCAAAGACAAAGTCCGGGACATCGCCAGAGATTACCTGAAAAAAATATCGGAAGGCGCGAGAGATTTTGGCAAGGGGTTTCCAGGAAAGGCGGCCCCCTTGACTCCTTACCGCGAAGCGAAATTCCCGGCGGAATTTCGCTTCGCTTATGTGGGAGGTGTAGGATTGATTGTTGGCGTTCGTGGAAAATAGGACGCAAATTGAGGGGAGACGCTCTTGCCCGCAATAGTATGGAGACGGCGCACATGCGGGCCGATTCTGTGTTATAATGGAAGGCGCGGGAGGAACACATCATGCTGACGCGGGAAAAAAAGATATATATGGCTTCGGCCGAGGGCCGCCCAATATGCCTTGAGCCTTCCATGAGCAACCGCCACGGCTTGGTGGCCGGGGCCACCGGCACGGGCAAGACCGTCACCCTCCAGACCCTGGCCGAAAGCTTCAGTTCCCTGGGCGTGCCGGTGTTTTTGACCGACGTCAAGGGCGACCTCTCCGGCCTGGCCAGGGCCGGCCAACCCGGCGGGAGCCTGGCCGCCCGCGTCGCCGCCCTGAATCTGGCCGCGGACGGCTATGCCAACAGGGCCTGTCCGGTCTCTTTCTGGGACGTTTTCAAAACAGCCGGCCACCCCCTGCGGGCCACGGTGAGCGCTCTGGGGCCACTTTTGTTTTCACGCCTTCTGAACCTGAACGAGGTGCAGAGCGGCGTCATGCACCTGATTTTCCGCTTGGCCGACGACCGGGGACTTCTGCTGCTGGATTTGAAAGACCTGCGCAGCATGGCCGCCTACGTGGGGGAAAACAGGGGCGAATTCAAAAACACTTACGGCAACGTCGCCCCGGCCAGCATCGGGGCCATTCAGCGCGGCCTCTTGCGCCTGGAAGAGGAAGGGGCCGACAAGTTTTTCGGCGAACCCTCCCTGGCCCTGGAAGACCTCTTCCTGAGCGATCCGGAGGGGCGCGGCCAAATCAACATTCTGGCCGCCGACTCCCTGATTCGGACTCCCCGCCTCTATTCGGCCCTGCTTCTGTGGCTCCTCTCCGATATATACGAGCGCCTGCCGGAGGTGGGCGACAACGACAAACCCAGGCTGGTTCTGATGTTCGACGAGGCCCACCTGATTTTCTCCGAAGCCCCGGCCGCGCTTCTGGAAAAAATGGAGCAGGTGGTGCGCCTGATACGCTCGAAGGGGGTGGGGCTATATTTCATAACCCAGAACCCGGCCGACGTTCCGCCCGCCATCCTGGCCCAGTTGGGCAACCGCGTCCAGCACGCCCTGCGGGCCTTCACGCCCCAGGATCAGAAAGCGGTCCGGGCGGCCGCCCAAACCTTCCGGCCCAACCCGGCTTTCAAAACGGAAGAGGCCATAACGTCCCTGGAAACCGGCGAAGCCCTGGTTTCATTCCTGGACGCCAAAGGCTCGCCGCAAATGGTGGAGCGCGCCCTGATCCTGCCCCCCGAAAGCCGGGTGGGACCGCTGACGGACGAAGAGCGCGGCCAGCTTATCGCCTCATCGCGGCTGGCCGGCCGCTACGATCAGGAGATAGACCGCGAATCCGCCTATGAACTCCTGACGGCCCACTTCACCATGCTCCAAACGGCGGCCGCCACGGCGGCCAGGGCCAAAGAAGCGGAAAAACAGGCCAAAGAAGAAGCCCGCCGGAAACGCGAAGCGGAAAAGGAGGCCAAAAGGCGGGCCCGCGAAAATCCGGACGCGGGCGACATCCTGCAGTACGCCACCAAAAGGGTGGCCCAAAGCGTCACCGGCGCCTTCGGCCGCGAAGTGGGCCGCCGCATCAGCCGGGGCATCCTGGGCGGCCTGTTCGGCGGGAAGTAATGAGTTCATCCCGATCGCCTGAACAAGTCCTTAATTTTGTGGTGAACGCAACGGAATCAGGCGGGCGCCTGGATAAGGCCCTGGCCGCCCGCTACCCGGATTTTTCGCGCTCGCAACTGGCCAAAATCGCCAAAAACGGCGAAGCTCTGGTGGAGGGACGGGCGGCCAAGGCCTCCGCCATACTCCTTGAGGGACAAAGGGTGACGCTCCCCCTCCCCTCCCCTCCTCTGACCGACCTGATGCCGAATCCCGAAGTGAAGCTGGATGTCATGTATGAGGATGAACACATCCTGGCCCTTAACAAACCCTGGGGCCTCACTGTGCATCCCGGGAACGGTCACGACGGCCCCACCCTGGCCGGGGGGCTTTTGGCGCGCGACCCGCGTTTATCAGAGGTCGGCGAAAAATTCCGTCCCGGCCTGGTCCACCGGCTGGACAAGGACACCTCGGGCGTATTGGTGACGGCCAAAACCGAGGCGGCCCTGACGGCCCTCTCACGCTCCTTCAGCCGCCGGGAAAACGTCAAAACATATCTGGCCTTCATCAAGGGCCGCCCGCCGCGCAAACAGGGCCTCATCGACAGTCCCATCGGCCGCCACCCCACCCAGCGCCATAAAATGGCGGCGGGAACGAAGGGGGGGCGGGAGGCGCAAACGATTTACCGTTTGCTGCGCCACTTTCCCCGCCCCGACATTTCGCTCCTCATGCTGCGCCTCATCACCGGACGCACCCACCAGATACGGGTGCACCTGCAAAGCCTGGGCCTCCCCATTCTGGCCGATCCCCTCTACAGCCGGGGAGCGGGAGAACTTTCCGCCCGTCATCCCCAACTCGCGCCCTATTTCACCCACCAGCTTCTGCACGCCCGCCGCCTGACCATAATTCACCCGATAAGCAAGCTCCCCCTTACCCTGCGCGCACCCTGGCCTCCTGAATTTATAGGCCTTTTGAAAACGCTCTTATTTATGTTATAACCTGAGTTTTACAGTTACCCCCAATAAATAATCCGACCGAGCGCAGATTGCGAAGCAATGGAGCGTGTGTTGGATTTTTTGCATTTAAAACATTTACGTTATGCTAAAGTTGTGCTATTATAGAGACAGTAGAGGTGGGCTATGATAAAAAAAGATCGCCGAGCAGCAAAAAATGGGGCCGTCAGAACTCAGATCCGGGTTGTGGAAGGCTATCGCCCAGGGCCGGGATTACCGCCGAAGCAACGTACCATAAAGGACTTTGGCTGTCTTGAAGACCAGGCATGTCCTGAAGAGTTTATGCGAATGGTTGAGGAGTTCAATGCCACTTACAAGGCTCAAAATGTTCCCCTCCGCATAGAAGCCTCCGGGACAGTGCGTATGTATTCAGAGGAAAACCGCAGGCTCAACTATGGATACAGATTTCTTGAAGCTGTTTACGATATGCTTGATATTGATGGATTTATTGAGGAGCATCTGGAAAAACCACATACCGCTTACTCTGCCGCCGCTATTTTCAAATTCCTGGTTCTCTCAAGAATACTCACGCCTGATTCCAAACGGGCCACCTTTCAAAGTAAAAATGCTTTTTATGGATTTCCTACGGACTTCACGCTGCCTGACGTGTACAGGGCGCTTGATTCTTTCGCCGAGTTTGAGGCGGAACTGCAACGGCATCTGAACCAGCGCGTCAAGGAAACGATTGGGCGGGATACGTCGCACGCCTTTTACGATGTCACCAATTATTTTTTCGAGATAGATTTCCCGGACGGTGACGATGATCTCAGAAGGCGCGGAGTCTCAAAAGAGCATCGCGTTGACCCCATAGTGGCGATGGGTCTGTTTATGGATCAAAACGGACTTCCCGTAAGTATGTCGATTTTTCCCGGCAACACCGCTGATTCGCGCACTTTGCAACCGACAATGCGGGATGTCAAAGCGTCTTATGGCCTTGGACGCCTGGTCGTGGTCGCCGACAAGGGGCTGAACTCGTCTTCCAATATTGACGCCATTGTGAACGCCGGAGACGGCTTTGTTTTTTCGCAAATACTGAAGGGAACAAAAGGGCGGCGCTATGCCGGAAAAATTTTTGATGAAAATGGCTGGACGGAAAACGCCAATGGAACCTACAAATACAAGCTTTTTGAGGAAGATTGTCCCGGCCTGGACAGGGAAGGCCAAAGCGTAGTCCGCAGACGTAAAGTCCTTCTTTATTGGGATAAAGCCGATGCTGATATTACACGGCGCAAGCGGGAGGAAAAACTTGAAAAAGCCGCCCGCGCAACAAAAAACGCTGCCTACACTATCAAAAAAGGCCAGGAAGAATATCTGAACGAGGACTATGTCATCAAAGGAACCGGGGAATATATCGGCCATGACAAAGTGAAAAAACTCAGAAGCGTGAACACGGAAAAAGCCGAAGCAGACGCGCTGTACGATGGCTATTTCTGCCTCATCACCAGTGAACTCAACTATGACGAAAGGAAGATGCGGGAAGTCTATGGCGGGCTTTGGCGTATTGAAGAGTCCTTCCGTATGTTGAAATCAGATTTGTATGCCCGTCCTGTGTTTGTCAGAAAAAACGAACACATCCGCGCCCATTTTCTCATCTGCTTCGTTGCGCTCCTGATACTGCGGATCATCCAGCACCGCATGGGCCGCGATGTTCTGTCCGCCGAGCGCATCGCCCGCGCCTTGAACGCCACTACCTGCCGGGTCTTCAAGGGCGGCATTGTTCACCTCGACGATGTGGGGGGAGCTATTGCTTTCAAAAAAAGAATTAATAAAAGAGGCGAGGCTGTCGATACCCTCCAGTATTCCAATGACGACGAAATCGCACTTGACTACAAGGCAATACAAAAAACTTTCGGCACAGATTTTTATGCCATTTTCCAGCGCCAAGAACTCTTCAATAAGTTCCTTAAATGTATCGCTTTAGCATAACCAGGACAAAATACACCTTCTCACGCAAATGTCTTACTGAACATACTTTCTACCAGTTTGCCTATACTGGAACTGTAAAACTCGGGTTATAACACAACTATACCAAATTAATATATTTATTTGCCGCGTCTATAGAAAGAAAGAGGGCCGGGCCCCCGATCTGATAACGGATGCGGAAATATCG
>QMCE01002403.1_pt1 | contig 10300 bp, 8 predicted proteins | sample 1821851 | NCBI WGS metagenome assembly QMCE01 (sample SAMN09453174, study PRJNA476694) | Termite gut metagenome, whole genome shotgun sequencing project. | isolation source: worker | host: Odontotermes sp. | place: South Africa:Pretoria | collected 2016-01-28
TGTATTTTAAAAATATCGGAATTAGGTTCAAAATTTTCGCTGTTCATAGCCCCAATGATAGAAAATGCCTCTTAAAATCCGCCGGATTTTCTAAAAATCAGATGACGATTCATAAAGAAACAATATTTTTTATTATCATTAGGAAAAGGAATCACTAGCCTTTACGGAGGTTTTTTTAATGAAACAACTTTTCGCTTTGTCTTTATTTTTGTTCTTGTGCATCGGTTGTGCCGGCACGTCGAAAGATCCCGAACAAATTAACGAAGCTCTCGTTGGTTTTACGGTGAACGTTCAGGCATCCCGTTGGGAAGAAGCCCTCCAGTTCGTAACGCCGGGTGAAGCCAAAGAAATCGCGACTCCCGATCGCCAATTCAAACCGGAATATCAGGCGGCGGCGAATCGTCTCCCACTTACCGCGCTGAAAAAAATGGAATGGACGGTGGACGGTAAAGGTCGTTTGGTGGGAATTAAGGACGTGATGGACGAATCGAACCGCCGTTACCTCGTTTCGGAAGAACAGAAACTTGTCGGCAGCGATTTGGAAGCCAAACGCGAAGAACGCATTCGCCAACTTCTTGAAGAAGGGGAGCGCATTAAGAATGAAACTCCGCAACAGCAGGAAGAAGAAGTGGAAGTGATGAGCAATAAGCTCACCGAAGAAGAAAAACGGAAATACGGCAGCACCGGCGAACTTCGCCCGCCGGAACCCGTTTCAGGTGAACCTTCGGATGAGTCTTCGGAAGAAGTTCCCCCGGCTGAAAGCGATCTTTCCCCTGCAGAAGAGAATCCTGCGGAAGAGACCGGCGCCGATTCTTCCGTTCAAGACATTCAAGAATAAGTCTCAAAAGGCCTTTTTTCAAAGGAACAGTTCCGGAATCTCCGGAACTTTTTTATTTTTGGTACCCAGTGGATCAAAGTCTAAAGAAAATTATCATCGCGATTGACGGCCCGAGCGGTACCGGAAAAAGTACGACCGCGAAGTTGCTTGCCAAAGATTTGGGTTTTATTTATTTGGATACGGGAGCCATGTACCGCGCCATTACGTTTGCCGCACTGGAAGCGAAAATACCTCCGTCCGATACCGCCAGTCTTTTGAAACTTCTCAAAACAACGGCGATTGATTTTGATTCCGAAAATAAAATTCTCATTAACGGTATTTCGAGAGAGCAGGAAATTCGCGGGGCGGAAGTCTCGGCGAGTACGAGCCTTTACAGTGCCGTTCCGGAAGTGCGGAACGTTTTAACAAACCTCCAGCGCGAGATTGCGAAAACTCACAGTGCCGTGCTGGATGGCCGCGATATCGGCACGGTGGTTTTCCCGAATGCCGATTTTAAGTTTTTTCTGGTCACGGATATTAAAGTGCGCGCCGCGCGCCGCTTTGAAGAACTCAAAGAAAAAGGGATTCCGATGACGCTCGAAGAAGTCGAAAAAAATCTCCTCGAAAGGGATGCTCTCGATTCTTCCCGCCAGGAAGCGCCTCTTCGAAAAGCCGAAGACGCGATTGAAATTGATACGACACAACTCTCAATAACTCAACAGGTGCAAAAGATTCGGGATCATGTAGGTGTCGTGACATCACCCGGATTTTTACATCACAACCCAAGAAAAAATATGTCCAACAAATTACTTTTCGGAACCGATTCGGATCTGAACGAAATCCTCGAAGCGCAAAACGCTCTCAATTCCCTGACAGCGCAGAAAGAAGCCGAAGTATATGCCGGCATGGATTGCCTCGAAGAAGGGAAAGTCGTGATCGGTAAAATCAGCCAGATTAACGAACAGGAAGTTCTCGTCGATGTGAACTTCAAGTCCGAAGGCGTGATTGCCCGCAATGAATTTAAAGAAGGCGAAATGCCTTCCGTCGGTTCCGAAATCGAAGTTTTCATTGAAAAACTCGAAAACGATGACGGCCGTCTCGTTCTCTCCAAACAGAAAGCCGACTTTGTCCGCGTTTGGGAACGTATTCACGAAGCGTTTGAAAATAACGAAGTGGTGCGCGGCACTCTCACGAAACGCATTAAGGGCGGCGTGGTGGTCGATCTCTTCGGTATCGATGCGTTCCTCCCGGGTTCTCAAATCGATCTCCGCCAGATTCCGGATATCAATGCCCTGATCGGTCAGGATTACGACCTCAAGGTAATCAAAGTAAACAAGGCGCGCCGCAATATTGTGGTTTCCCGCCGCGTGGTTCTCGAAGAAGAACGCAACCGTCAACGCGGCGATGTTCTCGAAACTCTCGAAAAGAACCAGGTTCGCAAGGGTATCGTAAAGAACATCACCGATTTCGGCGCATTCATCGATCTCGGTGGCGTGGACGGACTTCTCCATATCACCGATATGTCTTACAAGCGTATCAATCATCCTTCCGAAATGGTTTCTCTCGGTCAGGAAATCGAAGTCATTGTGCTTGATTTCAACGATAAGAAAGAACGCATTTCTCTCGGCATGAAGCAACTCAAACCGCACCCGTGGAAAGATGTTGCCGAACGTTACCCGGAAGGCAAAATCGTGAAAGGCAAAGTGGTTTCCATTACCGATTACGGCGCATTTATCGAACTCGACAGCGGCGTAGAAGGTTTAATCCACGTTTCCGAAATGTCCTGGACCCAGCATGTGAAACATCCTTCCAAGATTCTTACCGTAGGTCAGGAAGTGGAAGCGATCGTTCTCAAAGTCGAAGAAGATGCCGAACGCATTTCTCTCGGGTTGAAACAGCTCGAAACCGATCCGTGGGAATCCATTGAAACCGAACTTCCGCCGGGCGCACGCGTGGTGGGTGAAATCCGCAATCTCGCTTCTTTCGGCGCATTCGTTGAAATCAAGGAAGGTGTGGACGGTTTGATTCACGTTTCCGATATGAGCTGGACAAAGAAAATCACGCACCCGAGCGAACTCGTGAAGAAAGGCGATCGCGTGGAATGTGTGGTGCTTGCCGTCGATCGCGACAAACGCCGTATTTCTCTTTCCATGAAGCACCTCACCGAAGATCCGTGGGATACCGTAGACAGCGTTTATCCGGCCGGTACGGAAGTGAAAGGCACCATCGTTCGCATGCTCGACCGCGGTGTGGTGGTGGAACTTGCCGACGGTATCGAAGGTTTTGTTCCGGTTTCCAAACTCACGGCCGAATACATCAAGATTCCTGCCGATGCGTTCAAAGTCGGTGACGAACTCCCGGCTGTGGTGACCGAAATTGACCAGAACAACCGCAAGCTCTATCTCTCGGTGGTAGATTTCTTCAAATCGAGAGAGTCTGCCGAACTTCAGGCATGGATGGACGCTCACAAGCCGACGGAAACCACGCTTGCCGATGCGGCTGCCGCTACTTCCAAGAAGAAATCTTCCAAGAAGAAAGCAGCGGAAGAAACGGCTTCCGAAGAATAATTCCTAAGTTTTGGAAAAGCAAATCGCCCGGCAAACGCCGGGCGATTTTTGTATGTCTTGGGGTTTCCGGGCTACCCTCCGGTCGGTGCCGGATATTTTCGTTCATCAGGCATGGAAAATTGCGGGGGCATAAAATGTAGGGGCGCAAAATGTTGCGCCCCTACAATTTGCCTTATCGGGATATCCAAAACATCCGCCACCGGTTTCGCCGCCCTCCGCCTGCCTGCCCAAAGAACCGGATTTATTATATTGCCGGATATGGCGCGAATTAAAGAACAAAAAAATAACGGGGTGGCGGTTCGCCATGCAACCTGGGTCGGCCTTGTTCTTAATCTGATTCTTTCCGGTGTGAAACTCGCTGCCGGGTATTTCGGAAATTCGCGTGCGCTCATTGCCGATGCCGTTCATAGTTTATCCGATATGGTGACCGATATTGCGGTGATTCTCGGTTCTTTTGTCTGGAATACGCCGCCGGATCAACTTCACCCTTACGGACACCGCCGTATCGAAACCATCATATCTATCGGAATCGGGCTTGTGATTTGCGCGGTCGGCGTGTTGCTTGCTTACGAGTCCGTTTTTGCGATCATCAAAGGGGAATTTTCGCGCCCGGAGTGGATTGTGGCTGTGGCCGCCGCCGTTTCCATTGGCGTGAAAGAGTTTTTGTTTCGATATACGCTTCGAAAAGCAAAGCGCGCGAGGAGCCCCGCTCTCGTTGCCAATGCCTGGCATCATCGCAGCGATGCTTTCAGTTCCGTTCCCGTGTTGCTTGCGGTTTTGTTTTCCATTCTTTTCCCGCAACTTGTTTTTTTGGATTCTCTCGGAGCGGCTCTCGTTTCCGTTTTTATTTTCAAATCGGGTATCGATATTGCGCTCCCGGGCACGAAACAGATTATCGATACGGGTGCCGATGAAGCCTGTTCCGAACGTTTGAAGCAAATTGTTCTTTCCGTTCCCGGGGTGATCAGCATTCACGGTTTCCGTACGCGCTATGTCGGGGATGATCTGTATGTGGATTTGCACATTGTGGTAAATGCGCATCTGACTTTGATTGAAGCGCATGCGGTGGCCGAAGAAGCGGAAAAAAGTCTTCTCGCTTCCGGGGAACATGTGGCCGATGCCCTTGTTCATGTGGATCCCTATGATAAAAATAAAATTCAATAGTAAGAACATCGTATTGATTCCGTTCGTGCTTGCATGAATGCCGGGGATAAGGGATGCGAACAATTACGTAATTTGTCATTGACTTGCAATTCCGGCGGTTACCCCGTAATTCGTAATTGGCTATATCGCCTATATCCCCCTTTCCATAAACGCAAACCAATTTTTAGAGGTGTCTTCAAAGGAAAGAGTAATATATTCTCCCTTCTTTTTCTAAATTGATGCGGACTTAAAAAGGATTTTAACATGAGTTTTATTGATAAGTTTCTGCATAAGGCATTCGGAACACCACACGAACGAAAAGTGAAAAAATTGATGCCGGTGATCCGGGAAATTCATACGGCGCGCGAAGAAATAGCAAAACTGAACGATTCCGAACTGGCGGCAAAAAGTGCGGAACTCCGCGAAAAGTTAGCCGCCGGCGCGACTCTCGAAGATATTAAGGTAGAGGCCTTTGCCGTTTCTCAGGAAGCGTGCGACCGCCGCCTGGGTGTTTTCAACGTGTTTGATGCTAAATATGAATTTGATTTTTCGAGGCTCGGCGCGGATTTGCAGGAGGCGGCGGAAAATGCAAAGGCGGAACTCGCCGCCGGCAAGCCGGAATATGAAGTGTATCTGCCGGCGGCATTTTATGCGAAGGTGCGTGAACTTTATCCCGAATCGGTGAAGCCGTTCCGGATGATGCCTTTCGATGTGCAACTCGTCGGCGGACTTGTGCTCCACGAGGGGGCGATTGCCGAAATGGCAACCGGTGAAGGGAAAACTCTCGCGGCCGCCTGCCCGGTTTACCTCAACGGGCTTTCCGGAAAAGGCGTGCATGTGGTGACGGTAAACGACTACCTCGCCGGGCGCGATGCCGCGCAAATGGGGCGCGTTTACAAATTCCTCGGGCTGAAAGTCGGTTTGATTGTCCATGGGTTAAACAATGACCAGCGCCGGGAAAGTTATGCCGCCGATGTAACTTACGGCACCAACAACGAATTCGGGTTCGATTATCTCCGTGACAACATGGCGATTGAGGCGAAAGATCTCACGCAGCGGGAACTCAATTTCTGTATTGTCGATGAAGTGGACTCCATTTTGATTGATGAAGCGCGTACGCCGCTCATTATTTCGGGCCCTACCGAAGCGACGACCGATAAATACACCAAAGCCAACACGCTTATCAAAAATCTCCAGCGCGATAAAGATTTTAAGGTTGATGAAAAAGACAAGCATATTCAGATTACGGACAAAGGTGTTTCCAATATCGAATCTCTGATGGGAATCACGAACCTTTACGGCGAACATGCCGACTGGGTGCATTTCATTAACCAGGCGCTCCGCGCTCACTACCTTTTTGAAAAAGATGTGGATTACATCGTTCGCGAAGGTGAAATCGTGATTGTCGATGAGAACACCGGCCGCTTGATGGAAGGCCGCCGCTATTCCGACGGAATGCACCAGGCCATCGAAGCCAAGGAAGGCGTGCAGATTCGCCGTGAAAATCAGACACTTGCGACAATCACTTTCCAAAATTTCTTCCGGATGTATTCCAAACTTTCGGGCATGACCGGAACCGCCGAAACGGAAGCGACCGAATTCTTCAAGATTTACAATATGCAGACTTGGGTGATTCCCACGCATAAGCCTTGCGTTCGCGACGATATGCAAGACATGGTTTATAAAACCGAAGAAGCCAAGTGGAAATTCATTGTAGCCGAAATCAAGAAACGCCATGAGAAAGGGCAGCCGCTTCTCGTGGGTACCATCTCCATTGAAAAATCGGAAAAGATTTCCGGGCTTCTCAAAAAAGAAAAAATCGAACACGAAGTGCTGAACGCTAAAAATCACGGGCGCGAAGCGGAAATCATTCAGTTTGCCGGTCACAAAGGCAAAGTCACCATCGCCACAAACATGGCCGGCCGCGGTACCGATATTGCGCTTGGCCCCGGAGTGGTGGAACTCGGCGGGCTCCATGTTCTCGGTACGGAGCGCCATGAATCCCGCCGCATCGACAATCAGCTGCGCGGGCGTTCCGGCCGTCAGGGCGATCCGGGTTCGAGCCAGTATTTCCTTTCGCTGGACGACAACCTGATGCGGATTTTCGGCGGCTCCAATGTAAAACAGCTCATGAGCCGCTTTGGTTTCAGTGACGACGAAGTGATTACGCACCCGTTTGTTTCCCGTAGTATTCGCACGGCACAGCGCCGCGTGGAAAACCAGAGTTTTGAAGCCCGTAAATATTTGCTGGATTACGATAACGTGATGAATGAACAGCGCAAGGTGATTTACGGACTGCGCCGCCGCATTCTCGACGGAGATAATATCCAGCAGGATATTATGAACCGGATTGAAGATGCCATTGATATTAAAGTATCTCAATTTGTGGACCCGGGTTCCTATCCCGAAAGTTGGGATATGGAAGGACTCACCACCGAACTCAAGCGGAGTTTCGATATTGATTACGCTCCCTCGGCCGAAGAACTTCACGAAAAAACGGCTGAAATTGTGCTGGACGATGTTCTGACCCTTTGCAAAGGAAAGTACGAGAAGTTAAGCCAGGTGGTTCCGGAACAGGATCTCCGCTATATCGAACGCCGGATTCTCCTCGCGACGATCGACCTTCAGTGGAAAGAACATTTGTACGGAATGGATCAACTGCGCGATGCTATCCGCTTTCAGGGCTACGCCCAAAAAGATCCTTTGATGGTTTACAAAAGCGAAGGTTTCAAGATGTTCCAGGATTGCCTTGAAACGATCGCCTCTTACATGACAAACCGCCTGTTGAGCATCCGGATTCAGCTTGCGGACGGCACGATGGTTTCTCCGTCGCAGATTACGGTTCCGCAGGCGAAAGCTCCGGAACAAATGCAGGAAAACAGCAACGAAATCAAAGGCGATACGAACAACGTGCCTGCTTCGGCTCTCCCCGGCACGCGCCCTCCGCAAAGACCCAAAAAAGCTACGGTACCCGTGAGAAACGAGGGTCCGAAGCTCGGGCGGAATGACCCCTGCTGGTGCGGCTCCGGGCAGAAATACAAAAAGTGTCACGGGAAGTCCGAGGAATAATGCTCCGCGTATCTCCCCGCTTTTTTTGCCTCGAGGGAATTGACGGCTCCGGGAAAACGACGCAAATGGAACTTCTCGAAGCCGCGCTCGCAGAGCGCGGGCATGCATGCGTGCGGCTCCGCGAACCCGGCGGTTCCAAAATTTCGGAACAGATTCGCGCCCTCCTTTTGAACCCGGAATTTAAGGGCATTATGGACGACAAAACCGAACTCCTGCTTTATTCCGCCGCGCGGGCGCAGGTGATTCGCGAACTTGTCGCGCCCGCTCTTGCCGCCGGGAAAATCGTACTGGCCGACCGTTTTGTGTGGAGTACGTTTGCTTATCAGGGTTTTGGCCGCGGGCTGGACACGCAGATGATCATGGAACTTTCCGGAATTACCTGCGGAAATTACTTTCCGGAACTCACGCTCGTACTGGATGTTTCGGTCGAAGAAAGCGCCACGCGCATGAAAAAAGGGGAACGTGTCCCCGACCGTCTCGAGTCGGAAAAGAGTATTTTCTTTGAACGCGTGCGCGCCGGTTACCGGCAGGCCGCTGCGGATTATTCCGAAAATGTCATTTTAATCGATGCGGCTAAAACACCCGAAGAAACACACCGGGAAATTTTGAGACACATACTCGCGCGCGTTTAGAAAAACAAAAAGCCCCGGCAGAACATTCGACCGGGGGAGGGAGCAAAGACTCAAGGACGATTACTGCACGCAGCGAACGCCGAAACGTTTCAACTGAGAATCTTTTTGGAAGAACGGCGGTTCGGTTTTATAACTCGGGCTATTTTGAATGAGAATCACGCCGCAGTCGGCAACGGAACAATTGTCGTTATCTCCGCTTTCCGGAGCGGCTGTCGTCCACATGAATCCCATTTCATCCATAAATCCGTCGCTGTCGCCGCTGCCGCGACCGGTGTAGATAGCTTCCAGTTCGTTATCAAGTGCGTTTAACACTTCGGCGCGCGTGGGGAGCCGCCACCCGATAGGGCAGGCACTGCTTGCCGCCGTGTAAGTGTAAAGCCTTCCGTAACCGGCGGCGCAGTTCGATTCATTACCGTTATAATACGCACTGCCCGAAGCCGCAAAACAAAGCCCTTGCGTCATCCAGCGAACGGAGCCGATCATGCGCGTTGTATATTCCGTTCCGTCGCGGGTATCCGTAAGAATATTTCCCAAAAGGATGGGAGGCTGTTGTGCGGAGGAAGAACTTGACTTCGGCGCGCTTGAAGAAGAAAGGACCGTCACGGAAGAAGAACTTGATTTCGCCGAAGAGGAACTGGTTGCCGCCGATGAAGAGGAAACAGCCGTGACCGAAGAACTGGATGGAACCTCGCAGGGTTCCGACCAGCAGAAATAACCGCTACTGTAATAAGTATAGGAACTCGAAGAGAGCGGACCGCCCGAACTCGAAGAAGAACTGCTGCTTTCCGCTTTTGCCGAAGAGGAACCCGGTGTCACCGCAGAGGAGGAAGAACCGGACACTTTTACCGAAGATGAAGAAACCGTAACAACGGAACTCGAACTTGTTTTCCCCAAATCACCATCATCAGGTTTTGCCGGATTATCCGAAGAACAACTCCACGCTCCGAAAGACAACAAAACGGAAAAAATCGATAATTGTAAAATCTTCATGTGCCAAATATATACATTGGCATCCGAAAAAGAATCTTTTTTGCTAACTTTTCGGCATGAATTTGACAAATATTGAAGTTTTCGACACCACATTTGCCGTAACGGTTCTGGTTCTTCTTGCGGTGGTGGTTCCACTTGCTCTTTTGGCGGCCAACTGGGTGCTTCATCCCGGAAAAATCAAGAAAACCGAGATTAAAGGTGCGGCTTACGAATGCGGTCACGCTCATGTTTCCGGCACGGCCCGCGAACATTATCCGGTAAAGTATTACATGGTGGCCATGCTTTTCCTCGTTTTCGACCTCGAAGTCGCTTTCCTCTACCCGTGGGTGGTTCAATTCCTGAAAGGCGGCTGGGATCTCCTGTTTGTCCTGCTCGGTTTTCTTTTGATTCTCGAAGCGGGCTACCTCTATTTGTACCGCAAGGGCGTACTGAATTGGGCGCGCATCCGCGATTAGTTTTTGTAAAGGGCGTGCCCCGGCGCAAGTCAATTACGAATTTCAAATTACGAATTACGTAATTGATAATTACGTACAATACCCAAGTTCCATCGTAATTCGTAATTGGTTAGCGCCGGGTCGGCGTGGCTCCGGGCTACCCGCTGGTCGGTGCTGGATATTCCGGTTCATCTGGCATGAGAAATGGTAGGGGCGCAAAATATTTGCACATCTATTGAGTTCGCGCTTGCATGTAAAACTTTCTAAGTCTGTGCCGCTACCTAGTGCGCCCTTACATTTTGCACCCCTACGTATATCCGGCACCGGCTTCGCCGCCCTCCGCCTGCCTGCCCGAATTCATGTTCTTGCGGTATGAAAGTCAGGGATATGGGAATGGGAAAAATACAGGCATGCAATAGTATTTTTAAGTTCTGTGGTTGAGTTGGGTGCTGCAATCGGTACCGGAGGTATCCCCGGGCAGTTCGAAGCGGTGAGTAAAGGGAAATAAAAATACGAAAAAGAAAAAGTTTAAGGCGAAAATAGGTACCGATAAAAGAAATTTTCCGAAGCAATATTTTATATCTTATTTTCAAGATTAGGAGTTTTTATGGTATCACCCGTTCTATTATCCGTTATTATTGCCGTAGT
>QMCE01002405.1_pt1 | contig 10295 bp, 5 predicted proteins | sample 1821851 | NCBI WGS metagenome assembly QMCE01 (sample SAMN09453174, study PRJNA476694) | Termite gut metagenome, whole genome shotgun sequencing project. | isolation source: worker | host: Odontotermes sp. | place: South Africa:Pretoria | collected 2016-01-28
GAAAAGTTGTCTACAGTGCAAATTTATCATTGTGGCAAGCAGTAATATGAAAATAATACGAGAAAGAATAATTAATATACAAATCAAACTCCTTGAAACACTTATAACGTATGCGGTGTTTTGCGGGTTGTATTATTTACACCCACCCTACTCTTTTCAACATCATGATTTTGTAACCTTCATGATATTTTTAGGTCCGGTTAATTATATTATTTCAATATTTTTTGTCAAATTATATATTGCTCACAATCGCTCGGTTTCGCACGTTATTGTGTCGCATTTTGCAGCTACCGTACTTAATTTTGTGGTACTTTTAGTTATCGTTAAAGTGTGCGGTCTGTATATTTTCAGTACGTTATTGTTAGTTTTTTTCTGTGCCCTGAATTTTGTGGTGCAAACTATTGCCAAATATTTTATACTGCGATTTTATAACCGTAAACGCCAAAAAAATCGGCGCAATCTTATCATTGTGGGCAATGAAGGCATGTCGCCGATGATTAAAACAATTGAAAAAAACATTTTTTGGGGTTATAACATTGTTGCAATTTTTTCGGACGATGAAGCAATTCTCAAGGAATATGCCAACAAATACACCGTTTATGGTTTGCCCTACGATTTACCGGACTATATTGCCAATAATGCCGTTCACGAAGTGGTGTGCGTGAGCAATTCCATTGATATGAAACAAATTACGCCGCTGATATATTCATGTTTGGAAATTGGAGTGGCATTCAAACTTTCATCGCAATTTTTGAACATAGCCCACTCAAAAGGAGAAATGCAGTATATAGGTAATAATCAAGTATTTTCGTTTCAAAACACTCCTAACGATTACATTGCAACACGTGTAAAAGTAATTTTCGATGTGGTGTTTTCATTTTTTGTGATTGTACTTTCATCGCCATTGCTTATAGGTATTGCCTTTGCAATAAAATTTACTTCACCGGGACCGGTATTCTTTAAACAAACACGTGTAGGTTTGCGGGGACGACAGTTTAAAGTATTGAAATTCCGCACTATGATAGTGAATGCCGAAGATAAATTGCAGGAATTGCAAGAGCAAAACGAGCAAGATGGTCCGGTATTTAAAATTGCTAACGACCCGCGTATAACCAAAATAGGAAAATTCTTGCGTAAAACAAGTCTCGATGAATTGCCGCAATTTTTGAATGTGCTCAAAGGCGATATGTCGATTGTAGGTCCTCGTCCGCCGCTTCCGGCAGAAGTTGAAGAATACAAACGCTGGCAATTACGTCGTTTGTCGGTAAAACCGGGTATTACCTGTATTTGGCAGGTGCAAGGACGCAACAAAGTATCGTTCGATGAATGGATGCGACTGGATTTGCAATATATTGATTCTTGGAGTTTCAGGCTCGATATGTTGTTGATTTTGCAAACTATACGAATAGCTTTCTTTAAACCGAATGGACAATAACAGTGATTAACGATTAGTGATTAGTGATTAATTATTAATTCGATTGAAAACGTAAAACATTAATAAACAATGAAAAATAATAACACCGTAACTCCTCGTTTCCTTGTTTCCTTGTTAACTTGTTTACTCGTTTCCTTGTCAACTTTTGCACAAGTCAATTCGCAGTTCAATAATCACTCGTACCGTCCGTTTGACCGCTATGCGTACAATTCCGATAATCGTTTTCACACGGCAGTAAAACCGTTTGATATGCAGGAAGTTGAGAAATTTGTGTCGATTGACACATTGTTTACACTCCGCACGGGCAATAAATATTTCGATTATGTGTTGAATAACAATTTGATACACTATGAAACAAAGAAAAAGGATTTTGGGTTTTCAATCAATCCGCAATTTAATTTTGAAATAGCGCGCAACAATGGCGACAGCGAAAATAATTGGATAAATATGCGAGGTATTAAAATTGATGCAAATGTTACCCAAAAAGTGTTTTTTTCAACTTCGTTTTACGAAATTCAGTCCAATTTTACCGATTACCGCGAAGATAGAATACGTGAAATCGGTTACAACGTAATTCCCGGAATAGACCGCTCGAAAGGATTGATGGGCGGCGACGGCACATACAAAAAAGGTGTGCGCGATTATGCTTTTTCCGAAGCCTATATTACCTACATTCCTTCGCGCTATTTTCAATTTCAGCTGGGGCACGGCAAGCATTTTATAGGCGATGGTTATCGTTCATTGCTGCTTTCCGACAATACTCCCAATTATCCGTATTTTAGAGTTACCTCGAATTTTTGGAACATAAAATATACCTCAATTTGGTCGCAGCAAACGTATTTTAATGAAAAACAAAATTATAACGAACGTGTGCCTGCCAAATGGAATGTGGTGCAGTACATAGATTATTCGGCAACAAAATGGTTGAGCCTTGGTTTGTTTACCACTGTTATTTGGAACAATACCGACACGCTCGGCAACCACCGCGGATTTGATTTTAATTATCTCAATCCGGTAATTTTCCTTCGTCCGGTAGAATTTTCAATCGGTTCGCCCGACAATGTAATGATGGGTTTAAACGGGAAACTCACGCTGTGGAAAAAATATGTGTTCTACGGACAAGCTATGGTTGACGAATTTAAGTTTGGCGAATTTAAAAAACGAAGCGGCTGGTATGGAAGTAAATACGCTTTGCAAGCCGGTTTCAAATCGTTCGATATTGGCATAAAAAACTTGGATTTTCAAACCGAAGTGAATTATGTGCGTCCGTTTATGTATTCGCACTACATTTCCGGACAGGAATATTCGCACGGACATCAGTCGCTTGCGCACCCGCGGCAGTCGAATTTTTACGAAAGTGTGAGTTTTATTCGTTACAATTTTAAACGATTTTTCGCCGAATATAAATTCCAGTACTTAGTGTTTGGGCAAGATACCGTAGGCGGCGGAAACTACGGTAACGATATGTTTAAACCCTACCCCACCCGCGCGCAGGAATACAATAACGATATTGCAAAACTTGCTGTGCAAAACACGGTGATTTACAACGATGTAAGCCTGTCGTATTTGCTCAATCCGAAGTATAATATGCACATAGCAATCGGGCTAAGCCATCGCACACAAGTTTCGGATATTACCGATAAAAACCAGCTGATGTGGTATTTTGGTTTCCGCACTGCTTTGCATAATTTCTATTATGATTTTTAGAACTGAAATTCGTCCCACGCCTTCTGATTTTCAAATTTCTCACGCCGGGCGAGGACTTACAATTGGCTCGTGCTTTAGCGATAGCATTGGTGAACAATTGGAACAAGCGAAATTTCCTATTATGCGCAATCCGTTGGGAGTGGTTTATAACCCAATTTCAATATTTTCCGCTTTGCAAATTTTGTGTGGTAAAAAACAAATTACCGAACAGGATTTATTCTGCGATAATGGTGTGTGGAAATCTTATTTTCTTCATTCATCGTTTGCTTCGACTGATAAAAACGAAGTTTTAGAACGTTGCGCCAAAGTACAAAATCGCTTTGCAACAGAATTTCAAATGCTTGATTATTGCATAATTACATTCGGTACAGTGTGGGTATACGAACTTTTAGCAAACAAACACATTGTAAATAATTGCCATAAAACGCCTGCAAAACACTTTCTCAAAAAACAACTTTCGATAGCAGAAATTACAACGGCACTTGCACAAAGTATTGAGCTTTTGCAAAACATTAACCCGAATGTTCAAATCATATTTACAGTAAGTCCGGTGCGACACTGGAACGATGGCGCGCACGAAAATCAAGTGAGTAAATCATTGCTTTTTGTTGCTTTAGATGAGGTTTTGAAATCGATAAAAAACACGTACTATTTTGAATCTTACGAATTGCTTATGGACGATTTACGTGATTACCGCTTTTACGGAAATGACTTATTGCACCCTAATTCGCAGGCAATAGAATATATTTGGCAGGCATTTTCACAAACATATTTTTCAGAGGAAACACAGAAAATTATTCAACAAGTGCAGGCTTTACAAAAGGCTATGCAACATCGCCCGTTTCAAAAAGAAAGCAGTGAATATCAAAAATTTTTAGCACAAAATTTCTCACTTTGCAATGAACTTTCTCAACAATTTCCGCAGATTGATTTGCAAAAAGAAAAACTGTTTTTTCGACAAAAGGTTTAAACCCCTTGTTAATTGAATATTTCATAACTTTGCGTTCGCAATTTCGGAATAAATCCTGCCTGTACAATAGCATTTTTCAACTCCTCTTTCTGTGCCGTGAAACGAGCCCCTGCTTGCGAAACCACATTTTCTTCAATCATTATAGAACCTAAATCGTGCGCACCACCGTGCAAACACAGTTGTGCAGTAGGTAAACCAACCGTAAGCCACGAAGCTTGAATATTTTCAACGTTGGGCAACATTATACGGCTCATAGCGATCATTCGTACATATTCGGCACTGTGTATGCTGTAATCACGGGGAAATTCCTGCGCCAATAGCGTACCTTTACTATAAAACGCCCATGGAATAAATGCCGTAAATCCTTTGGAATGAATTGGTCGGCGGTTTTGCAGTTCACGAATTGCTATCAGGTGTTGCATACGCTCTTCGATAGTTTCTATGTGTCCGTACATCATTGTAGCCGAAGTGGTTAAACCTAACGTGTGTGCATCGTGCATAATGCTGAGCCACGTTTCTGCCGAACATTTTCCGGGGGAAATAATGCGTCGTACTCTATCAACTAAAATTTCGGCACCGGCACCGGGCAAGCTGTCTAAACCTGCGGCATTCAACGTTTTTAAAACTTCCATTGGCGTGCAGTGTTCTCGCTGTGCTAAATATGCAATTTCGGGTGGCCCGAGTGCGTGAAGCAAAATATTCGGATGGCGGCGTTTTAATTCCGAAAACAAATGCACATAAAAATCTAAACCCAAACGAGGATTCATTCCGCCTTGAATTAGCAACTGATTGCCGCCGAGTGCTTCTAAAACGGCGATTTTCTCGGCGTATTCTTCCTGTGTGGTAACGTAGGCTTTTTCGCTACCGGGCAAACAGTGAAAATTGCAAAATTTACAGCGTGAAACGCACACATTGCCAATGTTCACGTTGCGGTCTATAATCCAGGTAACCACGTTATCGGGACGGTAAATTTTACGCAGTTCGTTTGCCACGAACATCAATTGCGCTAAAGGGGCATTTTTATATAAAAACACAGCCTCTTCGAGAGTCAATTCTTTTTGTTGCAGGGCTTTGTTGAGAATTGTTTGCACGTTGTTTGTTTTAATGAAACAAATGTACACTTTAATTGAAAATTGAAAATTGAAAATTGAAAATTATTCAACAAGTGAATTAAAATGTATCTTTGCATATAAATCATTTCAATGAAAATCACAGCAATACGAGGCAACAATTTAGCATCAATAGAAGGCGAATTCAACATAAATTTCATGCAAGAACCGCTGAAATCTGTCGGAATTTTTGCCATAACCGGAAAAACAGGTGCGGGTAAATCTACTATTTTAGATGCCTTATGTTTGGCTTTATACGGAAAAACTCCTCGTACCAGTGGTAATGAAAAGGTGAAAATAGTTGATGCCGGAAAAGAAATTGACCAAAACGATGCGCGCAACATCTTGCGGCGTGGTTGTGGCGCAGGCTATGCCGAAGTGGAATTTGAAGCTGTTGATAACCAGCGGTATCGTTCTCGTTACAGTATTCGCCGTGCATCTTCAAATCCCAATGCGAAATTGCAAAATTTTGAAATTCAGGTGTTTCGCATCAATAATTTGAACGAAGAAGCATTGAGCGGCACAAATACGGAATTGTTTGAACACATTGTTCGCCTTACAGGTTTGACTTTTCAGCAATTTACTCGTTCGGTGTTGTTGGCGCAAGGCGATTTTGCCACTTTTCTAAAAGCTAAAGACGAAGAACGAGCTGAATTGCTCGAAAAATTAACAGGAACAGAAGTTTATTCAAAAATTTCAATGCGGATTCATATAAATTGTAAACAAGCAGAAGATGAATACAAATTGCTTAATGCTGAATTGAAATCGGTGCGAGAACAAATTTTGAGTAACGATATGTTTGAACAAAAAATACAGGAACGTGATGAGCTTCAAAGAAATACGACAGAATTAGAAATTGAAAAGAAATCAGGTGAAGCGCAATTACAATGGTTAGAACGAAACGACGAATTGCAAAAAACGCTTGAAATTGCCACAGAAAATTGTAAAAAAGCACTTGAAAATCTTACAATTGCCGGTACTCGAATTGCATTTTTGAAACAATATGACAATGCACAAACAATTGCTACACAATTTTATAACACGCAAAGTTGCACAAAAGAAATTCAAGAATTAAGGCAAAGCGAGCAAATGAAAAAGACATTGCTTGAAAAACAGCAACAAGAATTTATGCAAGCAAAACAAAATGAACAGCAAGCGCAAAAAAACGCACGTGACGCGCAACAAGAATTTGAGAAACTGAAACCGGAAATAGATAAGGCAAAAGAACTTGATACTTTGCTTATTGCACAAAAACAAAATGTAGATGCGGCTGAGCTTGCGCACAAAAAAGCTAAAGCAGATTACGAAACTGCAAGCAATGAATTGAAAGCTCAAAAAACGCTTGTGGAAAATTTGCAGAAGCAAGAAATAGAATTAAAACAATGGTTTGAAACCTGCGAAAAATTTCGGTCGATTGTAGAAAATTCGGCAGTGATTTTACAAAGAATACAAATCTATGAATCTGAAACAAACAGTTGGAATGCGAATAAACAGCAATTACAAACGGCTCGTGAAGATTTGGAAAATACTGTAAAACAGCACGAAAATGCAACAAATGAATTGCTTGCTTATAGCAAAAGCTGTTCGTTCGAAGTATTAGAATTGCGTCAACAATTGCAACAGGGTAAACCTTGTCCGGTGTGCGAATCTATAGTTACACATATTCCGCAGGAAGAAACAAATGCAGAATTTTCACTCGAAGAATTGTTGCTCCGAAGTGAACAATGCCAAGCGAAAGTGAAAGAATTTGCGAATCAAACACTAATTTTGCACGAGAAAATAAAAAATCTGGAAAAGCGAAATGAAGATTTCAACAAGTTGTGTAACGAGCAAAAACAAGTTTTACAATACGATTTACAAAATTATCCCGAATGGGAAAAAAGTATAGAGAGCGGCGAAATTATACCTCGAATTACTAATTTAATCACGCTTTGGAAACAAAAAACCGAAGAATTGCAATTGTTGGAATTGCCGAAAGCAGAATTACAGGAAAGTAATTTAGAACAGCGAATAATTGAAAAACAAAAAGCCGAAAATAATGCACAAAATACGAAAAATGAAGCTGTTGAAAAATATACACAATTACAAAAAGAACGTTCGCAATTACTGAAAAATCAAGCGATTGCTGTAGTTGAACAAGAATGGAACGAAACGTTGAAACAAATATTTGCAATCGAAAAGCAGACGACAGAACAAAAACAAACAATTGAAAAAACAATAAGTAGCACGCAAGGAGAATTACAAAATATAATAAAACAATTCACGGAAAAGCAAGCACAATTGATACAGGCACAAACAGAAATAAGCCTGTGGCTTCACAATCAAAATGATATTTCTGTTGCTGATTTGCCCGTATTGTTTGCAAAATCGGCAGAATGGATTGCCACAGAACGTAATGAAATTCAACAATTAGAAAAGCGAAAAACTGAAACCGAAACTACCGAAGAGCTTGCAAAAAAGAATGTAACAGAGCACAAAAAAGCAAAATCGGACCAAACATTTACACCCGAAGAACAGAGCGCAATAATTGCCGAATTACAAGAAAAAATAAAACTCTGTAACACCCGACAGATAACCTTGCAAGCAGAACTTTTGAAACATTTTGAAGCTGAGAAAAATCTCGCCAAACAATCTGCAGAGTTGACTAAAAAAGAAATGAAAATGCAGAATTGGCAAAAACTTTCGGAAGTGTTTGGTTCTGCCGATGGCAAAAAATTCAAAAAACTTGCGCAGGCATTTACGCTCAATGCCTTGATTGACGATGCGAATTATCATTTACAAATGTTATCGCAACGCTACCGTTTGGGGCGTATAGGCGATAGTTTGAGCCTGCACGTGGAAGATTTGGATATGGGTGGAGAAATTCGTTCGGTGCACTCGCTTTCGGGTGGCGAATCGTTTTTGGTTTCGCTGGCATTAGCTTTGGGGCTTTCGTCTTTGACTTCCGACCGCCTGTCAATTCATTCACTTTTTATCGACGAAGGTTTTGGCTCGCTTGATATTGAAACTCTTTCCTGTGCAATGGACGCTTTGGAACGTTTGCAAGCTACCGGACGGAAAATAGGTGTAATATCGCACGTAAGCGAAATGAGTGAGCGTATTAGTTGCAAAATTCACGTGCAAAAAATGGGGAATGGACGGAGTAAAATAGCTTTGTTAGTCTAAAGTCTTGTGTCTAACATTACCACATCCTATACCTCTGTTCTCGTTTCTTAATCTCAGCATCTTGTTTGCGTTTTTCAATAACTATATTGGCAAATTTTTGCTGAAAATTATCGAGGGGAGTGGGAGCAGAGCTAAGTACGAGATTGCCGTCGGGGTCTATGAGCATATAGCTTGGCATAGCTTTCAGGCGATAGGCTTGTAATACTTCGGGATGGTCGGTAACGTATAAAAACGTCCAATTATACTGCGGATTATTTACTTTAAATTCACGAAATGTTTCAAAATTTCGTTCGGCACTCAGAGTTATAATATGTAAATCTCGTTTGGTTTTTTTATTCATTTCTTGCAATACTCGGTAATCTTGTATACAAGCATAATTTTCTGACCTGCAATAATTTATATATACATATTTACCTTTGAATTGTTCGAGATTGAATAATAAACTATCTTCGTTCACAAGTCGAAAATCGGTAATAGTATCGCCCACGGGTAAAACAGAACGTTTACGTATAATGTTTTGTGCAATTATTTTGTGTTCGGGTATTTTTGTTATACGTATCAAAGAGTCAAGTGTCTGTCGCACTGGAGCAGGAGGAAAAATATCAGGTTTTGAAAAGCAATCGTCCAAACACTGTAATAAAAATAATTCCTTGAGTGTGTCGTTACGAAAAGCCATATTTCTTTCCATCACTTCATTAAACATATACGGACTTTTACCGTAGATAATGGCTATTTTCATTTGCTTCCCTAAACTTTTCATATGATTGTGAGGCAAATAATTGCTCCACATTTGCCGGAATAAGTCCATATACGGCTCGTTGTTGTACAACAGTGGTTTGTTTAAGTAAAACTTTCGCGTAACGGAAAAAGCATCACGCATATGAACCATATAACGCAGGCGGTTGATTTCGTAGTTCTTATAATTTTCAAAAAACGCATTTTCCCGATATGGGGCAAAGATACTGTCTAAACGATATTCAAGCGTGTCGATATAACGTTTGTCTCGCAATTGGTAGAGTATTTGAAAATTATTCTCCACAAAGGTCGAAAATTGTGTCGTAAAATCAAGTAACGCTTCGTTTAGCCCGTCATCGGAATCATCAAGAACGCCAATACTTAAACTTTCGTGTTTGAAATAAGGATTCAACTCGTCTGCCAAATCTTTTTCAATAAGCGGCGGAAGTAAAAGTTCTATTGTTTTGTCCGGAACGGCATACACAAAACATTTATACACACCTAAATACATAAATATTTCACGAACATTGACGCAGGGGAACGATGCTGAAAAGTAACCTTCTTTATCAACTGTGAATGATGTAACTTTTTCTTCGAGTTTTGAAAAATAATCGGAATAGGCATATACCGCAATTGTTTGATTGGCATAATCAGGTGCAGAGCCTTGTATGGTACATTGCGATTTTTGAGCGAAAATATTTGATACGCAGAAAAATACAAAAAATACAACAACAATTTTTTTCATTATCAAACTAACAAATTTGAATATGGTATATAACTCTTAACACAACGTTTATATTGCACCAAATCGCGCACGATTGACGATGAAATATGCGAAAATTGTGCCGGTGTAGTAAAAAATACGGTTTGTACTTCGGCACACATTTCTAAATTTACTTGTGTAATTGATTTTTCAAATTCAAAATCAATACTATTGCGCAGTCCTCGTATAATAAATTGTGCTTGCCGGATTTTACAAAAATCAACGGTAAGCGTGTTGTATGTTGCAACTTCAATTTTTGGATTACTTTCAAAAACGGCTTGAATATGCAACACTCGTTGCTCAACAGAAAAAAGCGAGTTTTTGCAGTTGTTTACACCAATTGCAATAACAATACGGTCGAACAACGGTAGAGCTTGTTCTACAATTGCTTTATGTCCAAAAGTAAAGGGG
>QMCE01004891.1_pt1 | contig 10293 bp, 12 predicted proteins | sample 1821851 | NCBI WGS metagenome assembly QMCE01 (sample SAMN09453174, study PRJNA476694) | Termite gut metagenome, whole genome shotgun sequencing project. | isolation source: worker | host: Odontotermes sp. | place: South Africa:Pretoria | collected 2016-01-28
AAACAATGGTCTTCGCCCGGGGTCACGCGTCAGCCGGTTCCCCTCCTCCGGAGGGGTGCCCGCAGGGCGGGGTGGTTACGCCTGAAAAGAGTAGCCCCCTGGTGTTCGTTTTCAACTGGAGCCCCGGCGACTCCCGCCCCGACTACGCGATCGAGGTTCCCGAGCCCGGCAAATACCGCTTGCTCTTTTCGACCGACGACACGGAGTTCGGGGGTCAGGGCCGCCAAAGCCCCACCACCGACCACTTCACCTTCGAGGCCGAGGGCAGACACTTCATGCAGATCTACAACATCTGTCGCACGGCGGCAGTCTTCAAAAAAACAGAATGAAAAACAGACTTTGGGAACAGATCGCCCGGGTGCGCACATCGTCGCCCCTGGTGCACAACATCACCAACTTCGTGGTGATGAACAACACCGCCAACGCCGTTTTGGCGATCGGCGCCTCGCCCATCATGTCGCACGCCCACAGCGAGGTCGAGGCGATGGTTGGCATCTGCGGCGCGGTGGTTGTGAACATCGGCACGTTGGACGAATATTGGGCCGGGACGATGCTCCGCGCGGCCCGCGAGGCGGGACGGCTCGCCCGGCCGTGGGTGCTGGACCCCGTGGGCGCCGGAGCGACCCCCTACCGCGACGAGGTGTCGGCCTCGCTGCTCACCCTGCGTCCCACCGTGATTCGTGGCAACGCCTCCGAGATCCTGGCCCTCGCCCGCGCCAACACCACCACGACAAAAGGAGTCGACAGCACAGCGGCAAGCACCGACGCGATAGAAGCCGCCCGCCGCCTGTCGAGCGAGTTCGGGTCGGTGGTGTGCGTATCGGGCGAGACCGACATCATAGTCGCCGGGGGGCGCACGGTGCGGGTACACAACGGCAGCCCCCTGATGACCCGGGTGACGGGTCTCGGCTGCTCGGCCTCGGCGGTGATCGGCGCGTTCGTAGCCACGAGCGGCACCACCACCCCGGACACGCTCGAAGCTGTCACCGCCGCCACGGCCCTCTTCGCCATAGCCGGCGAGATATCCGCCCAAAACGCCCCCGGCCCCGGAACCCTCCAAGTAGCGCTGCTCGACAAACTCCACAACATAACCCCCAAGGAGTTCACCAACCAACTAAGAATAGAAAATTCGTAATTCGTAATTCATAATTCGTAATTAAAGATGAGGTACTCATCTGTAATGACCATCGCCGGATTCGACCCGAGTGGCGGCGCGGGCATCCAGGCGGACATCAAGACGATTTCGGCGTTGGGGTGTTACGCCACCTCGGCGCTCACGGCCCTGCCGGTTCAGAACACGTGCGGCGTGAGGTCTATCCACCCCATCCCCACGTCGGTTGTGGCGGAGCAGATGAGGGCGATTCTCGACGACATCCCGCCCGACGCCATCAAGATCGGCATGGTGCACTCGCCCGAGCTGGCGGCCACGATAGCCGACACCCTTGCCGGGTATCCGCCCGACGCTCCGTGGCGCGGTCGCATAGTTTTCGACCCTGTGATGGTGGCAACGAGTGGCCACCGCCTGATAGAGCGGCCCACGATCGGGGCGATCATCACGCGCCTCTTCCCCCTTGCCGCCATCATCACCCCCAACATGGACGAGGCTGCGGTGCTGGCCGACATGCCCGTGGTCACGCTCGACGACATGCGCGCCGCGGGCCCCAGGATATTGAAGCTCGGCCCCCAAGCGCTGCTGCTCAAAGGGGGCCATCTCGACACCCCCCGCCTCACCTCGCTACTGTTCGAGTCGGGCGGCCGCGTGAGAGAGTTGCATTCCGCGCGAACCGCCACCCGCAACACCCACGGCTCGGGCTGCACGCTCTCCTCGGCCATCGCCTCGTTCCTTGCCCGGGGCGAGAGTCTGTCCGACGCGGTGATCCACGCCCAGGACTACGTCACAGCTGCCATCGTCGCCGGCAGCAACGTCACGACCGGCCAAGGCAACGGCCCGCTCAACCACTTCCACAACCCCGAAAAGCAATTGATAATTGATAATGGATAATTGATAATTGGCGAACGCGTTATTTTTGTTTTGCGTAGCTTAATTATCCATTATCCATTATCAATTATCCATTATTTTTCCTATCTTTGCATGTTTGAAAAGATGCAAAACGAGACCATCATAGAGCTGCGCGGGGCGAACGTTTTTCACTCGCTCAGCGCGGGTCGTCGCCTCACCGTCCGCAACTACCGTCGTTTGGGCGAGGGGGTGTTGTCGGATGTCGACCTGAGCGTATCTCGCGGCGAGACGGTCTACTTCATCGGCCGAGTTGGTAGCGGAAAATCGACGCTGCTCAAGACCCTCTACGGCGAGATCCCGTTGTTGGAGGGCGAGGGTCGGGTAGCGGGATTCGATCTGCGCGACCTTCGTCGGCGCGACATTCCGCGGTTGAGGCGCACGCTGGGCATAGTGTTTCAGGACTACCAGCTGCTCACCGACCGCAACGTGGTGGACAACCTCCGTTTCGTGCTCCGGGCCACCGGTTGGCGCAACACGGGCGACATGCTCCACCGCATAGACCAGGTTCTGGGCAAGGTTGGTCTGCGCAACAAGGAGCACAAGATGCCGTTCGAGCTCTCGGGCGGCGAGCAGCAGAGGCTGGCAATAGCCCGCGCACTGTTGAACGACCCCGCGGCGATCCTGGCCGACGAACCCACGGGCAACCTCGACCCCGAGGCGGCCGACGGAATAATGAGGCTTTTCGGCGAGATAGCGGCCGGCGGCTGCGCCATAGTGATGTCGACCCACAACGTGGCCAACATACAGCAATACCCCTCCCGCACGGTGCGCTTCAACAAGGGCCGGGTCGAGGAGTTGGACATAAAAACGATATTTATGAGTCATGAGTCATGAGTCATGAGTCATGAGTCATGAGTCATGAGTCATCTTTGACGCTATGAAGATTTGAAAATATATATTTAGACAAACAACTAAAATACGTGCGAAGCACACCATGACTCATGACTCATAACTCATGACTCATGACTAAAAAAGAACTATGGAACAGAACAAAAATAACGTACAAGAGGAGTATTCCGCGTCGAGCATTCAGGTTTTAGAGGGCCTCGAGGCGGTGCGCAAACGCCCCGCGATGTACATTGGCGACATCGGCGTCAAGGGACTGCACCATCTGGTGTACGAGATAGTCGACAACTCCATCGACGAGGCGCTGGCGGGCTGGGCCCACGACATCAAGGTGACCATCAACCCCGACAACTCGGTCACCGTCGAGGACGACGGCCGCGGCATCCCCGTGGACTACCACGAGAAGGAGGGCAAATCGGCACTCGAAGTTGTGCTCACCGTGCTGCACGCCGGGGGTAAATTCTCCAAGGATAGTTAGCCGAGGTGCGTCGCGACGGCAAGATCTACCGCCAACGATACAGCATCGGCGCCCCGGTATCGAAGATGGAGGTTGTCGGCACGAGCGACACCACCGGCACGAAGATCACGTTCCACCCCGACCCCACGATCTTCATCGTCACCAAGTACGAGTACGACATCCTTGCGGCGAGGCTGCGCGAGCTGGCTTTCCTGAACAAGGGCATCCGCCTGGGTCTGACCGACCTGAGGGTAGGCGAGGGGAGCACCGCGCCGCGCCACGAGGAGTTCTACTCCGAGGGAGGGTTGCGCGAGTTCGTCGAATACCTCGACGCCAACCGCGAGAAACTCACCGAGAACGTCATCTACCTCGACACCGAGAAAGAGGGCGTACCGGTCGAGGTGGCGATGCAGTACAACACCGGCTTCACCGAGAACGTACACTCCTACGTCAACAACATCAACACCATAGAGGGCGGCACGCACATGACGGGCTTCAGGCGCGCGCTCACCCGCACGCTCAAGAAATACGCCGACGAGAGCGGCATGCTCACCAAGCTCAAGTTCGAGATCGCGGGCGACGACTTCCGCGAGGGCCTCACGGCCGTCATCTCGGTGAAGGTTGCCGAGCCGCAGTTCGAGGGGCAGACCAAGACCAAGCTGGGCAACAACGAGGTCGCCGCCGCTGTCGACGGAGCTCTCGCCGCCGCGCTGGGCCACTACCTGGAGGAGAACCCGAAGGACGCCCGGGCGATAGTGCAGAAGGTTATCCTCGCCGCCACCGCCCGCTACGCCGCCCGCAACGCCCGCGAGCTTGTGCAGCGCAAGAACGTGTTGTCCGGAGCCGGACTCCCCGGCAAGCTGGCCGACTGTTCATCCCGCGACCGCGACCGCGCCGAGATATTCTTCGTCGAGGGCGACTCGGCGGGCGGAACGGCCAAACAGGGCCGCGACCGAGTTTTCCAGGCGATCATGCCGCTGCGTGGCAAGATCCTCAACATCGAGAAAGCCCAGGAGCACAAGATGTGGGAGAACGAGGAGATCAAGAACATGTTCACGGCGATCGGCGTAACGATCGGCACCGAGGAGGACAGCAAGGCGCTCAACCTCGAGAAGTTGCGTTACGGCAAGATCATCATCATGACCGACGCCGACGTCGACGGCAGCCACATCGCCACGTTGATGTTGACATTCTTTTTCCGCAAGATGCGCGAGTTGATCGAGGGTGGCCACGTCTACATCGCCACGCCGCCGTTGTATTTGGTCAAGAAGGGCAACCGCGAGCGTTACTGTTGGAGCGAGGAGCAGCGCGAGTCGACGATCGAGGAGTTTGGCGGCAAGGGCATCCACACTCAGCGCTACAAGGGTTTGGGAGAGATGAACGCCGAGCAGTTGTGGGACACCACGATGAACCCCGAGACGCGTATATTGCGTCAGGTCACGATCGACAACGCGACCGAGGCGGACCGTATATTCTCGATGTTAATGGGCGACGACGTCCCCCCCCGCCGCGAATTCATCGAGCAAAACGCCCGCTACGCCAACATCGACGCCTGACGGTTCGAATTATTCACTATATTTGTGAGTCTAAAAGGGTGAGTTATGGTAGTGATAAGCAGTGCCGAATTGGGCAACAACATCAATAAATACATCGACATGTCGGCCACCGAAAAGGTGATGGTGGAGCAGGCTAATGGAGAGATGTTCGACTTCAGGGAGACCTACATTCTGGAGCCGGACGAGGATTTGGCCCGCGGGATCCCGGCCGACGACTTCCTCGAACTTGTGCTGCGAGACATCCACGAGATGTACAAACTGCCACGATGAGGAGATGAGCAGGATCGTTTTCTCGCCCGAGGCGCGCCTCTATCTGGAGGAGTTGGCGCACAATCTCTATTTCAACAACTATTTCGGCTTCGAGGACTCGGCGGAAAAATATGTGAGGGAACTCCACTCCAAGATCGTTGCAAAACTACCGTCCACACCCCACAAAGCTGCGTCACCCTATTTCAACAGATTCGGCAGGGGCATGAGATACGCCACGTTCCCAAAAAACAGGCACACGTCATGGTATGTATTTTTCAACATCTATTACACCGGCAGCGAGATCGTGTACCTTGTCCGTTACATAAACAACAACCACTACATAGGCCGGTTTTTAAATAATGGATAATCATCCATTCTTAACGTATTTATCGAGCCAGCCAAAGAACTCACGATTCCACGCAAGGCTATTTTGCGGTCGGAACACCTGATGGGCTTCGTTTTCGAACGCCACCAGTCGCGAGGGCACTCCCTGCAACCGTGCGGCGGTATGTGCTTCGAGGCTCTGGGTGTAGGGAATTCGGAAGTCGTTAAGTCCGGTGATTATCAGTATCGGCGTATCCCAATTCTTGATAAACTTGTGTGGCGAGTTTGCAAACGATCGCCGCGCGACCGGGTCATTGCTCCAGTAGGCTCCGCCGTAGTCGTTGTTGACAAAGAACAGCTCCTCGGTGTGTCCATACATACTCTCGAAGTTATATATTCCGCAGTGAGAGATGAACGCCTTGAACCGTCCCTGGTGCGTTCCGGCAAGGTAGAACGCCGAGTACCCGCCATAGCTCGCCCCCACGCACCCGAGTCTTGAGGCATCCACGTATGGTTCTTGAGCCACGGCGTCGATTGCGCCCAGCAGGTCGCGCATATTTTGTCCCGAGTAGTCGCCCGAGATCTGGTCGGTCCACTCTTGCCCGAATCCTGGGACACCGCGTCGGCACGGTGCGACCACAATGTAACCCTGCGCAGCCATAAGTTGAAAGTTCCACCTGTAGCTCCACCCGAGGGTACTTTGCGGCCCACCCTGGCAGTAGAGCAGCGCGGGGTATTGTTTATCGGGGTCGAAGTCGGGCGGGAAGAACACCCACGTCAGCATCTCTTTTCCGTCGCTGGTGCCTATCATCCGTTTCTCGACGGCACCGGGCCGAATTGCGGCGTAGATATCGCGATTGACGAAAGTAAGCTCCTCGAGCCGGCCGTTTTCAAGGGTATGGAGTTCCGCCCCGAGGCTCATCGTGGTTAGCGACACCACTGTGCGTCCGGCGGCGGCCGCGGCTGCGCCGATGTCGTGATCGCCGTCGGTGAGACGTGCGATGTGGCCCGCCATGTCGCTCCGGAAAAGCTGATGTGTTCCGAACCACGGGGCGATAAAGTCGAGGCTCTCACCGTCGTCGGCCCACAAGACATTCATCACGCTCTGGTCGAACCCGCAGGTAAGGTCGGTGAACTCTCCGGCGGCGATGTCGTACACGAGCAGCCGTTCTCTGTCGGCTTCATTGCCGGCGCGCGCCATGCTGCGGATGGCGATCCTCGAGTCGTCGGGCGAGAAGACCGGATATTTATCGTAACCGGGCATCACGTTCCCGCCCGCAGCTCCGGCGGGCTTACAGATATTGATCGTCTCGCCGCTCGCCACATCATAAAGATATACATCCGAGTCGGTCGACACGGCATACTCCGTCTCGCCCATCTTTTTACAGGAGTAGGCGAGAGCCGTCCCGGCATTGTTCCACGCGATTTCCGCGGCGTCGAAGTATGGCTCCATCGGAGCGTCGTAAGGCTCGCCCTCCATGATATCGCGACCCGCTGCAACACGCCCCCCGGCCCCCCCGGCCCCAAGCTCTGTCACAAAAATATGCAGATGGCTACCATCCGTCCAGCGGTTCCAGTGCCTCACCATCAGTTCGTCGTACACCCGTGCAGCCGATCCTGCGAGGTCGGGATATATCTCGGCCGAGGTACGTGGTTCGACCTTCACCCGCTGCACATACCACACACGATTTCCGGCGGGCGCCACGCCAAAGTACTCCACATCGCCCTCCAGGTCGGATATCTGCACGGCCCCGCTGCCATCGGGAGCGATGCTCCATATTTGCGACGACCCGCTTCGGTCGCTCAGATACCGGATCGTCTCGCCGTCGCCGCTCCACACCGGCCCGCTCGCATTCTCGTCGTAGCCGGTTATTCGCACCGGTTCTCCCCCCTCCGTCTTCTGCACCCACAGCGTTGTCACGCCGCGATTCTCGGCCATATTGTAGTCGGTGCGCCCATACACCACGCGTTCACCGTCGGGCGAGAGGGCAAACTCACCCACGCGCCCCATTTTCCACATCACTTCGGGAGTAAGCACCCCTGCCGCGATTTCGGCGTCACTGAGGGCGTTGTCGATGTTGAGCACCCCGGCCATTTTTTCTCTCGGCCCGCCCTCCCCGGCACACCCCGCTATCAGTAAACTCATTGCAACAACGATCGTTCGTTTCATATTTTCACAGGTTAGTCAGTTTATCTATAACCTCCCGAATGGTCGAGTAGCTTCCCTCGGCGCGACGTCTTGCTTCGGCGAGTGACACCCAGTCGAGGATTGTGATATCCTCATCGGTTTGGGGCTTCACGCGCGCCGGATCGCCCGAGTACACCATGCGGAACCACACGGTATGTTTCACCTCGTCGGAGGCCGAAAAATGGACCGTTCGAGCAAGTTCCGCCCCCACGGCCAGCATCTCCGGCACCAACCCACACTCCTCGCACACCTCTCTTGTTGCGGCGTCGCGCTCACTCTCTCCCGGCTCGATATGCCCCTTGGGCAGGTCCCACACCCCGCGGCGCAGCATCATCAAAACACGCCCGTCACCCCCCACAACAGCCCCCCCGGCGGCGCGCACGATTTTTTTCGTATCTTTGCAAAAATTATCTCTCATCATGAACGACACGGCCACCCGCATAGCGGCAGCACTATTGCAAATTAACGCAATAAAATTGAGCCCTGCAAATCTTTTTACGTGGGCCAGCGGCTGGCGTTCGCCCATCTATTGCGACAATCGTCGTGTGCTCTCCCATCCCGTGGTGCGGGCGCAGGTTCGCGACGCCTTCGTCTCGTTGGTGCGGGCGAAGTATCCCGACGCCCGGCTCATAGCCGGAGTCGCCACCGGAGCCATCGCCCACGGGGTGTTGGTAGCCGAGGCGCTCGGACTGCCCTTTATCTATGTCCGCTCGGCCCCCAAGGGTCACGGCCTCGAAAACCTCATCGAGGGTGACTACACCCCCGGCCAAAGGGTTGTGGTGATCGAAGATCTCATCTCGACGGGCGGCTCGTCGCTCGCGGCGGTGAGTGCGTTGCGCGGGGCGGGCCTCGACGTCCTCGGCATGGCGGCCATCTTCACCTACGCCTTCCCCGACGCCGCGCGCAACTTCGCCGACGCCGCCGTGGCGCTCGACACGCTGAGCGACTATCCGACCCTGATCGCGCTCGCCCAGGCGCAGGGCTACGTTGCTCCGGACGACGTCGATACTCTGAAACGCTGGCGCACAAACCCCGCCGGGTTTTAATTACGAATTACGAATTACGAATTACGAAAAGAGATAACGATATGAAGAGATTGTTCACTGTTTTGTTGGCTGCCGGCATACTTGCCGCTTGCGGCACACGGCCCGAGGCCACGCTTGAGGCCACCATCGCCGGAGTGGCCGACGGCACCCGTGTCTACCTGCTCGACAGCTCGCAGTCGCGGCTCGACACCGCCGTCGTCGAGGGCGGCAAATTCCGCTTCGACATCGCCACCGCCTATCCCGACCAGGCGCTCCTGACCATCGACGGGTTGTCGGGCATGATCCCCTTCTTCGTCGAGCCGGGCGCGATCCGTGCCACCATCGACCCGGCCGTCGGCGCCGAGTTCAGCGGCACCCCCTCCAACGACGCCAAACTTGCCATCGACAAAGGCACGCAACAGTTCGCCGACCGCATGAGCGAGATGGAGAGCCGACTCGACGCCGCCCCCCGAGGCACCCCCGAGTACGACGCCCTTCTGGACGAATACTACGCCATCAACGACGAGAGCGAGGCCTACGTGCGCGAAGCCGTGTTGGCCCGGCCGGGCACCACTCTGGCCGCCTATCTGCTCTGGAGCGGCGCCCACGCCCAAACCACCCCCGCCCAGATCGACTCGCTGCTCGACATCGTCTCCGCCGCGCCCGCCAACGCCTTCACCGACCTGCTCGTCGAACGCCGGGCCCTGTTGTCGGCAACCGCCGTTGGTGTCGAGGCGCCCGACTTCACCCAGTCCCAACCCGACGGCACACCCCTGAGCCTCTCCGATCTGCGCGGCAAGCTCACCCTCGTCGACTTCTGGGCATCGTGGTGCGGCCCCTGCCGGGTGGAGAATCCCAACGTGGTGCGTCTCTATGAACGCTTCAAAGAGCGCGGCTTCGAGATCCTCGGAGTGTCGCTCGACAGCAACCGCGAGGCGTGGCTCAAGGCGATCGCCGACGACGGCCTCACCTGGCGCCACGTCTCCGACCTGCAGTATTGGCAGAACGCGGTGGCGCAGCAGTACGGCGTCAGGTCCATCCCCCACACCGTGCTCATCGGCCCCGACGGGGTGATCCTTGCCAAAAACCTGCGCGGCGCCGCCCTCGAAGCAAAAGTAGCCGAGATCCTGAACTGACATGTTAGAAAAGTACGAAAGCAAACAAAAACAGATCCGCCGCACCGCCGAAACGGTATACGAGGCGCTCGCCGACTTCAACAACTTCACCCCTCTGGTTGCGGACAAGGTGGATGGCTGGAGGGTCGAGGGCGACACCTGCACCTTCCGCGTCAAGGGCATCGACATCGGGCTGCGGATGGTCGACAAGATCCCCGGCCAACTTATTAAACTCGAGGCAACCGACAACACCCCGATCGGTTTCACCTTCTGGCTGCAACTCAAAGAGGCGGCTCCCTACGACACGAGAATGCGCCTGGTATTGCACGCCGAGATGAACATGATGCTAAAGATGATGATCGGCAAAAAACTCCAGGAAGGCCTCGACCAAATCGCCGACCAGATCGCCCACTCCTTCAACGCCGCCTGAATTGCGAGTAGATAAACTCCCCTCCTTGCAAAGGAGGGGTGGCAGCCGCAAAGCGGCTGACGGGGTGGTAAGAAAAACAGCCA